>Ga0209727_1002834_pt1 | contig 11693 bp, 6 predicted proteins | sample RifGroC1_FD_183995 | JGI IMG/M metagenome (GOLD analysis project Ga0209727, IMG submission 183995) | Groundwater microbial communities from Rifle, Colorado, USA - Groundwater C1 (SPAdes) (version 2) | ecosystem: Environmental > Aquatic > Deep subsurface > Groundwater | place: Rifle, Colorado...
GGAAGGCCGGCTCACCGTGGCCCAGGTGGCCGGTTCGGTCGGCTACCGGGAATACGCCGTCTTCGAACGCGCCTTCAAGGCGGCTACCGGGACGGCGCCGCGGTCGCGTCCGTTATCCTGACTTCTGCGTCCTGGTAAACGATGCCCTGGACCAGCGTGCCGACGGCGCGCCATTCGATGCGTCATTCGACGGGCGATCCCGCATGACCTATACTTGATCCATGGAATTCTTCGTATCCCCGGCCTTCGCGGCCCTGCTTTTCGGCGCCTTGAGTTCCGCTTCCCTGCCTGTCGGCGCCCTGATCGGCCTGTGGGCAAAGCCTTCCCGCACGGTGATCTCGGCCGTCATGTCCTTCGGGGCGGGTTCGCTCATCGCGGCCATCGCCTTCGAGCTGGTGAATCCGGCGGTGGAGCGGGAGGGAGCCGGTTTCCCGCCTCTGGCCCTCGGGCTCCTCACCGGCTGCCTCCTGTTCATCGCCCTTTCGAGGATGGCCGACGAGGGCGGCGCTTCGGCGCGGAAGCGGTCCACGCTGATGGCCGTGCTGCGGACCAGGAAAAAAGCCGATGCGCGGGCCCTGCTGGAGCACCTGGGCCGCGTGGACATCCTCAGGTCCCTGCCCGCGGAAGAGGTCCAGGCCCTCATCCCCTATATCGACCTCGTCACCCTGGGAGCCGGTAAGCCGGTGTTCCTGCAGGGAAGCGAAGGCGACTCCATGTTCATCATCGATTCGGGGTCGGTGCGGATCGAATATACCGATGCGGGAGGCCGGCGCAGTACGGTGGCCGAGCTGGGAGAGGGCGAAACCTTCGGCGAGATGGCCCTCATCTGGAACTCCCCGCGTACGGCGGACGCGATCCCCTTGGCGGAGACGAAGGCTTTCGTCATCCACCGTGAGGACTTCGAGCGCCTTTCGGCCGCCAGCCCCGCCCTGAAGGACGCGGTCGCCGCCCTGGCCGCCGAGCGCGCGCGGACGGGAAAGATACCGCAGGCGGCCCAGAGCGGCGAGGAATGGGTGAGGACGGCCGCGCGCCACCTGGACGAGAGCTCCTACCGCCCGACCGAGACCGAACTCAAGGTCGCCGCGGGGGAGGGCGCCTCCGGGGCCGCCACCGCCATCTGGCTCGGGCTGCTTCTGGACGGCGTGCCCGAGTCGCTGGTGATAGGCGCCGGAATGACCGGCTTTTCGGCGAGCCCCGCCCTAATCGCAGGCCTCTTCATGGCCAACCTCCCCGAATCCCTTTCCAGCTCCACCATGATGAAGGAATCCGGCATGCGCACCGGACGGATCCTTTGGATGTGGACCTCCCTCGTGTTCGCGGTGGGGATAGGCGCCCTGTTCGGCAACCTGATCTCGGCCGCGTTGCCTCCCTTCGCCAAATCCCTATTCGAAGGCTTGGCGGCGGGATCCATGCTCGCGATGACGGCCCAGACCATGCTGCCCGAGGCCTACGAGCGCAACATCCGAATGGTGGGGCTTTTCACCGTGCTCGGCTTCATCGCCACCGTGTTCTTCCACACGCTGGACTAGCGGCTGCCTTCCGGCTCCGGCGGGTGCCGCGAGCTCTGCGGACCTTGCAAGCCGAATTGCTTGTCCCGTATATTCAGCGATAATGCCTGACAAGATTCACGCCGTTCCCGCGGCCGTTCCCGCGGCGACCGCGGCGGCAGCCGCGGCAGCCGCGGCGACCGCCGCCGATACGTTCAGCCTCTGCCTGACTCCCTCCGGCCATCTGCGGCCGGCGGTCCACGGCGCGGACGATGAAACTTCGGCGCGGGAAGTTACGGCGGCCTTCAGGCACAACGAGGCCGAGGGGCTTTTCGAATTGGCCGCCCGGCCTGCCGCCCGGCCCGCCGAGGGTGGCGGGCTTTCGCCGGACCTGGCCTACTGGCGCAGTTTCGCTTCCCGCAGCCTTACCAATCGTTGCCATACCCCTTTGGGCGTATCGGTCATGGAAGCCTTGCCGCCGCTGGATCCGGGTGAAATCCAGCGCCTGCTGCTCGAAGCTCCGCCCATGCCCGGAGCCGAATACCTGAACGAGGCGGTCCTCCAGGACCTCTGGTCCGGTCTGGATAAGTGGATACGGGACGAGGCCGCGGGAGGTTTGGAAGCCTTCCTGGCTACCCGCGCGCCGCTCTGGCACCAGGTCGGCAGGGTTTGCTTCCACCTCGCGGAAAACCGCAAGGACCCGGATTTTCCCTTCGCCTTCCTGGCCACCTACGCTCCCCGCATGGCCGGATCGGAGTGGGTCCGCTACCAGCCGCTCTCCCGTGCCCTGCAGGAGTTCGCGGGCGACAGCAACCGCAAGGGCCTGGTGCAACTGCTTACTCCCATCTCCCGTGCGGCCGAGAAAAGCGTCCTCATCCGGGAGCTGCTGGACTCGCGCGACATCTACCATCCCCTTGCATGGACCCCGGAGGAAGCCTACCGTTTCCTGAACGAGATACCCCTGTTCGAAGAGAGCGGGGTCCTGGTGCGCGTCCCGGACTGGTGGGCCAGGCGGTCCCGGCCCCAGGCTTCTGTGCGCATCGGTTCCGCTGCCGTTTCCAGCCTGGACGCGGGCGCCGTCCTGGACTTCGATATCGGCGTGGCCCTCGGCGACCAGGAGTTGAGCCCCGAGGAAACGGCGGAAATACTGGCAGGCGGCGCAGGCCTCTTCCTGCTGAAGGGCCGCTGGGTGGAGGTGGACCCGGACCGCCTCTCCGAAGCCTTGGCGCATTGGAAAAAGCTGGAGAAGAAGGCCAAATCGGGCGAGATATCCTTCATCGAAGGAATGCGCCTGCTGGCGGGGGCGCCGACCGATCTTTCTTCGGCCCAGAACGATTCCGTCAAGGATTGGTCGGCGGTGAGCGCGGGCCCCTGGCTCAAGGACTTGCTGGAGCGCTTGCGTGCGCCCGAGGCCGTCGACGGCGGGCTGCAGGTGACCGGATTGAAGGCCGTTCTCCGGCATTACCAGACTGCCGGCCTGAACTGGCTCCTGCTGCTTTCGCGCTTGGGCCTGGGCGCCTGCCTGGCCGATGACATGGGCCTTGGGAAGACCGTCCAGATCATCGCCCTGCTCCTGGTCATCAAAAAGGAAGCCGGGCAGGCCGGACGTACGGGGAATGCCGGACGTGCGGGGAATGCCGGACGTGCAGGACCGCAGAGGCCCGCGCCCTCCCTGCTGGTCCTGCCCGCATCGCTCCTGGCGAACTGGCAGGCCGAGATCGCGCGTTTCGCCCCGTCCCTGCGCACCCGCATCATCCACCCTTCCATGGTAGATTCCATGGCGGACGCCGGCGGTGGCGGCGCCGTCGCCGTCGGCGAGGTTCCGGACGGTGACCCTTCGGACACCGAATTTCCGGACAGCAAAATTCCGGACTGTGACCTGGTCATGACCAGCTACGGGATGCTCTCCAGGAAGCCCTGGCTGCAGGGCGTCCGATGGAATCTCGTGATCCTGGACGAAGCGCAGGCCATCAAGAATCCCGGTTCCGCCCAGACCAAGGCGGTCAAGCTGCTCCGCGCCCGGTCCCGCATCGCCCTCACCGGCACTCCGGTGGAGAACAGGCTTTCGGACCTGTGGTCGCTCTTCGACTTCATCTGTCCCGGCCTGCTCGGTTCGGCGGCAGCCTTCAAGAAATTCGCCAAGGTCCTGGAAGAACGCGAAGGGGAACGGTACGCTCCGCTGCGGAATCTGGTGCGCCCTTACATCCTGCGCAGGCTCAAGTCGGACCGCTCCGTCATCCCCGATCTCCCCGAAAAAACCGAGGTGGCGGCCTTCTGCGGGCTTTCCAAGGCGCAGGCTGTGTTGTACCGTTCGGTGACCCAGGATCTGGAAAAAGGCCTGCGCGCGGCCGACGGGATCGCGCGGCGCGGCCTTATCCTTTCGGCGCTCATGAGGCTGAAACAGGTGTGCAACCATCCGTCCCAGCTTTCGGGCGACGGCCGATGGGATCCCGCCAAAAGCGGCAAGTTCGAGCGGCTTGGCGCCATCTGCGAAGAGATCGCCTCCCGTCAGGACCGCGTACTGGTGTTCACCCAATTCCGCGAGACGACTGCGCCCCTGGCCGACTTCCTGGCCGGCGTTTTCGGCAGGAAGGGCCTGGTCCTGCACGGGGGCACCCCCGTCAAGGAACGGCAGGAACTGGTGAAGGCTTTCCAGGCGGACGATGGCCCGCCCTTCTTCGTGCTCTCCCTGAAGGCCGGCGGGACGGGCCTGAACCTGACCGCCGCCAGCCACGTGGTGCATTTTGACCGCTGGTGGAACCCGGCGGTGGAGAATCAGGCCACCGACCGCGCGTTCCGCATCGGCCAGCACAAAAACGTTTTGGTCCATAAATTCGTCTGTCTGGGCACGGTGGAAGAAAAGATCGATGCCCTTCTGCAGGAAAAAGCCGCATTGGCCGAAGATCTGCTGGAAGGCGGGACGGATGTCCTGTTGACCGAAATGTCCGACGACGCGCTGCTGGCGACGGTCAGCCTGGATCTGGATCGCGCCCTGTCCGGGGCCGGGAGGGAATCATGAGTTACGGTTGGGCGCCCTACGTGCCTGTGGCCGAGCGCCGCAGGAAAGCGGCCAAGGAGATCGCCAAGTCCGCAACGAAAGGAAAGGTCCTCAAACCGGTATGCATCCAGGGGAGGACCATCGCCCGGTCCTTCTGGGGCAAAGCCTGGTGCGAGCATCTGGAAAGCTTCAGCGACTACGAGAACCGCCTCCCCCGCGGCAGGACCTACGTCCGCAACGGTTCGGTCTGCCATCTCGAAATAAGCCGGGGACACGTGGAAGCCAAGGTTTCGGGCAGCCACATGTACACCGTGAGCATCGACATCAAGCCCCTGAAGGACAAGACCTGGGATGACATCAGGAAGCGTTGCACCGGCAAGATCGAATCGCTGCTGGACCTGCTGGGCGGCAGGCTGTCCGACGGCGTCATGGCGGTGGTGACGGACAGGGAAAAGGGACTCTTCCCCAAGCCCCGGGAAATCTCGCTGGATTGCAGTTGCCCGGATTACGCCACCATGTGCAAGCACGTGGCGGCCGTGTTGTACGGCGTGGGGGCGCGGCTGGACGAATCACCCGAACTCCTCTTTCTGTTGCGCGGGGTGAACCACGAAGAACTGGTGAGCGCCGGGGTCGAGGAAGCCGTGCGGGAAGTCATCAAGGGCGGCAAGAGCCGACGGATCGCCGATGCCGACCTGTCGGAAGTATTCGGAGTGGATCTGGATGCGGATGAAGCCGTTGACGCGCAGCCCCTGCCCGCGCCGAGGCGGCCAAAAGCGGCGCGGCCCCTGCCCGCGCCGAAGCGGCCAAGAGCGGAGCGACCCCTGCCCGCGCCGAAGCGGCCAAGAGCGGAGCGGCCCGCGGCCCGCATTCCCGCGCGGCCCCTGCCCGATGAAGTCACCGGCGGCATGGTCAGGGACCTGCGCACCGCCCTGGGCCTGTCCGGCAAGGATTTCGCGCTGCGTCTGGGAGTCAGCGCCGGAATCGTCTCGGCCTGGGAAAGGAATCCCGGCGTTCTCAAGCTCCAGCGCCGGTCCAGGGAAGCCCTGGAGCGCGTTCAGCGCTCGTAGAACTCAGGCCTTCGGTCGGCGGCAAGGTCGTTGTACGGGCCGAGACTCTTGTCCCTCGCTTTGGCGGGATGCACCCTCGCGACCGAGATCGCGTTGCTGGATTCCGGAAGCTCCAGCAGGTACTCGCCGTCGGGCGCCACCAACACGCTCTTTCCGGTGAAGGTCAGCTTCCGTCCGCCGCGTTCCTCGGTCCCGACGCGGTTGGCGGTGGCCACGTACATGCGGTTTTCCACCGCGCGAGCGAAGTCGGACCTCTGGCACCAAGGCAACAGCAGATTCGAACAGTGGGCGACGAGGTCCGCGCCCCGGAGCGCCAGCGTGCGGAAGCTCTCCGGGAAGATCCAGTCGAAGCAGATGGCCAGGCCCACGCGGAGGCCGCGGAATTCTTCCACGAAAAAGCCCGTATCGCCCGGATCGAAGAGCAGTTTCTCCCGGGCGTAAAGATGCGTCTTCCGGTAGACCCGGCGGCGGCCGTCCGGCAGCGCAAGCAGGGAGCTGTTGAAGAGTTTTCCGCCGGGAGCGGACTCGGCGAAGCCGAAGACGATGCCGGCCCCCCGCGCGTTCGCGACGGCCGCGAGGGCCGAAACGAAGGGGCCGTCGGAGGGTTCCGCGAAGGAGGCGGTTTCCGCCCTGTCCTCGAAATCGTAGCCGGACAGGCAGAGTTCGGGGAGGACGTACAGATCGGCGTCGACGGATTCCACCGCGGCCCTCAGGGCCGTGATATTCCGTTCGACCTCGCCGAAACGGGGATCGGATTGCACCAGGGCGATACGCATGGGTTAAGCATAAGGCATGAGGGCTGCACGGGAAAGAGTCCTATTCTTTGTTCCCCGCCTTCACTAAGCCAGCATATTCGATAATATTGGCGTATTACGGAAATCGTTGTGGGGGTGCTCATGCTTTTTTCCAAAATCTCCGTTTCGGGTAAGCTAGCCCTCTCCAGCCTGGCGTTCACGGTGCCGATCGCGGTCATGGCCCTGTTTATCGTGAACGGGATGCGCTACGATGCCCGTTTTTCCGAAAAGGAAGCGGACGGCGTACGCTACCTGCGGCCCCTCGTGGAGCTGCTGGTCAGGGTTCCAGCCTTTTCGCGGCGGGCGGTTTCGGAGACGTCCGGCGCGGAGGACGATGCCGCCGGTATCGAAGCAGCCTTCGACGCATTGGATGAACTCCAACTGGGATTGGGGGAAAGCCTGGCGGTTACCGCGGAAAAGCTGGCGGATCGGGGACGGATGGCGGCGGCTCCAGAAGCCCTCAGAGCCGCATGGAATACGGTGCGCGCCGCGAAGGGCAGGGAATCGGAAGCCCTAGTAGCCGGCCTGCGGCAGTTGATCGTCCATGTCGGCGATTACTCCAACCTCATCCTGGATCCGGACCTCGATACGTACTACCTCATGGATGTCGCCCTGCTTGCTTTGCCCGATTCCATCGGCCGGCTCAACGCGGAAGTCTCGGCGGAGAAGGCTGACGACGCGGAACGGGCCATCTTCCTCAGACTACACTCGGATATCGACCTCGCGCGCATCGAGCTGAGTTCGCGTACCGCCTTGGACGAGGACCGGAACTTCCTCGGGACCGACGCCGCGCTCCAATCGATGTTCCCCGGCGCGCTTGAGAAGTACCTTGCGACCAGCCGGCGGCTCCATGAGCCTGGAGCAGGCACCGGATCCGTATATGAACGATCGGTCGAAGCCTGCATCCGTTCATCGCTGGAATACTGGGTAGCCACCGCCGACTCCCTGGAGCGTCTCCTTCGAACCCGGGTCCGCGCCCAGGAATCCCGGTTGCTCACGGCGTCGATCGCGGCGGCGGTCGCGACGGCCTTTGCTTACCTCGTCGTGCTGGTGATCGCCCGGAACCTGCTGACCCAGATCAAGGCCTTGCGCGTGAGGGTGTCGGCAATAGCGTCCAAGGACCTTCGCATGGCCGAGGCATCGGATTCGCAGGACGAATTGGGCGCGACGGCGAAGGATCTTGCCGTATTGACCACGGGACTCAATTGGTCCCTGAGCGCCTTCCGGGATGCCGTGAAGAAAATGGAAGGATCGTCAGTGGAAGTATCGACGTCGTCGGCGCGGATGTCGGAGTCCAGCGGGGAATTGGCTTCCACGATCGAGCAGATCGCGGCGACGCTGGTCGAATCCGAAGAACTCATGGGGTCAATACGGCGGAGCGTCGAGCGCCAGATCGACGCCGTGGAGCGTACGACGGACTCCCTGGATGAATCCGGAAAAAGCCTGCGTACCGTAGTCTTGTCGATGGACGGTTTGAGGGCGATGGCCACGGAAAGCGATTCGGCGGCTGCCGCCGGAAGCGCGAGCGTCCGCGGCCTCATTGAACGGAGCGAGTCGCTCGGAGAGAAAAGCCGCGCCTTGGCCTTCAGAATCGAAAGGATCAAGGATGCGTCCATCGCCATCGGTGCGATGGCGGAGACCATCTCCGACGTCGCCCAGCGGACGGAGCTCCTGGCGATGAACGCGTCCATAGAGGCAGCCCATGCCGGCGCATCGGGAAAAGGTTTCGCGGTGGTAGCCGCCTCGATCCGCGAGCTGGCGTCCTCCACTTCCAATGCGTTGGAATCCATCCGTGAAGGGACCGACTCAATCGACGCGACCGTCTCGGAGGCCGTGGCGACTTCCCGTGAGACCGGAGACATTTCGCGTGGTTTGGGGAAGAATACCGCCGACGCGAAGGCCGCTCTGGAACGGATTACGGCAACCACCGGCCAGATTATCCGCGGGATGGATGAGGCGGCGGAAGCGGTACGGGATTACGAACGCCGGTCGGCGGCCATCCTTTCCGATGCGGTCGCGTTGAAGGATTTCTCGGGAACGATCCGTTCGGCGGTTGCCGAACAGGAGTCGGGATCCAAAGAAACGATGAACTCCATCCGCCTCCTCAGGGAAAATTCACTGAGGAACGCCGAGTCGTCGGAATCGCTGGCGCGCTTGTCAGTCGCTCTCAAGGCCTCGAGCCGGGAGCTGGATGCGGTGATCGGCCAATACGTGCTGGAGGACTCGCGTTGATTTCTTTAGGCTCCCCTTTTAGGTATTCCACAGTCAAAAAGAATGCAAGGGGAGGGTTTGGATGAATATCGAATGGCGGGAAGATACCCGCGAATTCCATCTGGGCAACGGGTTGATCAGCTATATCATAGGCTTCGGACCGGACGGCGAGCCTGGCCTCCTGCACTTCGGGCGCCCTCTCTCCTTCGGAGTATCCTATGCGCACCTGGGCCGTTTCGAGGGGCGCGGCCTTTCCACCCACCGCGATGGGCTGCCCGCCGAGTATTGCCTGGATTGGGCGCGCCGGGAATTCCCTTCTTACGGCCGGGGCGATTTCCGCTCCCCCGCGATCGAAGCGGCCGACGCCTCCGGCGCGCCGCTCCTGCTGGACCTCGTCTGTTCGGGCCACCTGATCAGCGCGGGCAAGCCCGCAATCCCGGGCCTTCCTTCGGTTTATGCGGAGGAAGCCGCCGAGGCGCAAACCCTCACCGTCTTCCTGCGTGACGCGGCGACCGGCGTGGAAGTCGACCTCCATTATTCGATCTTCCGCGACCATCCGGCGATTTCCCGCCGCGCGACCGTCCGGAATGCGGGCGCCGAGCCGATCGTTCTCCGCAGGGCGCTTTCCGCCGCCCTCGACCTGGAGGACCCGGACTGGGAACTGATCCAGTTCTCCGGCTCCTGGGCGCGCGAACGGAAGGAAACCAGACGCCGCCTGGTCCCGGGATCCCAATCCGTCTCCAGCTCCCGCGGCTCGTCAAGCGCCCAGCAGAATCCTGTGGTCATCCTGGCGCGGCCCGGCACGACGGAAACCTCAGGCGAAGCCTGCGGCCTGGCTCTCGTCTATTCCGGCAACTTCCTGATTGAAGCGGACGTCGGCGACCACGGGGATGCCCGTATCGTCGCAGGCATCAATCCCTTCGGCTTTTCCTGGACGCTCGCCCCCGGCGGGGCCTTCGAGACGCCCGAAATCCTGATCGCCCATTCTTCCGCCGGCCTCTGTCCCCTTTCGGCGGCTTTCCACGCGATTTTCGGGCGAAGGCTCGCGCGCGGACCCTGGCGGGACAGGCCGCGGCCGATCCTGGTCAACAACTGGGAGGCGACCTACTTCGACTTCGACGAGGCCAAGCTGCTCTCCATAGCCGCCTCCGCGAAGGACCTGGGAGCCGAACTTTTCGTGCTGGACGACGGCTGGTTCGGCGAGCGGGACGACGACACCAGCTCCCTCGGCGACTGGGACGCGAATCCGCGCAAACTCCCCCGGGGCATCCCCGGCCTGGCGCGCGAAGTCGAAGCCCTCGGCCTGAAATTCGGGATCTGGATCGAACCGGAGATGGTCAATCCGCGCAGCCTCCTGTTCCGGGCCCACCCCGATTGGGCTGTCGGCGAGGCGGCGTCGGGACGGACGCTCGGCCGCAACCAGCTGGTGCTGGACCTCTCCCGCGCGGAGGTCGTGGACCACCTGCACCTCGTGATCTCCAGCCTGCTGCGCTCCGCGCCCATCTCCTACGTGAAATGGGACATGAACCGGCAGATGACCGAACCCTTCTCGGCGGCTCTGACCCCGGAGAGGCAGGGGGAATTCTTCCACCGCTACCTGCTCGGCCTGTACGAGTTGTTTCGGCGGATCACCGGGGAATTCCCCGGCGTCCTGTTCGAATCCTGCTCGGCGGGCGGCAACCGTTTCGACCCGGGACTCCTCGCCTTCGCGGGCCAGGCCTGGACGAGCGACGATACGGACGCGATCGAGCGTTTGGCCATACAATGGGGAACGAGCTTCTTCTACCCGACCAGCTCCATGGGCGCCCACGTATCCGCCGTCCCGAACCACCAGACGGGCAGGGTCACCCCCTTGGGAACCCGGGCCGCGGTCGCCTTCTTCGGCGCCTTCGGCTATGAGCTGGATCCGCGCGCGCTGTCCGGGGCGGAACGGTCGGAGATCGCCTCCCAGATTACCTTTTATAAAGAATGGCGGGACGTGTTCCAGTTCGGTGATTTCCATCGTCTGCGCGGGCCGGCGGACGGCGACGGGAACGAAGTCGCCTGGATGTCCGTTTCGGCGGACCGGAGGCGCGCGGTGGTCCTCCGCGTCCAGATCCTCGCGGTGCCCAACCCGCCCTTCGGCCGACTCGTCCTCCGCGGCCTGGATGGCGCAGGCACGTACCGCGTCGCCGCCCTGCCTTCCTTGCTGGTGAAGGGGGAAGCATCCGTCCGCCTGAACGCGGGACTCCGCGGCGGCGACGAACTCATGGCCGCGGGCCTCCAGCTCGGAGGGGACGGCTGGGAAGGCGCGCGGCGGGGCGACTTCGCCTCGTGGATCTACACGCTGGAGGCTATGCCTTGAACGTCACCGCCGCGTTCGTCCCTCCGCCTTCTTCGAAGATGAGCCTTCCGCCGATCTGCTCGGCCAGCATGAACGCGATGCGCAGCCCCAGGCTGTCCGCACGTTCGGGGCGGAAATCTTGGGGGAGACCGGGACCGTCGTCGGTGACCCGCAGAGTCGCGATGCCGCCGGATCGTTCCACGCTGATCCGCACCTCGCCGTCCGCGTTGCCGGGATAGGCGTATTTGATCGCGTTGGTGATGAGCTCGTTCAGGATGAGGCCGAGCGGCGCGGCGACCTTCAAGGGGAGATCCATGCTCTCGATATTCCGCGTGAAGCGTATTTTTTCCGGATCGACCGTATAGGTTTCCCCCAGCATGCCCACCAGATCGCGCACGTAGGCGTCCAGGTCGATACGGTCCAGGCTCCCCGTGGAATTGAGTTGCTCGTAGATGGTCGATATCGAGTTTATGCGGCCGACGGCCTCCAGGAAGATGCGCGAATCGCGTTCGTCGGCGATGCGGTCCATGTTCATGGAGATGAGGCTGGACACGATGGCGAGGCTGTTCTTCACCCGGTGTTTCAGTTCCTTCAGGAGCAGTTCCTTCTCCTCAAGGGCCCTGGCCAGTTTTATGTTCCCGTAGCTGAGATTGCTGACCAGTCCGGCCAGATCGGTGTAGAATCGCATCGTCGCCGATACCCGCTCGCGCGTCCACCGCGGCGCCCGATCCAGAGCCGCGATGTAATCGGCCTCGTCGAATCCGTATTTCCTGGCCTGTGCACGGAACGCTTCGTAATCGATTTCGTCGTCGG
>Ga0209727_1002835_pt1 | contig 11689 bp, 26 predicted proteins | sample RifGroC1_FD_183995 | JGI IMG/M metagenome (GOLD analysis project Ga0209727, IMG submission 183995) | Groundwater microbial communities from Rifle, Colorado, USA - Groundwater C1 (SPAdes) (version 2) | ecosystem: Environmental > Aquatic > Deep subsurface > Groundwater | place: Rifle, Colorado...
TTTACAAAACGTTGTATGAAAAATCAAAAGAAGATACAGAATTTATTGCAGTGTTTGATGACGTTGATGCTCTTATGTTGAATAAAACTAATGTTGCTCTATTAAAACAAATCTGTGATACTAGAGAAACAAAAACAATTAAATACTTTACAGCATCTCCATTGCTTGGATCGACACCTTCAGAATTTGAAACAAAATGCAAAGTATTAATGCTAATGAATGACTTGAAACCTGAAGATAAAAACTTGCAAGCATTGATGACACGTTCACATTTGATGCATTTTATTCCAGAAGATATGGAAGTCCTAAGCAATATGAAAACTTTCGCAAAGGATAAAACAATTCTTAACTTCATTGAAATCTATGCAGCATTTTCGAATTCATTAAATCTAAGATGCTATAAAAGAGCGGAAGAATTAAAAAATGCTGGATTGAATTGGAAAAGTTCGATCATCAATGACTTAAAAGTTGATTCAGATTTGCTTGCTATTCACAATTTACTGATAAAATATAAAACAAATACTGAAAGAGAAAAACATTTCAAAGGAAGTCGAATGACATTCTACAGAAAGTTGAAGATCTTGTTATCAAAAAATCCACAGTTAAAAAAGACGTATAACGTCGGTCGAATAAAATAATTAATAATAAAACAATGAAAATCACAAAAAAAATAAACGGAAATGACACATATTATTTCTATGATGGAATAAAAAAATACGGACATTTCAAAGGCAGAAACAGATATGAGTGTTGGAGAGAATACGACGTGCAGGGCAACCACATACATCTCAAAAACAATAATGGTTATGAATGGTGGAGTATTGATAATCCCAATAATCCCAATAATCCCAATAATTCAGAAATCAAAGAAGAAGATATTAAGCCGTTTAGTTTTTAAAAATATGAAAAAATTAAAAACAATGACACTGTCTGAGTTTGAAAAGAAATACAGAAAAAATAATACAAATTGGAAATTTGATTTATTCAAGATTGTTTGTAAAAAATGCGGTTCTGAAAGAGTTGAATATAATGGACAAACTGAAGTAGACTACGGATATTACGGAAGTATAGATTTCATTGGGACACTTGTCGTCAAATGTCACAAATGCGGAAATGCATTTGAGATAAAAATGAAAGATGGCGGCACATCACATTATTGCCAGCATGATTAATAATAATATCAACAAATATGAAATATATTGCAGGTGAAATAGAAGGTTTGAACACATTGATAATATTTCCAAATTATCACGACCATCGTGAAATGTCACAAATTTTACGTATGAAAGCAACAAGTGCGGGATTTGTGTCAGGGTTGGGTTCTGGAGATATTTGTTGCTATGGTCGAAGTGTCAGTTTAGAACTTGAAAGTAGACCTGAAGATACTGAAAAATTACAAAGAATAATTAGAGGATATTAAAAAAAATGAAAAACACAACAAAACATATTTTCAAAGTTGGTGATATTGTTAAAGAAGGTAATAAAGTGTATGTCGTGTCAGGAACAAAAGGATGGGTACATAAAGGTGGTTGGATAAGTTTAACAAGAGAAATAGGTACAATGAGTTTATTAACAAGAATTGAAGATATTCAACTTATAAAAAGTCGAGAAAAAATAACAAAAAATTGGTGGTTAATTTTTCCGAAAGGAGAAAAATAAAATATATGAAAACATTTGAAACATTCTTAGAAGAAAAGTTCATAGACACAAGAGAATTCTGTGGTCGTGGAATAACAAAAGATAATATTGAAGATATGTTTGTTCCCTGGTGTGAAGATCTAGATCCCCAAGAATTTATAAATTTTGCTGAACAGTGGGGCTGTGAAATGAAAGCAGAAATTTTAAAAGATGTTGAAGAGCTAGGTCGAATATTGCAACAATAAATATCATTCCTTTACAAACATAGTAAAATATGGTATAATATGAATATCAAAAGTAGTTCATTGAAAACTAAGTAGAGGTAAATTAGAAAAAAATCAGCTTATGTTTATATTTACCAAAAAAAATAAAGCAAAACACGAACAAACGCCTTTGGATATTTATTTCAGCTTATTAGAAGAGGCTTACGGAAATTTACCAATCCCATCAGATGATTGGGCTGGAATCAAAAACTTGTTAATTGAACAATACATAAAGACGTATCCCCAATATAGAAAAAATGTTAATGACGAAATAAGTTGGCGAATTCAAAAACTTGAAGGAGCAATAGGTACTATTAGAGAACATTATTTTGAAGTAGCAAAGGCCTTGAACAAACAACCGAAATTCGGTTAATTATTAATCATACATACTCTACTTCGTTTTCAATGAATTACAAATATTAACAGCTAATTTATTAATTTTATGACAAACAAAAACATCGTAACAAAAGAAGACTTGTCTCTAGTTGAGACAGAAGTATCGTTAGCAGAAAAAGCAGCTCAAATCAAAACAGATGTTGATGTTGAAAATGCTGCTGAAGTTCTCATTTCGTTAAAAACACAAGTTGATGCAATAGAAGAAAAAAGAAAAGAATACACACAACCAGCACAAGAAACAATTGATCGAATCAATGACGATTTCAAACAATTGACAAAACCCAGAATGTCGTATATTACAATGCTGAAAGAAAAGATTGTTGAATACGTTTCAATTCGCAAAAAAGAAATTTCTTCAAAAGAAAAAGAATTACAAATCGAATTAAAAGATCGATCACTCGTTCTAGATAATGGATTGAATAAAATAGTTTGTAGTACAGGAGAACTCCGTTTTCGAAAATCTGTAGATGTAAAAGTAACAAATCGAAATATTGTTCCAGAAAAGTATTGGATACTCGACGAAAAAACAATCGAAAAAGATTTAGACGCTGGCATAGAAATTCCGGGTGTAAAAATTAAAATTAATCCCATTGCTAGTGTCGCTATATATGCGGACAAATAATAAGCAGATTTTCATTCTCTGTGACTTGACGTTCACTCGAGATGAAAGTAAATAACAAAGACATAATATCCTATATGCAATTTATCAACATAACGGGCAATGACACTTTCATAAAAAGAGGCACCAAGAAAACATGTCTCTTTCTTACAATTATCTACATTGCTTTATTTATTAAAATACTTATATGAGCATACAAAAATTTTCAATCAACGAAGTCAAATACGAAATAGAAAAAATATCAGAAAAATATCGAATATACTATATTGATGAAATTGATGAGTCAACTATATTTGCTAAAATTTTACTTTCTGATGAACTTGAATCTATCGACTTAGCAAAACAAGCAGCAATCGATCATTTTGAAAAAACATTTGCATAAGTATCAAAGTATCGTTTGCTATAAAAAATGTGAATGTATTATAATAGTTATATGAAAAAACTACAAAAAATAGACTTGTCAATCAAAGAGCAAATAATGAAACCGAATGTATACGCGTTAGAACTTGTGTGTAGGGAATTGTCATATATGTATGTCACATCAGCATTTTCTCTCGAAGAAGCAATCATGCAAGCAAAAAAACAAATTGCATTAGAATTCGCAAAAAGCTCTATTATCGCAACAGATTTCTCATTGCGAAAATACGTTTACGTCAGTCTTGAAAGTTTAATTTCTCAAAACTCACTAATTAACATCACAAGTGGCAGTCAGAAACAGAATAAAAATCAATTAATGAAACAAATTATCGAAGAAAAAAATACAAATTTGTTTAATAAAAACATTAAACTTTTTACAAAAGCAGAAAAAAGAATGCTCATTGCTAAACTTCTTGAAATTAACAATTATGACACAAAATAGCGACAAGAATTCAAAAAAATGGACTTGCGAAAATGATAAATGCAAAAAAGTCTGTAAAGTTTTATATTCTCATAAAGAAACAAAAAGATGGCTTTGTGAAAAATGTATTAGCAAATTAGAAAAAGATGAATAGCAAAAAATTTTTAAAAAAATTAGAAGAAGGTTTCAAAAACAATTTAGAAATTGCAAAATTAAAAAATTCTGATTATTCAATCGATTCTGATGCATTTTTGAATTTTCGAGCATGTGAAGCATTGAATATTCCAGCAGAAATTGGATTGCTTGTGCGAATGACTGACAAATTGACAAGAATTTCAAATTTATTAAATAAAAAAGCATCTGTGAAAGATGAAACAATTGCAGATACTTTATCAGATCTTGCTAATTATGCGATGATATTAAAAGTTTATATAGAAAATAAAAAATAAAAATATGATAAAAATACTTCTTGGAATAGTTATTATAGTAATATCACTTAATATTGTTATTGCTTCAATGGCATTGGGCTACCGGATAGAAGAAAAATATCCAAATCGAAAATCAATATTTGAAAGACTTGATTCATTTTGGATAAAAGTTTGGAAAAGAATCATCAAATAGTTAATATACCTTTACAAATATAGTAAAGTATGGTATAATATAAATAAGTAGATTGTCGTTAGTTTTCAGGAGTTAATGCAAACACAGTTTGTAAGAAGTATTGAAAACGACGGTTTTTTGGCAATCAGAATTTCTGAAAGTGCTGGGGAATAATCAATCTACGATTAATAAATTATAAATATCACCGTCATGAAATTTTATTTTACTCCGTTGAAAAGCAAAACAAGAATTAAAAATGAAGTCACAGTTAATGTCACAAAAGCAGGGTGTTTATTTTTTGGAAAATGGTCATTGATGAATTTAGGATTAGATCCTGAGAAAAGTTTTTTAATATATCTATATGAAGATGCTGCTAGACGCACACTTGGTTTTAAATTTTCTGATAAAATTGATTTAGATGAAAATAAAATATTGAAAAATGTACGTTTAGTTAAACCCTTCAAAACAAAACAAGGTGCAATATATGCACAAATCGGAATTAAACCTTTTCTTGCGCTGTTAACTAATTTATATTTGCCATGCAACAGAATAGATGTAAAGGAATACAAAGATGCTTCTCTAGGTCAAATGTGGTATATTACTCTTCCAGAATCAAATAATCAAAGTGTCGAAAATAAATAAAACAATGAAAAACAAAGAAGAAAAACCCGCCTACGATTATCCCGCTAGCATAGAGCCGACATTTTAGATTATTAGAGTAAAATAAAAATTAAGGAAAATATATGAAAAATTATAAAGATAATTTAGGGATAGGGATAGCCAATGCGGTATGGGTTTCGGTAATCGGAGCAATTATTATTTTAAGAGAAAATACGAGTATTTGGCTGTTAATTATTCCAATTCTTTTTCACTGGGACTTTATTGAAAATTAAATAAAAAGATATGAGAATTATAATTTATAAAATAAGAATGTGGTGGCACGGCAAAGTAATGAGAAATGGTTGTGATGGTATAAGAAATACTTGCTCTAAGTGTCCCATATTCTAACCCCCCCTCAGGAGTAGGAAATTAAAAATTAAATATCATCTCCCTTCGCTGGTGGATTATCGGTGCCTAAGACCACCAGAGGTCTAAATAGCCTTCATAATCTTGGGCATCAACGAGGGGAAATGATATAATAATATTGATAGTTCTTTTATAAAAATAAAATACCGAAAAGAGGTCGTGCAGGTTACTTGTCTGTGATGGCCTCTACTCGGTATTTTATTTCATACTTTTTTGGAGGAAAGAAAATGAAACAGATCAGAGAATTTATGAAAGTCTGCAAATTGGAGTTTGGTTGGATAAATAAAGACACACTCGGAACTTATGATTTTGATAAATGCGCAGTTAAGTTGAATGTGGCTTTACTTTTGATTGAAACTTTTTTACACGAGTATCATCATCATAAACATCCAAAAGCAACCGAGAAGGAAGTGATTAAAAAAAACACAAAAAAGATGAACCGATTAACAAGAAGCGAAATGGCGGAAGTTGGAAATTTTATTTTTGAAACCTTAAAAAACGAGGTGAAAATCCTTATTAAAAAGAAAGGCGGTGAAAATTGAAATTAAAAGACCTTATGGATAGATTTGGCATAAACGAGAAGCAGTTGGTTAGCATATTGGCGGGTAAAGACACAAAGCCAAAAATCCTTGAACACAACATCAGCAACAGAGTTTTTACTTTCGGGGTTGTGTCAGATACTCATCTCTGCTCTATTCACGAGAAGTTGGACGAACTACATACTTTTTACGAGATTTGCAGGAAAGAGGGTATAGAGATTGTTGTTCATGCTGGAGATTTAATAAGCGGGTGGAAAATCTATAAAGGACAAGAAAATGAAGTGCATACTTTTGGAGCAGATGGGCAAGTCGCTTATGCTGTAAAAAATTATCCAAAAGTAAAAGGAATTACAACCTACTTCATCACCGGTAATCATTGCTTGTCTTGGCTTAATCTTGCTGGTGTAGATGTTGGAAATTTAATCGCCAAAGAAAGAGAAGATATGATTTATCTCGGCCAATATCAAGGCGATGTGATTATAGGTGGAGTTGTTGTAAGGTTGCACCACGCCGATAAGGGTGGCGCGTATGCCCTTTCGTATAATGCTCAAAAAATTGTTGAACAAATACCATCAGGAGATAAACCTCACATTATGATTTTTGGACATTGGCACACCAGCCATTACTTCTTTTATCGGAACATTCATATTTTAAATGCAGGGTGCTTTGAGTGCCAATCATTATTTTTACTTCGCAAAGGTATCAATCCTGTTATTGGTGGCTGGACGGTTAAGGTTCGTATTGCCAATGATAAACACAAGACTATTTTATCCATCACGCCAACCTTTATTCCGTTTATGAAAGGCGGTAAAAAATGATACACGATATAACCTGTCCATTTTGCGGAAGACATCACCCATTTGAAGAAGGCGTAAACAAACTAACTTTCTACTGCTCGGCGGTAGAGTTGCAAATTTCGTTTGATATTTTTAGCCCTCGCAGACAAAAAGAGTGGCAGGAAGGAAAAGGCAAAGAATGGAACACAGACCCCCCCGCTTCACAACCGGAATGAAAACTTGCTTGATTGCTTTTTATGAAGCCGTAAAAGAAAATCTGTATTGGATTATCCTCGCTCTGGCTTTCGCTCTTATGCTTTGGCTCGCCCCGAAAGTGAATGCAACGCCACTGGACGACTTTATCCGAGACCACAACCTTATTTTCCCGCAAATAGTAAAAGACCAAATGAAATCACAAGACCTTGTGGCGGCCGCCGGAACAATGAACACGAAAGAGCAGATATTTACGATTTACTTTTTGCCTCGTCCGGACACTTTTGACATCGTTGAATTTGATGTCCGGGACGCCGTAATGCAAGCCAAGTTTTACCTCGTCAAGAAAAAAGTGGTAGTGGAATACCACACGAGCCGAAGCTGTCAGTCTTCCAAGAGTTGGCCGAGCTGTAAAGTGGAAGTGATTATTTTTTTAACCTTGTGGCCTCTTTGAGGGGAGCGCCGTAAAATGGAATATGACCAATATCGCTGGATGGATTATGAAATGTTTGATGATAATGAAACAATGGAAGTATGCAGTTCGTGTCTTCGTTTAAGATTGGCTTCTGCTTTGTGGATTAGACCAGATGAACACATTTTGTCTTTTTTAATCGCATTGAAGAAAATCCACGAGCTGACGATCTGCTGGGATTGTTTGGAAGAAATTTATTCGGGAAAAATTAAACTGTAACGGAAAGGAGGAAAAAATGCAGATAAAAGGCAAGGCAATAATCAAACAATGTTATTGCGGAAAGATAAAAAAGCACGGCGAATTTGTCGGAATAGATAAAGAAATCAGCCACAACATTTCATTATTTGTCGCCAAAGGCACGGCCGAAATAGAAAGAGTAAAATGCCCAGACTGCGAGAAAGGCGGGATATAATGGTTAAGACCGGTTATTGCGTAAAAAAAGACTGCAAGGTATCAGACAGGAAATTGGCAGACTACTGCTTATCGGCCGGAACAAATGAAACAATTTGCAAAAACTTGAAATTGTTAAAAGAAAGCCGAGCCGGTAAGTTTCTGATTTCTTTGAAACCCTCATCCTAAAAAAGTAATTAAAAAGGGCAATGAGAGCTAGCCCCGAATAGCTCTCATTTTTGGGGGCATAGTATAGAGGTATTACACCAAGTAGCTCTTCAATTTATTTGAAACAGTAATAAAATACTTGGAAAGCGACGGTTCAATTCCGTCTGCCCCGATATTATTAGATAAAAATAAAAAAATATATTAAAAGAATAAATGTATGAAAAACTTTGGCTTTAAAGTAAAAATTAAATATACAAAGAATTCAGGTTATTACAGAATTGGCATAAAAACCGAAACTTTTAGAAATGTTACTGAAATTCATTACTGTTATCCTTCATCATTCAAATTAAAACCAATAACTTTTGAGAGTGGTATTCACAAAACTGGATGCACAATATTTTGCAATGAAATAGAAGAATTTGAAGCAGTGTTAGAAAAAGAAAAAGCAAGACATTATTAAAATAAAAAAAAATGCCATATCAATTCAAAGAACCGTGGATTACCATTCTTGCAATAATATCAGTTATTACTGCTATTTGGGTTTTATCAATTTTTAAAAGTTGCTAAAATGAAAAACAAAACAAAAAATAAAATTATAAAAATTATTGAAAGATATATTTTTGAGTTTCCTAATACACCAATAGAAAAAAGAACAGGTGGGCATACTTGGGAATTGCTATTAAAAATAAAAAAAGAAATAGAAAATATATGAAAAAAATATATGTCGCAGGAGCATATAGCGCAAATAATGTCATGGATGTTCTCCATAATATCTCTCGTGGAATTGAATATAGTGCTTTTCTTCTGAAAGAAGGAAATGCTCCTTTTTGTCCTTGGCTTGATTATCATTTTGCACTTGTTAATAGAAATATATCAAAGCAACTATTCTATGAATATTCTATTGCTTTTTTGGAAGTGTGTGATGAGGTTCATGTTTTAGAAGGAAGTGAAAACTCTGTTGGAACTCAAAAAGAAATTGCTCGTGCAAAAGAATTAAATATTCCTATTGTAACCCTCCCTACTTCAGAAGATAAAAAATAATTTTATGAAAAAAACTTCATATGCGACAGCGTACACAGAAGCTAAAAAGATAATAAAAGAAAGTCAAATAGCTGATAAAAAAAGATATGAAGAATTTCATCAATTTGAAATTTGGAAACCTTGCGAAGTTTGCAAAAAAAATTATCCAATATCTGAATATCAAATACAACAAAAATTTAGTATACTTTGCAAAAAATGTTATATGCTCATTTGTGGACGAAGTCATTCAAAACTGAAATTAAATTTATGCTAATATCCTTTACAAATGTGGTAAAATATGGTATAATATATAATATGAAAATAATGTATAGATGGCAATGTTGGATAAAAGAGATAATCAGATCATTGTGGATTGGTTGGCCGTTCAATTATCCTATGTCAGGCCATGATTTCGTTAATGAAGAAATTCATAAAAATTGCACAGTAACAATAAGTAGATGTGAAACTTGCGGAAAACTCAATATAGATTGGCATCAATAAAAATGTATACTACATCAGATAAAATAATGATCTTGCTAAATTTAGGAATTGCTTTATTCAGCATGTTGACTGAAAATTTATACTTATTAATTCTTTCAGTGGGCAATGCTATTGTATTAGCTATAATGCAAAAACAAAAATGAGTATTCTTTGTAAATTAAAATGGCATAAATGGTGGCCAACTGATGATAATTCTTTCAATGATGTTGAAATTGTGTATAAAACAACATTCATATGTTCAAAATGTGGAAAAAAAGGAAAAACAATATTTCATAAAAGAATCATAAAAAATCAATTTAAGAATTAATGGATTATTCAATATTAAAAAAATATATTGAAGAAGGATTAATTTCTGAACAGATTCATCCAGAAGATGAAAATATTCGGATTTATAATTATTCTCCGATGTGTCAATTTGATAAAAAATGGGATGACATCACAATGAAATGTCGAGGGCTCATCATGAATATTCAGACTGGTGAAATTTTATCAAACCCGTTTCCAAAATTTTTTAATTGGGAAGAACACATACAACTTGGAAAAAATATTCCTGGAGAAATTCCGATTGTGCAAGAAAAAGTAGATGGCTGGCTTGGAATTTTGTATTGGTTAAATAACAAACCATACATTGCTACGCGAGGATCATTTACTTCAATTGGCGCTGTTTGGGCAACAGAATGGTTTCGAAAAAATGTTTATTGGGAAAAATGGACAGATGCTGATAAAGCATGGACTGTGCTATTTGAAATTGTTTGTCAAGAAACTAAAATTGTTGTGCAATACGATTTTGAAGGACTCGTTTATTTAGCAGAACGTAATATAAAAACTGGAGAAGATCGAATCACTACTGATGATTTTCATGAATATGTTCAATTAAGAGATGGCACCGCAATGAAAGCAGCAAGAATATTAAAAAATAATAATATATCATATGAAAGTTTAAAACTGTTAGAAAAACCAAACTCTGAAGGCTTTGTGCTCGTTTGGCCCTCTGGATTGCGTCTGAAGATCAAATTCACCGAATATAAGAGGCTTCATAAGATACTTACAAACATTTCACCACGTGTCATCTGGGAATATCTAAAGGATAGTAATGACATAGAAACGTTGTTAGATCGAGTGCCCGACGAATTTTATAGTTGGGTCAAAGACATAAAAGAAAAAATTTTAAATGAATTTCATAACATTAAAAAAGAAGTTGATGCTTGCTTGTTGTTAGCAAAAGAAAAAATAACGCGAAAAGAGCAAGCTGAATACATCGTAAAAACAAAATATCCAAGCATATTGTTTGCAATGTTAGACAACAAAGATTATAAAAAACTCATTTGGAAACTAATTAAGCCTTCTTCTTCAAAAACATTCAAGCAAGACATATAGAACGACTTGCCCTAAGAGAAAAGTAGCCGAAAAACCGAGAAGAGTCTATTAACAACTTTCCTTTACAAATATAGAAAAACGTGGTATAATATACAACATTATTAAATAATTTATTTTTATGGATAATAGAAAAATAGGAAGTTTTGTCATAAGTGCAATTATTGGAATATTTGTTTTAGTGTTAATTTTTAATTCGATTGGCACTATAGATGCTGGTGAGAGAGGTATCAAGACTCGTTTCGGAGCAATAAAGGGGACTGTTCCACAAGGATTATATTTTAAATTGCCATTTATTGAGAAAGTGCATAAAATGGATGTTAAGACCAGGACTATCAATTACGATAGAGGCGGCGACGATGGTGATTTAAAACAAACAGACACAAATTTGTTTGGTGCATCAAAAGATTTGCAGGATGTAGCTATAGGCGTCGTGGTAAATTATCACATCAATCCAGAAAAAGTTCAATCTATTTTTGCTCAATACAGTTCCGTAGAAAATTATCAAGCCAATGTAATAGAGCCTGTCATAAGAGAATTAGTAAAATCAACATCTGCTAAATACACGGCAGAAGAACTAGTAACGAAAAGAGCAGAATTTTCTGACAAAGTAAATACTCTTCTTAATGAACAATTCATAGTTAAAGATTCGATTTTAGAAAGATTTTCTGTTACTAATTTTGAATTCTCAAAAGCATTTAGTCAAGCCATCGAGGCAAAAGTTACTGCGACTCAAAATGCTGAAGCTGCTAAAAATAAACTTGAACAGATAAAATTTGAAGCCCAGCAAACAATTGAAAAAGCAAGAGCAGAGGCTGAAGCGATTAGAATACAGGCGCAGGCTATCAATAGTCAA
>Ga0209727_1002838_pt1 | contig 11674 bp, 14 predicted proteins | sample RifGroC1_FD_183995 | JGI IMG/M metagenome (GOLD analysis project Ga0209727, IMG submission 183995) | Groundwater microbial communities from Rifle, Colorado, USA - Groundwater C1 (SPAdes) (version 2) | ecosystem: Environmental > Aquatic > Deep subsurface > Groundwater | place: Rifle, Colorado...
TTAAGGCAATCCCACAAAGCTTGTCCTTCTTGTGGTTTCTACCGATGAAAACAGCACTTGACCCTCGCCATCAAGCCAGGCGCAAAGCAGTTGAAAGTCTTTTCGCTGAAAGCTTCGCCCATCAGCCTTCGCAAAATAAATTTGCAAAAAAAATACTTTCTAAAAAGAAAGGTCTCGACAAAGAAATCGAAGCTGCAGCTCCCGCCTGGCCGGTTGAAAAATTGAACAAAATAGACCTGGCAATCTTAAGATTGGCAGTATATGAACTAAGGTACGAAAATACTCCGCCGAAAGTCACAATTGATGAGGCCGTTGAACTTGCCAAAGAGTACGGGTCAGAGACTTCATCTTCCTTTGTCAACGGAGTTTTGGGTACAATATACAAAGATGGACAAGGTTAACGAAATTAAATCGCTCTTAGCCGAACAGATAGGGGTAGAGGCCGAAGATATAAAAGAGACGGATTCCTTTTCGGAAGATCTGCATATGGGTCCCGCCGAAATGGCCGACTTTTCAGAAACTCTTAAAAAACTAGAAGTAGATATGGCAAAAATAGACTTTACAAATATTGAAACAGTGGGGGAGCTTTTGGAGACTTTGGAATTACATGAATAACCTAAAAGGTCTTTTTAAAAATCAGGAACTTCTGAAACATGCCTTAACTCATAAATCCTGGGTAAATGAACATAAAAACGAAAGAGGTTCCAATGAGCGCCTGGAATTTTTGGGGGATGCGGTTTTGGAGTTTATTGTCTCCTGCGAAATATATAAAAAGTTCCCCGATAAAAACGAGGGTTATCTGACTTCTTTAAGGGCAAACTTGGTGAATACCCAAAACCTAGCTGCTTTGGCCCTAAGACTAAACGTAGGGGAGGCTCTTTATTTATCAAAAGGCGAGGAAGAGGGGGGCGGTCGCGAAAACCCTTCACTTTTAGCCGATACTCTTGAGGCAATCATAGGAGCGCTCTTTTTAGACCAAGACATATCAAAAGTTTATGAGTTTATAAATGAAAATCTGATTTCTGAAATACCCATTAAGGTTGCCAAACCCCTTAAAGATGCAAAAAGCAGACTCCAGGAACTTGCTCAATCTAAAGGACTTTCCGCTCCGAAATATAAAGTCTTGGAAGAAAGGGGACCGGACCACAATAAACAATTTGTTGTTGAAGTTTTTATCAAAGGCAAAAAAGAAGGACACGGGATTGGTAAAAGTAAAAGTGCATCAGAACAAATAGCCGCGGAAGAAGCGCTAAAATCATCGAACTCAATATGAAAAAACTTTTAGAATTTCTGGTAAAAGGAATACTTGGCAGCGACAATTTTAAAATAGCGGAGGAGAGTGAAAACGGCCAAGGCCACTTTATTATTTCCGTTCCTAAGGAAATGGTTGGTCTTATTATCGGCAAAGAAGGAAAAACGATAAAAACAATTAGAAATCTTTTGAGGGTAAAGGCAACGTTGGAAAAGGTGGGAGTGTCGGTCTCTGTCCAAGAAGAAAGTTAAATCCGATTCATCGGATTAAAAAGGATTGTCGCGAATAGACGGGGCAGAAGGCGTAACCTGGGTAAATGAAGGGGGAGTTAAGGCCATAACTTTCTCAAGAAGGTTTCGTTCAGGCTCTGATAAATTAGTCACAGGTTCCGTAACTTTCGGCAGAGTTTTAGGCAAAAGCGACCAGTAACCTCTTACGTTAGTATCAGCAGATAAAACTCCGCTCACCTGACTCATTTTAATTTTCTCAATAGTCGTAATTGGCGAAATATTTTTGATAGAACTCAAAAAATCCAAAACGTTAATATCCTGGCCGTTTGCATTAAAAGAGATGTTCACCCTTAATAAATTTTCTTCCTGGGAGCCCACGCCAACTTTGATATTGCTTAAGACTATGGTTTTAGAAAGGGCCAGAAGTTTCAATTGAGAAAGAATGGCCAAAGCCGGATTCTCTTCCGGAAGAGCTAAGCTCACAGAAGCTGCTTCTTTTGCCACAGTAGCTGAAATTTCGGTAAGCGTGGCTTCTTTTTCGGCTAAAATTTTCTCATTTATTTTTGCTTCGCTTACCGCCTGACTTTGCTTCGAAATCTGGGCCAGACCAAAATTAATTACCACAAAACTTAAAATGGCCAACGCCGTCAAAATTAGTGAAGGATAAATTAAAATTTGAATGTTGGGCGGGATTAAACTTTTTTTCATTTTAAAAATAATTCAAAAGTAGCAGCGTAACCGCTGGCTGGATTGAAACTAAAGGCTTTGAGATTTACGGTTCCAAAACGGTCGGCAGAAAGAAGAGTTGTCATGAACTGGCCCAAGGATAAAGAATCTTGGGCATTAACTGATATTCCAATTTTTTTGAGTGTAGTTTCAAAATCTGAAATTGAAACTCCGGGGGGAACTTGCGCAAAAACACCGCTAACAGCTTCTACATTTCTATCAGCGCTTTCGATGGCAAAAACCTCTTTTACTTTAGAGAGTCTGTCCCTAAGAAGAATTAAGCTGGTTTCTGTACTTTCTAAAGATGAGATAACCTTTTTCAGATTGTCCTGTTTAGTTTGCGAAGTTCTTAACTGAAAATAGTTAACTAAATAATAAGACGTCAGGCCAAAAACTACCAAAATAAAAAGCGTCAAGCCTATCGCACTTACGGTTCTTAAAAAACTTGATAACCGTGCAGCCGGACCTTTCGGAGCTATTTCCTCGGGTATAAGATTAATTGCCATACTTATTCCTCCTCACGCATTGCCAATCCTACCGCGATTGAATAAAGCGGGGCATAAGCAGCCAAAGATTTAGCCGTATCGGCCTCCATTCTCACCTTGGCAAAAGGATTTCCTATTATGACTTCTATTCCCAAAAGCTTGGTTAAAAGAGGTATTGCTTCCGGTAATCCGCTGGTTCCTCCCGAAAGAATAACTGAAGCGGGCACTTCACCGCCCCCTTCTGACTGGTAAAAATGGATTGCCTTTTTAATTTCGTCGGTAACAATTCTAAATATCGGGTCAATTGCAGTTTTTATTTTAGCCTCAAGTTGGGTGGAAGACAGACCGTAAGCTTTTTTATACTCTTCAGCTTGGACGGTTGTTACACCCAAAGTCTGGGCAATCGCCCTGGTGAATGCTTCTCCGGCTGTCGGGATAGACCTTGAAAAAACGAGGGAAGTACCTTTGGCAATTGCTATATCGGTAGATTTGGCTCCAAAATCTAAAATCAAAACAGTTTTGCCTTCAATTGACAGGGAACGGACCAAAGCCATAAGCTCTGTTTCAACAAAGGTTGGCACAAGGCCGGCAAGGCTTACAATTTTCGTATATTTCTCAACTAGTGTTCTGGGGGCAGCAACCAATAAAACAGTGACTTCAGGAGGGGACGCATTTTCCTTTCTCTCTAAAACCTGATGCTGAACAATGGCTTCGGTAATTGGTATCGGGATGTATTGCTCCGCTTCCCATTTGACAGCCGAGGCTATCTCGGCATCTGTAAGAAGAGGGAATTTAATCTGTCTCGTAAAAACTTGGGATTCGGGAAGAGCTATGGCAACTTGGCGACCGGAAATTCTCGCATCTGAAAAAAGTTTCTTGATAACGTTGGCCAAACTCGCCAGCTCCGCATCGGTTGCTACACCTTCCACGTAAGGCCCGGAATAACCAACAACTCCTGCTGCTTTAAGGCTAAGGATACTTCCGTCTTTAGAAATTTCAACGGCCTTAATTGTTTTTGACCCGATGTCAATTCCGACGCTCATTTGACCAATCCTCCGGGACTAAAAACTGCAGAGTCAAAAATCGGCGGCGGTTCTCCGAAAGTTTGAAATACCTGAACTTTCCTCGTTGCCTCACCGGCGACTCCGGTGGATTCTACAATTAAGCCTTGGGAAGGAAGAATACCGCCGGTCACTTCAACTGCCACAGGTTGGGTTTGAGAGTTATATAAAAGTCTTAGTTTGGCAGTCAAAAGACAACCGGCCGTTGAATAGCAGGGAATATTTAAACCGGCTCCGGTAAAATCTACGTTCGTGGAAAACGCAAAAGAATTCCCGGAAACTGTACAAGCCCCGGAGGCTGCGGAAAACTTGTTGGTTCCCCTCCTTCCCGAATTAGGATCCAAAGCCAATCTCTTAATCTTTACATCAGAGTAATCTCCCGAAGGGGCCGGCGTTGTGTCGTAAAGAATACTAACTTCCAAAGCAGGCGTGGTTGCACCACTGGGATTAGTTCCTTCCTTGCCCCAACAAACTTTCATAGAGCTTCCCCTGAAACAATTGCCGGTTGTGCAAGTTAATTCTCCGGTTGTGGGGTCGTGGTCAATGAACCAGACAGTACTCGAATCTCCGGAAACCAATTCGTCGGGATATACAAAAGAAGCTTGGGCTTGGGCCAAATTGGTTACAGACCCGCTAAATGATGAGCCTTCGAAAGCACCCGGCGTAAAAATACCGGTAAGAAGGGCGCGTTCTATGCCTGCCTCGGCAGCCGAAAAAGCCCGAAGCGCTTCTTCTTCTTTGGAGGTAATTGTAATATCCGTTATGCTTCTTGAAAGAATTGAAAGAATAATTGTCAAAATAACAGCCATTGAAAGAAGAACCAACAGAAGTGTCTGGCCGGATTCATGCTTTGAGGGCAGCATATTCATACATTCAATATATACTCATCTTATTCGAGTTTGCAACTCTTACTTGATGAGTATGATCCCCCAAAATACTATTTTTAGTCTGCAAATCAGGGTATTTTGGGTATAGCATAATCTTATCCTATCTAGTCAATTGACAGACAATTGAAAAGCCTGGTGATTTTTACTACACTGAAGAATCAGTGGAAAACCCTAAAAATCTAAATTTTGTTTTGGTAGCAATTCTAATCGTACTTATTTTATTTTTATCGGGTGCGGCAGTCTATTTGGGTGGTTTACCCAAAAAAGATAATAGTACAAATACTCCTGCCGGAACTGACGAACAGAGAGAACTTTCACTAAATAGCAGCAAAACGCCAGTGCCTACGTTTGAAAAAGGAGAAGAAATTGTCTCCGAAGGAACTCTTTTAAAGTATCCCGCAGACCACCAGAGCTATCCCGATGGGCTTTATATTAAGAAAGAGGACGGCCTGGAACATGTAATTGATATTACCGAATTAGTCAAAAATTCAGACTTTAATTTAAAGGACGATTATCTAAACAAAAAAGTCAGAGTTACCGGATACTTAATACCCGTAGCGCCACAATCCGGCAGTTCTTATCCTTTTGAAGTTAGATTGAAGGTTGAAAAAATAGAAATTTTGTAAGTAGGATTAAAATAGATCGGTAACTCTCATATCCCCAGCCAGAAAAAATCTTGAAATGTATGATACAATGGAGTCGTATGAAGACAAAAATTCTCACTTACAGAACAATAATTAAAAAAGACGGTGATTATTATCACGGTTTTGTTCCGTCTTTGCCCGGATGTCATACGCAGGGAGCCTCGATTGACGAAACAAAGAAAAATCTAAAAGAGGCAATCGAGGTTTGGATTGAAACAAAGGCAGCCTTGGGTTGGCCAATTCCGAGAGAAGAAGGTTTGGAATCTATAGAGGTGGTTGAGTTAGACAAGCTTTCACTTCCCCAGCGAATTACTTATGCCTAATATCCCCATTGTCAGGGCGGAAAAACTTGTAAAAGTTTTAAAGAAAAACGGTTTTATACATTTCAGGTCAAAAGGCAGCCATCAAATTTTTGTAAACAAGGCAAAGAAAATTACTGTTTCGGTCCCCGTCCATAAAGGCAGGGATTTAGGAAAAGGTATAACTTTGGCAATTTTGAAAGATGCAGAAATTAGTTTAGACAAGTTTCTGAAGGACATTTAGATATACCGGCACTTTTTGCTTCTGTTGACGGGACTGTTAGAATTTAGTTAGATAAAGGAGATTTTTTGGCACAACCATCTATTCACAAATTGTATTGTGATATTTGTGGTAAACGAATGATAGGAAAACCAAAGACTTTTGTAGGATTTCGCTGCTGTGGTGAATGTTGGAAGAAAAGGACAGGTTTCGCATTAATTTATTCTTCAAAGAAAACTAAATGAAACCTTTCCTATAACTAATGTTCTATTTTGCTTCTGTTGACGGATTAGGGTAGAATTTTGGAATTATAAAACTTCAATGGTTGAGCTTCTTGAACAGTCTTGCCCCTTTTTAGTCTTTTGAGTATAAGAGTGTTAAAATAATGGCCATGAATGAAACTTTAAATCCTCAATTTGAACAAATTCTGGATAATTTCAGTGCTCAAAACAACTGGCTTCAGTCTTTGATTACCGATCCGTCCGGCAGTCGTTACTTGGTGGAAAAATCACCAGCCGAAAGGCAAAAAGAATACCAAGAACAGATAACCAGAACTAGGGAATTACTGAAATATCTCGGCAATCCCCAGGATGAATTTATGTCGGTACACGTCGCCGGTACCAGCGGAAAGGGCTCCGTATCAACCATGGTTGGCGCACTCCTGGAAAAAATAAGTCCACCGGTTGGTGTTCACACAAGTCCCTATCTTCAGGTTCCGATCGAAAAGCTTATGATTAATGGGAAATTAATCCCTCCATCAAAATTTTCCCAGTTGGTCTCAAGTTTCCGGCCAAAACTCCGGGAATTTACGGCAAGACATCCGGAACTTTCACCGCGCTATGGAGAAGTTTGGGTGGCTCTGACACATCTATATTTTCAGCAAGAAAAAGTGGCTTGGGGAGTAATCGAAACAGCCATGGGTGGCCGATTTGACCCCACCAATGTCCTAAACCCGGAAATTTCGATCATTACGAGGGTTGGTCTTGATCATGTTCCCCAGCTTGGAACTACTCTGGCTGAAATTGCTAATCATAAAGCCGGCATCATCAAACCCGGACAGCCCGTAGTTACTTGCAAACAACCAAAAGAAGTGCTTGCAGTCATCAAAGAAGAGGCAAGCCGGCTTCGGGCACCCTTGTTCATTCAGGGACGAGATTTTCATTTTAAAGTTAAAGTAATTAGCGAAGCCGGATCAGTTGTGGATATCGTCACACCCTTTAATCATTATGCCGACATCAAAATCAATCTTCCGGGAACATTCCAGCCGGAAAATGCAGCTCTGGCCGTGACCGCCGCTGATCTTTTGTCTCGTAAACTTCAAAAACCTTTATCTAAAGAACTTATCGCAGAAGCGCTTGGCTCGGTAAAGTTTCAAGGACGGATGGAAAAAGTTCAAGAGCGCCCCACTGTGATTCTCGACGGCGCCCATAATCCGGAAAAAATGAAATTCTTGGCCCAATCTCTTGAAGCTATCCATGGAAACAAAACGTTTACCCTTGTAATTGGTATGTTATCTACCAAAGACGCCCTGTCTTCGATGAAGTATGTAATTCCCAAAGCAGAGACAGTGATTGCTACATCGCCGCATGTTTTGGGAAAGCCGTCAACTTCTCCCGACCGACTGAAAAAGTTGATTCATTCTCTTGACCAAACGAAAAAAGTTGAGACTGCCGAAACCGTACTTGAGGCGGTCCGCAAAGCCTTGAGCACAACCGGACCTCACGGCATGGTTGTTGTCACCGGTTCAATCTACATGCTTGGTGAAGCTAGAGAATATTGGTTTCCCACAAAAGACATTCTTTGGGAGGCGGAATATGGCAATTAACCCTGAAATTTTAAGTTTACTCGACTTGCCCTACAATTTCGGAAATGGCCCTGACGTTAAAAATGTATCACCAAAAGATGGGGTAAACTGTCAACAGCTCACACACATGATCCTTGCGACTCTTTTTCAAATTCGTCTGCCGACCGAGATGAGATCAAAAGAATTTTATGAAGACCAGAAATACTTTACACAAGTTTTGGTGAAAGAAGCCACAATTGGTGATGTCTTTATCTTCGGAAGACCTGAAGAAAACGACTACCGTAAGCTTCATTTGGCGGTATTTATTGGTCAGGATAGTGACGGGTCGGCCTTGCTGATACACGCAAACGGTGTTGATAAACAAGTCAGTCTCTGGCCGCTTGATAAATTTTCACAACACCCGCGCTATGAAAAACTCTATGCGGTCAAAAGGCTCAAACAACCAAAATGAAAGTTTTAGCTGTTAAAACTCCATTAGTAAGGCCGGGGGATGTTATAGAAGATATTATTGCCGGGAGTGTTAAAAGTTTGTCAGAAAAAAGTATTCTGGTGATTGCTTCCAAGATTTTCAGCTTCTGTGAAAATCGGCTTGTAGAAAAAAAATCCGGGACACCAGAGGAGAAATACAAAATTGTCAGACAGGAAGCAGACTACTGGCTTGACCCCCACTCTTCAAAATACCACTTGATGCTGACGATTAAGGGTAACTGGATGTTTGTCAATGCGGGGATTGACGAATCCAACGCTGCCAATCACTATTCCTTGTGGCCAGTCAATCCCCAAGACTCGGTCAATCGAGTTTGGCAATTCCTGCGTCGAAATTACCACCTTCGCCATATCGGGGTAATTATGTCCGACAGCAAAAGCTTCCCCTTAAACTGGGGCGTGGTTGGCCACGGCATTGTTCACTGCGGTTTTCAGGCACTCAAAAGTTATATCGGTAAGCCGGATTTATTTGGCCGGAAAATGAAGATGGAAAAAGTCAACCTCGTCCAAAGTCTGGCAGCCGCCGGAGTTTTCGAAATGGGAGAAGGCAAGGAACAAACCCCCGTTGTCGTCATCACCGATACCAAAACCGTTGTTTTTCAAGACAGAAAACCAACCCCCAAGGAATTAAATTCCCTCAAGATTCATCTAAAAGATGATGCTTACGCCCCCATCCTACTTAAGGCTAACTGGAAAAAAGGAGGAGGATAGCACCTTTTTTGCTTCTGTTGACGGATTAGTATATAATTTAGTATCCCGATGGGAAGTTTGCAAGAAGGATAAATTAGACCCTCCACATAAGGAGGGTTTTTTTGATAATATGAAAGACCAGGCACCAATTCAAATGCCCGAACAACCGGAAGATAAATCCATCTTGAATCGACGGATGAGCCGAAGGGAGGCTATTAAAAGCATGGGTGTTGCTGCTGGAAGTTTGGTCGCCAGCCAGATTCTTCAAGCATGTACTCCATTTATCGTTCAAGAACCAAAACCAGGGATACCCCCTGCAACTGAAGAGAATCAACCAACTTCTCAACCCGAGGCAGAAAAACCCCTATATGAAGTGTTAGACAGGCAGACGGTATTTGACAGAACAGCCACAAACGACGTACCCGTGGAGAAAATTTATGAGGAACTGGTTAGGGTGTATAAATCCAAACCGGAATTAAAAGCCGAGAGGTCTGAATTTGACCTGTTTGCGATTCAGATCAACCCCAAGGATAGTAATCAATCCCTGATGTATTCATTTTTAACAGTGACAGCGACCGAGCCTGATGCCAAGACATTTGTGGCAATGATTTTTCAGAACCCGGATAATCCTGCAAATATCGGGGCATCACCGCTACAACCGGCCGAGTTTGAGCAGTTTGGTCAAAAGCACGGGCTACTAAGGATAGAGTACGACCCGTTTACCGGAGGAAGAGTAGAACCAATAAACGTTTTTGAAATTCCCATGCCATGGCAAGCATGGGAACAATTGACTCCTGAACAAAGAAATACCCAAGCGGTGAGGTTTTATCCAACGGGGGTTAACATTGACGAACCAATCCAAGTTCCCGGAGTTCTGGCAAAATTGTCAAGATATTCAGTAGTAACTCCCACTTCTACCCCCGAAGCAATGGCAACAAATGAGCCTGAACCAGCCCAGGGGCTGCCGCGCTCTGAAGTTAATGTTGAATACGGCGGAGTCGGGGTGAAATTCAGCTTTCAGGTTGAGCCGGGTTTGAAAGGTACTTATGCCTTTTCATCCTTTGGAATAAACCCCGCCTTTGATAAACTTTACGATGAGTATAGTTTGACCCCCGAGGAGAGATGGGCCAAATATTGGCTGTTCGGGTGTCACCGGGCTTGGATGAGAGATACGGGCAGGAGCGAAGTTAGCTTGGATGACTACCTGGCAATGGCGGCAAGCGGTGAGGGAAATACCAAGTTTAAGATAGGGGGGTGGGATTTAAGGCAGGAAGGGGATTTACCCACAATACTGGATGTGTCACCCGATGAGCCGGTAAATGTGGTTATTGCCAAATCTACCAGATATAACGGCATAAACTTACCCCTGTCTTATGACACCCACAAAGCAGGCTTTATGAGAGACAAAAACGGAGTCTTCACTATGGTTGTAAGCGGCGACTTCCTGGTTGCTGATGAGAACAAGCACTATTCATTATCGTTAACCAATGCAGTGAAAGCTCAAATAGAAGCCATGTTTCAACTAAAGCCGGAACAGCTGGCCAAAAACATTCCTCCGTCTGCCTACGGTGTGCATGTATGGGATAAAGAAGTATTAAAGTTATTATGGTCTAGGAATCCGGAGATTGACGCAGATCGGAACGACAAAATAACAGCTTTTGGGATATTAAAGGGTGATACAATGGCCGACACCCGTTGATTTTCGGTTGCAGTTGTTTTACAGTGGATTAATGAGGAATGTTTTAGTATTTTGGGGGGGTTTACTTCTTTTAATACTATTGGGGCTTTCTGCTTGGTTTTGGTTCTTCGTAAACATTAAGCTTGAGATTAAATCCGACAATTCCGATTTTACTGTCTTCAAGTCACCTCTTGGAAGTTTTTACTTTCTCGAGTTTGTCAAGAATAAATATCGGGTTTTTTCTGTGGATGGCGGGATTTACGATGCAAGAATGGGGTCTAAAGTGGTTCCCGGCAAGCTGGTATTTGAATTTGACCAAGTCGCGGAACCGGAAGTAGCCCTGCTCTATGGAGGAGATGAGGAAACCGTTACAGTTGGCTACACACTGAAAAATATCTCTTCCAAAGAAGCGGTGATTTCCATGTTTGTGGACAAGGAACTGCTGAAATCCCAGAAACCTCGTGAGGTCATAACTTATTCCATGCTACTTGCTCTGCAAAGGGCGGTAAATGACCAAGCGATATACCCCTTCGAGGAGAAGATAAAAATGGCAGAGGCGCTTAAATATGTCAAGAGCAACAAGAAATTATTGCCGGTTGCGGTCGTTGTCGGTAATCTGAAAAGTAGCGGGCTATGGAATTTTGTTTGGGACTTATTCAGCCCGCCGGAGGTAAAGGCTGCCTGCAGCGGAACCGTGGGTTGCGGTAATTGGATAACCGATTGTGAGTGTGGAATTGGCAGTGGAATATGGTGTAGTGACGAAGGCGAGCCATGTGAGAGTAATGGTAATACTTGCATATGCAATCCCCACTGTGTGGGAGAAATTGGCGTCGACTGCGGCGGCCAATCCCAAGGCTCCTGCAGTGCCGAAGGTCTTTGCGGTGTGGGTAAGTGTATAGAGAGCGGGTCGTGCAGTTGGTCGGGACCCCCTCCAACTCCAACTCCAACCCCAACTCCTGGAGGAACCCCGCAACCTCCGCCTGTAGCCTGTGAAGGCTGTGGATGTGGGCCGAGTGGGAACAGGACTTCTTGTGTACCCAATCCCGTCTGCGGAGCCGAAATGGCCTGTTGTGATGCCCGTCCGGAATGTGTAAGTCCGGGCGGCGGGGGAGGCAATAAACACATGAGCATATCGGCCTTACCCCAAGTTTGTGCCGGAGATACGGTTACTACAACAATGACCATAAACGACGAGGGGTCTTTTCAATTCGG
>Ga0209727_1002840_pt1 | contig 11671 bp, 16 predicted proteins | sample RifGroC1_FD_183995 | JGI IMG/M metagenome (GOLD analysis project Ga0209727, IMG submission 183995) | Groundwater microbial communities from Rifle, Colorado, USA - Groundwater C1 (SPAdes) (version 2) | ecosystem: Environmental > Aquatic > Deep subsurface > Groundwater | place: Rifle, Colorado...
CTCTCAGCGTCCGTTCGGCCATCTCCGCGAGTGGAGTCTGTTCCTCGGACAACGGGAGCAGGTGGGCATTCCGGTAGAGCGTGTCCTGGTAGACACGCCACATCTCGGCCTCTTCACCCGTGATCTCAGCGGTGGCCTCGTTCCCCCCGGAGCAGTGGTGCAGCCAGACTGTCTCGGGCTTCACCCACCCGAGATCGAGTCGAGAGGGTGAGTGCCCGTTGAACATCGTGCTCAGGTGCTTGATTTCCGGCTGACCGACGAACAGGTGAGTGAGCAGCACTTCGCGGTCGTCGTTCTCGTCGGGCCCGACGTGCTCGATCTGGATGCGGGTCCCGTCCCGCCAGGCGTAGAAGTGGGGGTCGTGCCCGCCGTGCCGGCGCCCCTTGCGTGGGGGTTTCGTGTAGAGGCAAAATCCTCCGAAGAAGCTGTTGTATACCGCGGTGATTGCGCCGAACTCCCACGTCAAGCGCGTGATATTCTGGACCTCGTCTGGGGCCCGGGTCGGGCGCTCGTCGGTGTTCTTCGTGCAACCACACTCCATCGCGGGGTCGGGATGGTCACCCTCCGGCCAATGCGAGGAGAAGCACAGAGTCGGGCCGTCGCACTGGTGAAAGAACTCGTGACGTTCGATGGTTAGATTCATGTCAGGGTGCGCTCCTTGATCCGGATGGGATGCTCGGGGTCGTAGGGAATGCCGTTCTTTCGGAGCCACCGACGGTAGGCCGGAGACACACGCCCCAAGAAGTAGCCGGAGCCGCTGGCCGTCCACACCACGCGGCCTTCGACTCGGACGAGTGGAGAAGTTTCGATCCGTCCATCGAAAGGCACACCCTGCACCTCAACCGGAGGGTTTGGGAACCCACTCACAATACCGGCTCCCGCGAGTTCCGGTGGGATATACAGCGTATCTGCTGAGTGGACCGCCCAATCACGCAGGGTGGCTTTAATCGTTGGATAGTTCATCAAGGCTCCAAGTCGTAGACGGTGACATTAAAGTCCACCGCGAGGTGCTCCTGCACCAGCGGCTCCACCTCTTCCCATGTTCCACCCGCGAGCCCGCAGCCGATCCTGGGCATGGCGATGGCGAGTGGGGCAACGATCGCGTGGGCCCACAGCGCCGCGTCGCGCAGGGCCGTGTCGAGCCAGCGCAGGTCCAGGGGCTTCGGGTTGCCCGGCCCGCGTACTCCATGCTGGGCGAACAGGTGGACGATGTAGGCGCCGGGTCAGGCCGCAGCCGTCCTCGTGGTGGGTGATTCGACGTGGGCTCATGGTGTCCTCCGAAGGCCCAGCAGCGGGGGCATCGCCGCCCGCACCAGCATCTCCCGCGCCCACGACGCCAGCGGGATCGTGCCGCGGGCCCGGTCAACCATGGCGGCCTCCTCCGCCGTCAGCGTGGCCTGGACGCGGACGCGGCCGTGGGGGTCGGGCTTGGTGCCGTGACGGGGCATCAGCTCAAGCCTCCCACGGCCATGACGGTGCAGGATTCCCCGCATCCCACTCGGCGACGAGCCGTGCGTGCTCCTGGGCCCGGTACTCCCGCCACGCCCTGTAGTCGCTCTGGGCCTGCGTGAGCAGTCCCACATGCCGCGGGCAGCAGTAGTAGGGCCCCAGAGCCCTCCACCCGGCTGCTGCGATGGCGCAGGGTGGGTCGAAAGGGTCCTCCAAGCCGTAGACAGTACGCGTGGACGGGAGATCCACGCGAGCATCGCATGCAGCGCATTTGACGCCGATGGTAATGGCGTCAGGGGCATCAGAGATGATCATGTTGCTCCTGTATCATGGAGTATGATGGAGCGTCAAGGAGCGCAAGATCGTCTGGGCCTTCGACCGCGCGTAGTGCTCGAAGAGCCCGAAGCCGCCGATCTCAGAGTCCATGAGGATCGCCACCACCTGATCCTCAACGGAGCCGGCACAGAGTTCCGCCACCCGGGCGGCGTGGGCAGTCGTTTCCTCTGGTGTGCTTTGTCTCATGACTTCCTCTCCCACCCGATCAGATCCAGCACTTCGTCACTCACCATCGACGGCATGCCGAAGTTACCCGGCTTCTGCATCATCTTGATTGCCGCGGCGGCTTGCTCCCGGTACTCGAAATTGGCACCGGCCGCGTCCCGGCGCAGCTCGAAGGTGTAGACCGCATCTCGGAGCCCGGCCTCCCCCGTCAGGCACACCCTGGTGCCCAACGGCAGGCACAACATCGCGGAGTAGCGGTCGCCGGACGCCATGAAGCGGTCGTACAACTCGGTGGACCTGCGGCACAGATCGGCCGTGCGCTCCAGGCCCAACTCCGAGATGGGTTCGTAGTGGTGGTCGATCTCGATGGGGTCTCGCGAATCCAGGCCACGGACGACGTTCAGCGTCCACGGGTAGAAGGTCCGGTGCCGATGCCAGTCGCGGGCGACGGCCAGCGAACAGCGGAGGAGGGCGGCCGCGCGAAGGCGATTTAACAGGGGGTCGACGTAACCCTTGCCGATCCGTGGGGTCTCAATGCGGGCAGGCCATTCCCCGTCGGTGACCAGATCCACGTCGCAGGTCCAGCGTCGAGTAGAGGCCCGACCGATTTGGGCCATGGCGGAAGCCGGCCCCTGCGGGTCGCCGAACGCTCGGAGGTGCCCCGGGATCATCGATCCGGGCTCGTACACCGCCTCGCGGAGTCCCAACGCGCCGATGCCAGGCACCGCGGCCGCATAGCACTCGCGGACCTCACGGAAAAGCGCAATGGCCTCCGGGTTGCCGCTGGCCTGGGCAACCAGCTCGGCGTCGTGGATGGCGCGGGCCCGCTCGCGGACGTGGCTCGCGAAGGCCACGCCCGTCGACAGCGTGCCCGGCAGCGCCCAGCGGGCCCGATCGAAGGCGGGGCGGAAGGGTTGGGGATCTCGCATCCAGGGGTACTTTCGTCCTGTACCTTTGCAGGCGGAGCAGTCGTCGCCCTCGGTGTGATCGGACGGGTGCTTCTCGTGGCCGAGCCCGCCGAACTCGCACGGCTTCACCAACTCGACCTTCCACGCCCCGACCTCGGCGCGAAAGACCTCCATCCAGTCGTCGTGGAGTTTGACCAGTTCGAGGTTCGCCCCCGCCTCCATGCACATCGCCCGCTGCGAGAAGTCCATCGCCCGGGTCGATGCCTCCTGGCCGCAGACAAGCGGGGAGTCGAAGAGCAGCCAGGCCCCGAACCAGGCCAACCCCTCGACGAAGACGGCGGGGGAGCCAGTAAGCTCCAACACGCTCGAATGGCCATAGAGCTTGACGTTTCTGTCGAAGAACTCCTGCACCTTCGGATGCAGCGGGTACTCGCAGAGGGCGTCCTCGGCCTCCCACTCGCATGCCTTTACAGCTTGCTTGCAGTGTTCGTTGGCGGAGGTTCTGGCGTCATCCCATGACCGAACAGGCGGCGAAAGCCACCTCGATCCAAGGTCGCCCCACAGGTCGGCGGCTACCGCCTCCACCAGCTCCGCGTACCGCTGGCGGATCCCGCCGACCGGCGACCGGCTGACCATCGCGCAGAGCATGGCCCGGACCGCGGGCGTGAGCCGGTGGTCGAGCCAGAAGGTATGGGGGCCGTGCTGGTGCAGGTACTTCACGTTGACCTCTTTGGAAGCGGGGGTAGATCATCGAAGGCCATCACTGGGTTGATCGAGGCCCAGCCTTTTCGTCGATCCACATATCGGGCTCCAGCTTGTGAAGGCACTCGTGACACAGGTTGCCAACCGGCGCCAGATCGCGCGGACGGTCCGGCAGCTCGCGCCCCTGGAGGCGCATGAAGGCCCGGACATCGTTGGCGTAGTCAGGGCTCATGACGTCTCCAAGAGGAGGTCGTTGAGGTCGTCTACGACTTCGAGGACCGTCTCGTTGTAATCGCGCCCTTTCGGCCATGCCGGGCGCAGGATGGCGTACCGTTGATCCGGGGCTGCATTCGCGGCCTGAACCATAGCGACCACGGTCTTTTTCCAGGCTTTTACTGTCCAATCACGTCGCTCAAACCGCGCACTGAGTATCCTCTCGGCCCACGCCTCGTCTCGCGGTGGAGGTGGCGGTTCCTTGTACTTCTCGGCGATTGCAGCGGCGCATCCGCAGGCCGCGTCGGTGGGCTGGCAGTAGGTTTCCAAGAAATGGGCCAGGTCGCGGTCCGGGCCCTCGGTGAAGGCGAGACCCGCCGGCTTCCGGTCGCTGTCTGCGTACCACGCGAAGACACGCGGCAAGTCGGCCAACAGCCTCCTCGCGTCGTCTACGGTCAGGGGTTCACGGGGCACCGGGCACCTCCAGGATCACCACCTCGCACCCGGCGCGGGCTGCGAGGACGTGGGCGAGCGCCAGCGGCGGATCGGTGACGCCCACGAGGGCCGGGATGGTCCGCTCGGCCGAACCTCCGGCGCTCGCGTCAGGCCAGTAGCGGACCGGCGGATCCGCCGCGGTCTCCATGCGCCAGCCGGTGACGTCCTCGTGGACGCCTTCCTTGCACACCAGGCGCCAGCAGACACCGCTGCTCGGATCCAGCCCATCCACCCGCGCCAGCACCTCTCGGGCGCGGGCCATCCCGATGGGGTCGGGGCCGTCGGCGGTCTGGAGGACGAGGGAACGGGGGTCGAAGAGACGGGCGGGCCGGAGACCACCGTGATCGTCAAGCAGCGCCGCCGCCAGCATCCAGTGCCGACCAGAGATGAGAGGGACGAGGTAGGCCGGCGGCACAGTCCCGCCGCCCACGCTCGGCGCGAGCAGGCCCAGCGGGTCACCTGGAGGGGGCACGAGGAGGATGGTCACGGCGTCTCCACCGGATACGGGAGGATGCGGGCGCGGCACTCGTGGCCACACCAGCGGCAATACGAGAATCGGAGACCGGGTTCATCCACGCGCACCAGCGCGGACTTCCGAGCACACGCCGGGCAGCGTCTGTTCTCCGCACTACGCTTCGCGGCGAGCCGGAGGTTCCACGTATTCCGGCCGGGCCCATCGCTGCCACTGTGGCTCACGGTGCCTCCACTCGGACCGGGCCGTCGGGGTACGGCAGGATGATGGCGCCATCCGCTTCGAGGATCGCGAAGCCCTGGGCCAGCACGTCGGCGTCGTCCGCCACGCGCATCCATCGGCCCCCGAAGTCATTGCGGAGCATCCCGGGAATGTCAGGACCGGAGACAGCGCGGATGGGCCCGTGTTGCTCGTCCTCCTGAGCCTCTCCGGTCCACCCGACGACCGGCCACGTCGCCGCCCGCACCCTCGCCACGCAGCACGCCCAGATCGCGGCGGCCTGCCAGTTGGTGAGCCGGCCCGACAGCTCAGCATCGGTGATCCAGCCGAGGCGCCAGCACCGCTCCCCCTGTCCGAGCACCCGTCGGATGTGGTCGCGGACTTCGGTGCGGCGGGTGTCGAGGAGAAGGCTATCGACCGACACGAGGTCCACCACCTCCCCCTCCGACGTGGCGAGCGCTGGATCCAGGTAGGCGATCCATGCCTGCACCCCCGCCGCATCCACTGCCGCGTGGCCGGTGGCGCTGCCCACCCACGTCACGACGGCTGGCTCCGCGCCGTCCACGACGACACAACCCGGTGCAAGCAGCCCGCGCATCGGGTCGTCGGGGCCGGTCGATGCGGGGATCAGGTAGGGGCTCACGGCTCAGTCCCTCCCCGCGTCACCATCGCCCACCACAGCTCCTCGGGCCCCGTCGGAATGGCGACGGCGAGCCCCGCGGCGTAGGCGTCTCGCAGCCCGACCGTCGGCAGGTCTGGGCGCTGGGCGATCCACCCGCGCCGCGCCGCGATGTGGACCATGAGGGCGTCCCTGGCGTCCCAGGCGTCCCAGGCGTCCCTGGTGGCCCAGGCGTCCCAGGCGGCCCAGGCGGCCCTGGCGTCCCTGGCGTCCCAGGCGGCCCAGGCGGCCCTGGCGTCCCTGGCGGCCCAGGCGTCCCAGGCGTCCCAGGCGTCCCTGGTGGCCCAGGCGTCCGAGTACCGGCGCAGTCTCCACCTGCCGAGGCCGCGCGCCTCCAGCGCCGAGCGCAGGCCCGCCTCGACGGCGACATCGTCTCGACCCGGCCGCGCCAGGGCTGAGCGCCACGCCTCGACCTCGGCGACGGCCTCCTCGACGGAGAGCCCGTCGCCCGCCGTCGCGGCGTAGAGGCGCAGGCGCGCCTCGTGGCCCTCCGAGGGTGTCGCCTCGCGGAGGACCCGCCACGAGGCGGCCCGCAGCTTGTCACCGCGCGCCAGCGGCGGGTACTCGGGCAGAGCCTCCAGCATCCACAGCCGCGAGGGGCGCCCATCTGGCCACTCCCCGGCAATCTGGATCGCCCGCTCCGGGCTGGCGCAGGCGTTCCAGCCGGCCGCGCAGTCGCGGTCGCTGGTGTCCACCTCTACGACCGGGAGCTCGTGGGGGGTCGCGCCGTCCCAGATCGGGGCGCCACCCTGGACGGGCGAGCGCAGGTCGTGAGTGGTGACTCGCCACGCGGTCATGGCTCAGTCCTCCACCCGCCGCTCGGGGCAGGGCTCACCAGGACAGCAAGGGTATTCGGGCGGCTTCACCTTCGCGACGCAACCCAGGCAGCTCGCGGCCGTTGGCAGCAGCAATGCTGCGGTCAACGCGGCGACGGCGAAGGGCGCCGCGAGCGTCAGCATCTCGTTGTCACGACTCATGCCGAACCTTCTACCATCGCGAGGGTAGAAGTGTCAACAACGGGGTTCTCGATTGCTCGCGCAGAACTACCCCGATAGGGGCCCGAGCATGCGCCCCACCTTGGCCTTGAACCGCCTCCAAACGCACGCGGACATCCGCGTCCTCCAGCAGCGCCTGATCGCCCACGGCTTCTACCTCGGCGATGTGGACGGTGCGTTCGGGCCCAGAACCGACGCGGCGGTTCGCCAGTTCCAGGCGTCCTGCAACCTCAAGCCCGATGGGGTGGTCGGCCCGCAGACCTGGGCGGTGCTCATGACCGCGCCCCCCGCGCCGTCCGTCCCCGCGAGCGCCCGAGATACGCTGTGGGGTTTGGTGAAGACCGATCCGAGCATACCCGACAAAGTTGTGCTGACCCTCCAGCGAGCCATCGCGGATGTTGGCAAGGCCGAGTCCCCCGCAGGCTCCAATGTGGGCGCCGAGATCCTGCACCTGGTCGACGGCTACAACCAGCACTGGGAGATCCCCGACGCAGTGCGGAGGCCCTGGTGCGCGATGGCGATCTCGTCGTGGATCGCCATGGGCTGCGGCGTGTGGACGCCTCGACCCGCCTTCAAGGCGTGGCGCGGTCACCCGTTTTGGGCCCCGGAACGTGGCGGGGGGGCCTTTCGCGGCGCAGCTGCCGACCTGGAAGCGTTGGCGAAGGCGCGCGGATGGTGGGCCGAAGCCTCAGATGCCCCGGTTCCCGCGGGTGCGTACTTCACCATGGCCCGTGCCGGGTCGGGCTCCGACAGCACGTCTTCAACGAAGGCGGGGCACGTCGGGCTCGTCGTCGCAGACGGCAACGGGGTGATCACCACCGTAGAGGGCAACGTCGGCAACGCGGTGCGCTCGTACCGCAGAAAGAAGGCTGACCTGAACGGCTGGGCCGAGTGGTGGCGCGCGTGACTCTTGGTTGTCAGCGCGCCCCGGCGGGGGTAGGCTCTGATCCGCAGGCGCTGGAGAGGTAGGCATGGCTGCACCCTCCCCCACGATGCTATCCTTCGCCACCGCGGCCGTAGCGGCACCCGGTACGAGTGTGGCGCCGAGCGCCGGGGTTCCCGACAACTGCCACAGCATCCTCGTGACGAACCCTAGCACTACGGAGACCGGGCTGGTGGGTCAGGGCACTCCGGGCGCCGCCCTAGTCGCGGGCACCAACGCCCAGCGCGTCGGACCGGACAGGACGCTGACGCTGGGCGTCGGAACCGACCGCAGTCGTGGCCGGGTCGATCAGGCGATCCAGGCGGGCAGCGGCCTGATCTTCGACGCGACGGCCGCGCTAACGCTGGAGATCACCTACGAGTGCCTCGTCGGGACGAGCGGCTAGATGGAGGTCTACACCCCCCGCTACAGTGGCATGTCGGGCCCTGGCATCGGCGCGATCCTCGTCGCGGGGGGCTGGACCCGAGACGCCTCTGGCGTCGTCCACCTGACCACATCCACCGATCAGGTCGTCGTCGGCGCACTCGCGGATGTGCTCGCTGGAATCAAGCTGATCGTGTCCGAGAGCGCGGGTGAGGCCGGCACCGTCGCACTCGGGGACCTGGCCGCGAGCCTCGCCTTCGCAGCCCGAATCACCGGCGAGGCGCAGAACCGCTGGCAGGTGATCTCCGACGGGACCATGAGCTTGGGCGCAGGAGGCGGCGTAGCACCGTCCTGGTCATTGGCCTTCGCCGCCCCCGACCGCACCCACCTGGGTTCGGGCGACTTCCTGGACGCCATCGGGGTCGGCGCCCTGGAGCACCGCAACGCAGGCGCCGATGCCAACGCTGACGCCTCCATGACCCGCGGAGCGGCCGGTGGCGAGATCCGCCTGGGCGCGGGTGGTGCCACCGCGATCGACTGGACGCTCTCCTGGATCGCGGCCGATCGGGCCGACATCGGGATCGGAGATCAACTGTCCAGCTCTGGGGCTGGGGGGCTGACCTACCGGGCGGCCCAGGCCGACGCGAACCCCGTGGTCGCCATCGGGCAGGGGGCCTCGCAGATCCGGATGGGCGTGAACAGCGCCGATGCGCTGAGCGTGACGCTTCAGGTCGCGCTGGCAAACACGCTGGAGTTGGCGACCGGTGACAGCTTTCGCACGATCAGCGGCACGATGACGTCGCACGTCCTCGACGCCGCCGCCGCGCTGCCCACCGACGTGTTCATCGCGGAGCACGAGGTCGCAGCAGGCGCCATCGGCATCGGCGCGGGGATGCTCTTTCGCGCGTCCAACGCGGCCGGCGCCGTCGTGGACGCCGCCAGGGTCGACGGCCAGCTCCGGGTCGTGACCGCGGGGATCGAGGAGGGCGAGATCGACTTCTGGACCCGGCTCGCGGGTGGGGCGCTCACGAGTCGGTGGCGGATCCGAGGTTCCGGGCACCTCGTCATGCTCGGCAACTACGACATCTTCCCGCAGGTGGACACCCAGGGCGAGATCGGGACATCCGGAAACAGGCTCGGATCCGGCTCTTCGCTCCAGTGGAACGTCTTCGCCGCTTCCGCAGACGCGAACCCGACGGCCCGGTTGAGCACGACCGCCCTGTCCCTGGGCCTCAACACCGCCGACGCCCTGAGCTGGCTCTTGTCGGTCGCCGTCGCGACCAACCGGGCGGACCTGGGAAGCGGCGACTTCTTGAGCGCCACGGCGGCCGGGCGCCTGGAGCACCGGACGCTGGCCGCCGATGCGCAACCCGACGTGAGCATGGGTGGCGCGGGCCTCATCGCCTACGGCGCGGGGGGTGGTGTCGCGACGGACGTGACCGCGGGCCGGACCGGTACCGACGAGTGGGGCCTGGGCGTGGGCGACCAGCTCTCCACGCTGGGGGGCCGGCGCGTCAACATCACCGAGATCACCGATGCGGCATCCCCCTACGCGCTCCTGGTCACCGACTACCACCTGGTCGTCAGTTCGGCGGTGGCGGCCATCGTGAACCTGCCTACGCTCGCCGCCGGCAACCGCCGGACGGTGTACCGCGTGAGCAACCGAGCCGCGTCGGTCGGCGCCGTCACGGTCACCGCGACGGGCGGCAACACGGTCGGGGGCGCTCCGACGGCGGTCCTGATCGCGGGTGCAGGGGCGGACTTCACAGCGCCATTGACGGGCACGGACTGGATGATCAACTGATGGCTATTCCCTTCCTTGCACGGAGTTAACTTGTCCAACGTCCTCTATGTCTGCATCGACGAGATGTCGGCGCGCGTCTTTGACGATCCGCTGCTCGCACCGCTGATGCCGAACATCCAGGCCCTCCGGACGTCGGGAATCTACCTGACCAGGTGCTACGCCTCCGCGCCCGTTTGCGCTCCGACGAGGGCTTCCTGGCTCACCGGATTGTGGCCCCCCGAACACGGGCAGCTTGGGAACCAGTGGGTGCTCGACTCGCGCTACCCGATGCTCACCGACCAGCTCCGAGAGCAGGGCTTCGCGACGGCGTGCTTCGGAAAGCTCCACACGAACGGCGACGAGTCTCAGGGCTCCGGCTACGGCTTCGACTACCTGCTCAACGAGCACTCCGGCGCGGCCTGGACAGCAGCGAAGCAGCGGTGGAACTGCCCGACGCGCCCCGCGTCGCAGTACGACCCGACCGAAGAAGCCGCATGGGACGCTATCGAGACGACTACCACGATCAAGTTCAAGGGCCGGATGCACCCATGTGAGGGCCGGCATGCAGACTACGTGCTGGCGCACGAGGCGATGGACTGGATCAGCGCGCAACCGGTGGTGCCCTGGTTCTGCTACGTGTCGCTTCGGATGCCTCACTACCAGCTCGACATCCCGAACGACGCGGCCTATGGTGGGACCGACTTCTACCACCGCGTCCAGCCAGGCGATGTAGACCTCGGCACGCTACTCCCGCCTGCCCCCGGGAGCCCCGCATGGGCGCAGCAGGAGGCGGTCAAACACTACAGCCAGCTCACCGACTACCAGGTTCAGCTCTACCGGGCGCGCTACCTCAGCGCGTGCGCATGGGTGGACCGGCTGGTCGGGGATCTGGTCGCGCACCTCGCGACGACTGGACATGATCAGGACACGGTGCTGGTGTTCGCCACGGATCACGGAGACGCCGCATCGGAACGTCGGTTGTTCCTCAAGAACACACCCTTCGAGGAATCATGGCGCACCCCGGTCGTGATTCGCGTGCCGGGCTATGCTACACGGATGGGCGACTACGATGGGCTGGTCTCGGTCGTGGATCTGCTGCCTACCGTGGCTCATCTCGCAGGCGCCTGCGTGACCTCTCCCCGCAGCTTGGATCTCAGCGTCCAGATCCTGACAGATGCACCCTGGCTTGGCCGGTCGGAGGTCTACGCCTGCGACTTCGGGTCCTACTCAGGCGGCGTTGTGTCGATGGCGCTCCAATCGGTCGCGTTCGGCCAGCCGGGTGCAGAGGCGAAGGTCACACGGTACACGGCCTCACCGTTTCCGGTTGGGGTCGTCGAAGGATACGACTTGGTGGCCGACCCTAACGAGATGGCCATCCTGGATGGGACGACGCCCATCGGCATCGAGGGCGCCGCGCTATTGGCGGCATGGCAAGCATCCTGGGTGCCACCTCTATACCCGCCTGTCCTTGGATGATCAATGGCGCGACTCCTCCCACCACCATCCTTCGCCTTCGTCACGGCCGCCGGCCTGGCCCCGGTCGCGAACGTATACGAGGTTGTGACATCGCTGGAGGATCCCTGTGTTGCCGGCCCGACGCTGCGCAACTTCGATCCAACTACGTTCACGACGGCCCGCGCCATCGCGGCGGCCGACAGCGAGTTTGGCTGGACGTGGGCCAACCGGGTTGCCCTGGCCGCGGACGAGAACACGACGGTGGCGGACTGCTGCTACTTCGACCACGGAAATACCAGCACCAACTGGATCAGTGGCACCACCACCTGCCCATTTCGCTACCGGATCTGGAACGCGCTGGGCGGGCGGATGCTGGAGGTGGTGGCCCGGGTTCGATCGGCGGGCGCCACCAATTTCGACCAGCTCGGGATCTTGATCTGCTCGGACACGACGCTGGGCAGCTACATGAGAACCAGCGTCGGGGCCGCGACGCT
>Ga0209727_1002842_pt1 | contig 11666 bp, 13 predicted proteins | sample RifGroC1_FD_183995 | JGI IMG/M metagenome (GOLD analysis project Ga0209727, IMG submission 183995) | Groundwater microbial communities from Rifle, Colorado, USA - Groundwater C1 (SPAdes) (version 2) | ecosystem: Environmental > Aquatic > Deep subsurface > Groundwater | place: Rifle, Colorado...
GCGCCCTTTGTCACGGTTTGTGCTGTCGCTTCGCTCCTTACGCACAAACCGCGCCAATCCGCTTCGCGGAACGGGCTTGCCGGTTAAGCAAATGTTAGACTGACGCTTCGCGCGAGGAAAATATAATAGTATAAATCACTAATTCATACATGATTATAAAATACTGTAACATTTTGTTTGATAGCATTTCACCAAATAATTTACGATCACTCGACAGGAATGTGAAGAAGATGAAATAGTGTATAACGCACATATATTAACTTATTATTAAAAATGTAAAATGAAATATTTTTATAATTTAAAAAAACACTGGTTTCAAAATCACAAATAATCATTCCTTTGATAAAAAATACATCAAGGAATAATATTTAGAAGAGCTTGCACGGATAGATTTATGACATAAATATTAAATATTTTTACCTATTCACGAAAATCAAAAAAGAAATGCAAACTATTGTAATAAAAATATTAAACATGGTTATTAAGTAAAATTATTCTTACATAAATATATTAATAAATAGAATAAGAAAACATAATATACTCCAGTGGATAAATTATTGATAATAAAATTATGTTGACTCAATCTCGGAAATGAAGAAGTCTAACAACTGGATCAACCTGACATTGCTATTGTCACGGTTTGTGCAGTCGCTTCGCTCCTTATGCACAAACCGCGCCAATGTACGCAATGCAGGTTATCCAAATGTTAGATTGACCCTCCGGGCGGGAATCATAATTAAATTCAATATTGTGATTATTTATTAAATTTATAATTTATAAAATCATGATATTAGAATTATGAAAGGAAGAGTATTTTATTTGTTAACGAATACTCTAAAGTATTTATTTGCTAATATTAATATATGAATATTCAGGTTTTTACGATTTCTTTTTACACAAATTTGCAAATAAATTAGCTGGAGGTAATTGTGAGTAAAGAATCTGAATATTCTGTTAATTGTTTCAATGATGGATTTAGTTGTTCTCAAGCTGTTTTGGCTTCTCATTGTGAAATGCTTGGACTTGATAAAGAACTAGCTTTCAAAGTTTCAGGTGCATTCGGTGGTGGAATGGGACATATAGGAGAAGCATGTGGAGCTGTTACTGGTGCATTAATGCTGATTGGATTAAAATATGGAAAATATAAAAAAGAAGATTTAGAATCAAAAGACAAGACATATAGTATTGTCAATGAATACATAGATAATTTTAAAAATAAATATGGTTCAATAAAATGTCGTGACTTGATAAAATATGATATAAGTATTTATGAAGAATTAATTAAAGCAAGGGAATCAGGTGTATTTAAAACCATTTGTCCGTTGCTAGTTAAAGATTCAATAGAAATAGTTGAAAAATATTTATAAGAAATCTAACAACTGGTTCAACCTGACAATTCCTGTTGTCATGGTTTGTGCATCTCGCTGCGCTCGTTCATGCACAAACCACGCCAAGCCCTTCGGGCCGGAATTGCAGGTTAACCAAATGTTAGAAGGACGCCTTCGGCGCGCAATGAATTAAAGGATATTCTATGATTAATCAGGGCATTTTTGAAAAGGCATTAGCTAATACAATTTCTTATATTCTTGAAAATCCTCTTATTTATTTCTCTGAATCAGATATACATTCAATTGTATATACACGGTTAGGTCAAGAAATACCATCAATTATTAATCCAATTGAAACAAGCCTAACGATTGGACTTAATTTAAAGGATAAACCTTCTGTAAAAAAGTATAAAACAATATGTATACATCGTGAATATGGTTTAAATGGATTTGATTATGCTAGAAGTGACATAGTTATTTTTGATAATAAAGATGTTGTAAAAATAACAGATCCGATTAATCTTAAGATTGGTAAAACCAAAAATGATTACATTAAGCCACAATTTGTTTTGGAATTTGGAACAGAAAAAAGCGCTGGAAGTGCATCAAATTTTGAAGAGCATTTACATTCGGATATTGAGAAAGCATCATCTTCTAAAAATTATGGTTATATAATCCATATTCAGAGGGTATACAATAGAGATAATGATCTTACAAAATACAAAGAATTTGAGATAATACTAAATAAATATATAATAAGTAAAAATCAAAATGTTAAGTTACTGTTTTTCCTCGTATCCATTGGCTCAAATAGTGTTAAAATATTTAGAGAAGGTAAAGTGAAGATGTATAAGAAAGAAAATAAATCAATAATTGGTATTAATATGAATGAATACATTGAAAATATTATGAGTGAATTATTAAGTCAAGAAAAAATCTTCTAACAACTGCTTCAACCTGACAATCCTATTGTCACGATTCTTGCTACTCGCTGCGCTCGTTTTACGCAAGAATCGCGCCAATGTACGGATTGCAGGTTAAGCAAATGTTCGGCGGACCCTCCGGGCGGGGAAAAGGTAGTAAATTGAGAATTATTGGAATAGATAGCGCTGTTCAAGATAAAAACATTGGAGTGGTTTTATGTGAATATTCCAACCAACAAATACATATCAAGGACAAATGGGACAAAATAAATGCCTTTGAATCTCAAATAACAAAATGGATTGACAGTAACAAAATAATACTGGCAATAGATTCACCTCTTGGATGGCCAAAAGCATTTAGTGAAAAACTCTATGATCATAACGCTGGAATGACATTAGGGAATGATGATAAATCATTCTTTAAAAGACAAACAGACAGTGATATATCGCAAAGATTTGGAAAGATACAACTTGAAGTTAGTGCAGACAGGATTGCTAGGACAGCTTTTCATACACTTAGAAGACTTGGCTGTCTAAAAAACGTCTGTACAAGAAAGATTGAAATCTTATGGGATCCAATAGACGATTTTGATATTGGATACATAGAGGTTTATCCTGCCAGTACCTTATTAGCAAATAAAGTAAGCATCAAAGGATATAAACAAAGTGAAGAGCAACGGAAAAAAATATTTGAAGGTATTTCCAAACACTACACAATCATTAACGATGAATCTACAAACATCATTGATGTTGAACATGATTTTGACGCCTTTATATGTTGTTTAGCCGGATTTGATTTTATAGAAAATAGAAGCAAACGGTATAAAGAACTTAACAATACGATAAGAAAAGAAGGTTGGATCTGGACAAAAGAGTAAGAAGAAGACGCCGAACAAACGCTTCAACCTGACAATCCTATTGTCACGATTCTTGCTACTCGCTTCGCTCGTTTACGCAAGAATCGTGCCAATTACGGATTGCAGGTTAAGCGAAATGTTAGGCCCACCGCCTTCGGCGGGCGAAAATCGCCTACGGCGAATTAAAACGAAAAATCTTCGGCCATTTAAAATAGTCAGTAGTCTTAGGCTCAAAAGGAGGAAATATGTCATCGGAGAAAATTAACTTGGATGGTGTAAAAGAAACACTTCTTCTGCCGCTTTGGGGAAGAGCATACGAAACTCAGAAACTGAATCCAATGCTTATTGATACAACAGCTGTACAAATAATTGGTAGTATTAATTATGACTTTTCCAAAATTGAACAGAAAGTAAACCCTTTAAGTAGAGCCTCATGGATTGCAAGAAGTATTTACTTTGATAGTAAAATACGTAACTTTCAAGACAGTCATCCAAATGGAACTATTATAAATATCGGATGTGGATTAGATACGACTTATGAACGAGTTAATAATAATAAAGCAGTTTGGTATGAATTAGATTTTCCTGATGTAATTAATTTAAGAAGAAAATATATAAGTGAAACTGATAATCGTTTGTTTTTACCTTTTTCGGTCTTTGACAAAGCGTGGTATGGAAATATTAAAAACAAGGAAAATGTATTTATAATGATTGCTGGTGTAATTTATTATTTTGAAGAAGAAAATATTAAACTGTTATTTGAAAAAATCGGCAATGAATTTGAAAAATGTGAAATTGTTTTTGATTATAGCTCTCCGAAAGGAGTTAAAATCGCAAATAGAAAAGTTATTGACGATGGTGGAATGGAAAAAAGTGCTTATCTCAAATGGGGAATTAAAAATATTTATGAAATTGAAAGATGGAATACTAAAATTAAAATATTAGAAAATATGAAAATGTATCATGATCATCGGAAACGATATCCAATTCAAAAAAGATTAGGAATGTTTATTTCTGATGCCTTATCGGTAATGTCTTTAGCGCTTCTGCGAATTGAGTAAAAATGGTCTAACAATCGCTTCAACCGGACAGCGCCTTTTGTCACGGTTTGTGCTGCTCGCTTCGCTCGCTCACGCACAAACCGCGCCAACCCGCTACGCGGGACAGGCTTGCCGGTTAAGCGTATGTTAGGTCCACGCCTTCGGCGGGGACGGTATTTTTAACTTGAAGTTTTCACATTTTGATACATCATTATGTATAATTTTACCCTTTAAATAGATGGATCGTGTTACTCTTTCATATCAGGAGGTACCGTGAAAAAAATAATAAGTACAGTATCCATTTTAGTTTTATTTACCATAGATGTTGTAAGTCAGGAATCCATATACTCTATTTCGTTTGGTCTAGGCATATTGAAATCATCCGCTAGCACCATGACATCTGGAACTTGGATAGACACTATAGAAACAAATGAAACAATTGAAAGTTTTTATATTCCCGTAAGGCTATGTTGGTTTTCCGGATCTCGAGAATTCGGAGGTATTTTTGCAGAGGTAGAAACTCAGCTATTACAACTTGATGCAAAACTGTCAACAGGTTGGGATGGTAAAAATGGGCTATTCTATAATCGAAAATTTTCTATAGGATATCAATTCTATAGCAGAGTAATGTCTATAGTGAATTTAAGGATTGGGCCTGTTGTATCTTTTACAATTAGCCAAGGAGGATATACAGAAGAATCAGATATTTCAGTTTATTTTGTTCAATATGAACCATTAGGTGGTCTTAATGGTGAAATTGAATTATTCCCATTTAACACTGGAAACGGAATAATAGATGGAATTCATTTATTATTAGGGATCACAACAGAAATTAGTTTGATGAATTATTCAAACTACATTATTACCCCTAGATTGGGTTGTGGTTATATTTTATAGTTTACAAGGAGATGAATATGTTGCGATTGCTATCAATATTTTCTTTATCAGTTATTCTATTCGCCTCATGTACAACATTCAAGAGTTTGCCAGAAGATAAAATTAGTACTATCGTTGAACAAATATTGAAAGAAAAGTCAAATGTTGATGGATTGGAACTATCACTTTCAACTGATTATACCCGCGATCGAATAACACTTATAAGAATGAATATAACATCAGTAGACGGCAAAGGGACAACAAGAACAACAATAGCTCCAGACTCAATGTTAGGCATATATTTTGGAAATGGCTTATTTCTTGATAATAATGAAAACCTAGTTATAATTCCAAATCGACTATTGAATATAGGAGAAAATTTTGTAGGAAAATCTGTTTATTCAGGTTATACATTTACAGCTGCTGGCGGGCAACCAATTGAGCGTGTTTCAACGTTTAGTAATGGGAAGATTGAAATAAAAGCCAAGGGAATAATTCTAGGGGACCAACAAATAGAATATAATAGTAAGTCTGCGAGTGGAAATGGTGAAACGATATATTTTAATGAAAAAAATACAAAAATTAGACCTACAGTTTTCGTGCCTGTTATTTCTTTTGAATATGTATGGGAAAAGAAGCAAACAAGTTTACGAAAGACTTGGGGGTTATTAAAAAGCAATGAGTATACTCTGGTAAATCAAAGAATAATAGATAAAGAAAAACGTATTCTTGTAGAAAATAATGGGACATATTTAAGGTTTGCTTACACAAAAGGAAATAAATACGCCTTCCGAGTTTATAGAAGTAAGGCATGTGTTCTTATAATCAATGAGAATACAGGAGATGTTACTGTTATTGATGTAGTAGGAAAGAAATTAGAATGGCAACAAAATGAATATAATCTAATGGGAAAAACTACGAATATATTGAATTATTCCTATGAAATAGTGAACTAAACAAAATATAAAGATATACCTAACAATCGCTTCAACCGGACAGCGCCTTTTGTCACGGTTTGTGCTGCTCGCTTCGCTCGCTTGCGCACAAACCGCGCCAACCCGCTTCGCGGGGCAGGCTTGCCGGTTAAGCGTATGTTAGATTCACGCTGCGCGGGCGGAAAAGTAAAGAGCAGTTGTATTTTGATTATCATAAATATTGATAATTGGAATAAAAAAAGGAGTTTTTTATGAAAAGACATTTGTTTGTTGTAGGGGTCTTATTATTTTTATTTTTTATATCATGTGATATTGGCTTCAAACCAAATTATACTGAAAATATCAATGGTATACAGAAAAGTGTAATAAAGTATGCAATTAATCCAGATGCATCCCCATTAAATTCATATTCATCTCTTTATTTTATTCAATTTGGTGAATATTCGGGAAGTGGAATGTTAACAGGGATTATTGATCCATCAGATGAACTCAGCAGTCAGTTGCAGTCAGAATTTTATAACGTTAGGCCAGCGTCAAAAGGCGAAAATATTTTTGATGCAACTCATAATGGATATTATGATAAAATTTCGGGCGAGCAAGGCGTCTTAATCACTGTAGGCAATCAAATATATGAAAAAGTTAATGATACCACTATTAAAATATTGGTAGAAATATTTTTAGGAGACCTTTTTGCTGAAGGATATGTTTATACACTACAATTCGATGGTAATAATTGGGTAAAGATTGCTATTGATCCAACGTGGATATCATGAGTAAAGCATATAAATATGAAGAACTAAATAGCACCAAGTCTAAATAATCATGAATACCAGTTATAAATAAGCTTTTTAAACAAATGAAGAAGTGTCGGGAGCCTGCCTTCGGCAGGGAACCGCAGAAGAAGAAATCTAACAACTGCTTCAACCGGACAGCGCCCTTTGTCACGGTTTGTGCTGTCGCTTCGCTCCTTACGCACAAACCGCGCCAATCCGCTTCGCGGAACGGGCTTGCCGGTTAAGCAAATGTTGGATTGACCCTTCGGGCGGAAAGAATAATATATGAATATGGTTGAAGAGTATGCCTTCGGCAAGAATTAAAATTAGAATAGAGATGCATTTGAAGAATCTGCCTTCGGCAGGCACAAGAAACTTTGAATCCGAAAATGTTTGAACAGGCTGCCTTCGGCAGTAAAAGTGGAATAGAATAGAGATGCATTTGAAGAATCTGCCTTCGGCAGGCACAATAAACTTAGTATCCGGATATGTTTGAACAGGTTGCCTTCGGCAGTAAAAGTTAAAAATAAATGCGAATATGTTAAAATAGTCTGCCTTCGGCAGGATTAATAGAATTTGAATATGAATGTATTTGAAGAGTTATAGAATCAGTATTATTAATAGAAGAAGAAATCCAACAACTGGATCAACCTGACAATGCTATTGTCACGGTTTGTGCAGCTCGCTTCGCTCGTTCCTGCACAAACCGCGCCAATTACGCATTGCAGGTTATCCAAATGTTCCACGGACCCTGCGGGCGCTAAGATATTTGAATATTATGCATTCTGCAACAATAATTTTAAAAGAAAGTGGTTTACAAATTATTAATTTATTTTTATCTAAATAGTAAATATAATGGAGGTACTAATATGAACTTGTTTTTAAATGAAAATATCAGTATTGATGACAATTTAAAATTGATGGCAATTGTAAATGAAGATGTTTTATTAAGAGAAGAATTAGGTCTGACTAAGTTGTATAAAAATAGTGAAGATTTTAGAAATATTGGTATGAAGTGGGCAAGTTCACATAATGGAAATATTTATGCAATTATTTATAATAATGAAGCTATTGGTGTTGTTTCATTAAGCAGCATTGATAAACATAAACAAAGTTCTAATTTTGGATTTTGGATTAAAAGTGAATATTGGAATACTGAAATTGAATATTCAGCATTTGCTTTGTTAAGAGAGAAAGCAAAAGATGTAGGAATCAAAAAGTTCAAACAACGAGAATTTGACAACACTGAGAAAAGAATAATTAATAGTGGTAAACTAAATATAGAAGCAAGTGAATTAATAATATAAGAGAAGACGTGGAACAATCGCTTCAACCTGACAATCCTATTGTCACGATTCTTGCTACTCGCTTCGCTCGTTCACGTAAGAATCGCGCCAATTACGGATTGCAGGTTAAGCGTATGTTAGACGGACCCTGCGGGCGCAGGAAGAATAAATATTTATAATGTATGCAAATATTCCATTTTAATCAGTAAAATAAAATTAATTGACAATGTGCCATAATAGTGGTACACTATCCTATGGATAAACACAATTGCGTTGTTTATATTGGAGAGAGTTTTACGGTAGAGTGGTATTATGACAATGTTGGTTTTAGTCAAGCATATGAATATTTTCTAAAAACATCAAATGTGCAAAAACGTAAGTTTTTCATTTTAATAAAAAGAATAGGTGATTTCGGGAAAATATCAGACATTACAAAGTTTCGGAATGAAGGGAATGAAATATTTGCATTTAAGCCACAACCAGATAGATTTTTATCTTTTTTCGTTAAAGGAAGAAAAATAGTCATAACAAATGGGTTCTTAAAGAAAGCAGATAAATTACCAAGAAATGAAAAAGAAAAAGCCATTAAGTATCGTAGTGATTATCTTTCTCGATTCAATGAGGAGGAATAAATGGAAACAACATTTGATAAGTTCATTACAAATATCCCTGAGGAAAGAGAAATATTTGAACGTGAATATGCGGATTTTCTTCTTTCTGAATTTGTTCTTGAAAAGATGGAACAAGAAAATTTGTCTATTAGGGCATTAGCTAAAAGGGCTGGAGTTTCTCCTACGATAATTCAGAAAATTCGTAGTAAAAATGCAGATAAAATAAATTATAGAACATTTTCAAGTGTATTAAAATCACTTGGATATAAAATACGTATTGAAAAAATAAAAGACGTCTAACAACTGGTTCAACCTGACAATTCCTGTTGTCATGGTTTGTGCTTGTCGCTTCGCTCGGCACAAACCACGCCAAGCCCTTCGGGCCGGAATTGCAGGTTAACCAAGTGTTCTACGGACGCGCCTAACGGCGCGCACGGCCAAACCTTTTCTTACGCGAGCGCCATCCATGGCGCTGGACAAAAAACGCTTTTATATCTTTCCATCAATTACTTTCTTGTATAAAATTTCTTCAACATTTCTACGGCCATCAATCAACGATGTTATGTATATAGAATCATTAGAAATCTTATAAAGTATTCTCCAAGGTGAATGTATAACCTCATTATAGGAAGTTATACCAAGGGTTACTAATTCAGGAACCACCCTACCCTTTTGAGCAAAGTTAGAAATTGAATGAATTGCATTTTGAATACTATCGTAAACTTTCCTTGCCCTATCCGATCCATATTTTGATTTTTGAAATGCAACAATATCTATCATATCTTCTGCTGCATCCTCAGTCCAAATGATATTGATCATTTCAGGAGCTCTTGAATCTTCTTATCAAGTTCATCATTAGTTACTGTCTTTCCAGCAGCAATTTGTTTTTCACCAATGGAAATAATTTTCATAAGGCTGATGCCATCAATTAAAGACTGGTAGGTATTTATATCAAGCAGAACAGCCTTAGCTTCACCGTTCTGGGTAATCACAAGAGGATTCTTTCTATCATCAATCTGCTTAAGCACATCTGCAGTATGCGCCTTTATATAGGAAATGGGCTTGATATCCTCTGCTAAGTTGAGCATAGAACCTCCTCATCGAGACTTTATATAGTATAATATAAAATGTTATATAGGTCAATATATAGTACTATATAAAGAATGATGAAAGTTAGTATCGATCAGAACACTTAAAATGTATCGCCTTCGCCATCCATGGCTCAGGCGAAGTAGGCTATTGTGGCCTCGTAGAACAATCGCTTCCACCTGACAAAGCTATTGTCACGGTTCGTGCTACTCGCTGCGCTCGCTAACGCACGAACCGCGCCAATTACGCTTTGCAGGTGAAGCGTATGTTAGGTTCACGCTGCGCGGGGCGGAGGGAACATGAATACTTGGAATTATTCGAAAAGTGAATTACTAAAAGCAGATGATTCCAAATTATCTTTTTTAGTCGGGGTCAATCTTGTAAATACATCGGAACTTATTCTTCAATTTCCTTTTGAAATGTTTAGAAATACTCGGAAAGGTTGGGGCAGAAAAAAAGACTTAGAAAATCATCAATTGTTCGCTTCCTTTCAAAGTATTGTAAATGCTATTGAATTATTATTAAAGTCTCACATAGCATTAATTAATTATGAATTACTATTTAATAATACAAAAAAGGTTTCACGAGAATCAATAATAAATGGAGATTTTCAAAGTATAAATTTTGATAAATGTATTGATACTATTGAAAGTAACTCAAAAAATGTCATCCCTCAGAAAATTAAAGATAGAATTGATTGTCTTAGAATAATCAGAAACAAAGTATCACATTATTATGCGGAAACAACAAATGAAATGTTTCTAAACTATATTGCCTTTGGCTTAGATGCTTATATAACAATATATAGAGAATTTATAAAAGAAAAAATATATGATTCTTATGATAGAACTGAAGGTTTTGAAGAGGAATTATCGGATTTTGAGGAATTTGTAAACTCCGTGTTGAAGGATACAAAGAAAGACTAGGAAAATTAAAATACCAGGAAATCCCGAATGCCCTGTTTGTTGCACATGGAATTTAGTAATCACCGAAACTGATAAAAAAACATGCTTATTTTGTGGATATGAAGAAAAAGAAGAAACCTAACAACTGCTTCAACCTGACAATTCCTGTTGTCATGGTTTGTGCTTTTCGCTTCGCTCGGCACAAACCATGACAAGCCCTTCGGGCCGGAATTGCAGGTTAAGCAAATGTTGGATGGACCCTCCGGGCGGGGGAAATATTATTAATTAGGTCTTTGAACATTTAAAATAAAAGTGTATACCTAGTAAATTAATTAAAAAATAAAAGTGTGTATGTTTGAAAAGTCTGCCTTCGGCAGGCACAAGAATATTTAGTTGGGGATATGATTGAAAAGGCTGCCTTCGGCAGAAATTGTAAAATATGAATGTGATTGCCTTTGAAGAGTCTGCCTTCGGCAGGCACAAGAATATTTTAAATGGGGATATGTTTGAATAGGCTGCCTTCGGCAGAAATAGTTTAATTGCTAAAGATAATACAATTTAACTATATATGAAGAAAACCTATTATTACTATTATGTTGCATTAAAAAAAATATTGTTGAAGATGATTCGGATCCAGCTCATACGAGGTATAAGTATCATAAATCGTCATGATGCATTGATAAGAAATATTGGTGAAGATAATACGGATCAAGCCAGTCCAGGTTATGATGATTTTCAATCGTCATGCTAGCAAAATTAAGAATAATTGTTGAAGATAATTCAAATCAAACCCTTGTGAAGAAAGAGAAGAGACATCCAACAACTGGATCAACCTGACAATGCTATTGTCACGGTTTGTGCATCTCGCTTCGCTCGTTCATGCACAAACCGCGCCAATTACGCATTGCAGGTTATCCAAATGTTGGATTGACCCTTCGGGCGGAAAGAATAATATATGAATATGGTTGAAGAGTATGCCTTCGGCAAGAATTAAAATTAGAATAGAGAGGCATTTGAAGAATCTGCCTTCGGCAGGCACAAGA
>Ga0209727_1002844_pt1 | contig 11658 bp, 11 predicted proteins | sample RifGroC1_FD_183995 | JGI IMG/M metagenome (GOLD analysis project Ga0209727, IMG submission 183995) | Groundwater microbial communities from Rifle, Colorado, USA - Groundwater C1 (SPAdes) (version 2) | ecosystem: Environmental > Aquatic > Deep subsurface > Groundwater | place: Rifle, Colorado...
GAATGTCTTCCGATATAGAGACTACGGATGATGAATTGATTGTGACCTACGACAAAACAGGAGTATCGAGACAGCCGAGGTATTCCGAAGTCGATGATGCTTTATATGCAACGTCATGAAAAAGACGGCATTGAAAATGATTTATCCGATGAGCAAGGGGTTGGATCTGACATCGATCCCTGGGACTCAAGATCCTCGTTCTTTGAAAAAAGCATCGAATATTGTTTTACGGACAAAGCCTTCCATTAAGAAACGCCCAGGTCTTAGGAGAATCCCTTATGTCGGGAAAGATGATGGAGTCCAGGGAGCCATTCATTATTTTGGCACATATGGAGGATCTCAGGTTGATGAAATAGTTCGAGTTCGTAAAGGAAATCTGGAAGTTATCCGAGATGGGAATCTTGTGGATTTGGGAGTGACTGTGAGTGATACAGACACGGTAACATTCTCAAGATTCGCAAATGTTCTTATCATTCACTTTGAGAATTCACGTCCGGTTTATTATTCAGTAGGTGGGACGACCACAACGAATCTTGCGATTCCGTCTTCACATGTTAATTCTCCGCCATCATTTTCAAGAGTTCACGATTTTAGGCTTTGGTATTCAGGAAGACCTTCCGACCCTCATAGAATATGGGTGTCCGCTGTTAATGATCCTCAAGAATATGCTTTAATAAATGGAGGATTTTCTATTCGTGTCCGTGACGGTGACGGAGATCCTAAAGGAATTACAGGGATTTCTCAACCTTTTCGAGGAGATCTTTATGCTAGCAAATGGAATTCCTGGTATCGAATTTATAGATCTCAATACGGATATGGAGTGGATGTGCTTACCGATGAAGTGGGCACGGTTCATCATAATACTATTGTATCAACCCAGAATGATATTTATTTTGTTTCGACTCAAGGGATCCATTCATTGACGATGACTGACAAATATGGAGCAGCAGAATCGGCAACGATTTCATATCCGATTTATGAATGGTTTCAGGAGAATGTGAATTGGTCAGACGCGAAGAATATGAAAATGACGTATGACAAACCATCAAACGCTTTGCTTTTAAGTTACACATCATCGAGTGGAGCCACAAATGATAAAATCTTGGGATTTAACACGGTTTCTAAAGAATTTTTCTTATGGGAAGATTGCGAATATCCGGCTTTAGGAAACTATTTTGATTTTGGCAGGCAAACAACATTCATCCATTGTGCCGAAAGTGGAACTTCTATTCTGGATGATAAGGAGAATACCATCAATGGAAAACCGATCGATTTGGAAATTGAAACAGGCACCATTTTCCCGATGGAGAATCCTAAGATTGTTGTCACATTCACACAGGCCTGGTTGTTGGTAAGACCGACTTCAACCGATGTGAATGTGGAAGTGGCATACAGCATCGATGGAAAAGAAGAGCATTCGACTGAAGTGAATACAAAGGGAGCAGGATATGGATCTTTGATAGATACTGTGGTAAGTGATTTGTCAGGGGTGATTGGCACAGACATCATCGGAAAAAATAGTGAAGACATGGTGGTCTTGCCTTTTCCATGCGTAGGAGATGGAAGCGCAATTTCGTTTCACGTGAAACAATTTCCTCCGAATGATGATCCGGATGAACCATGTGAGATTTACGGAATAATTTTTGAATACAATTATAATGAAGACACAGAAGATAAAGTGAAGATTTAAAGTGGAGGGTAAATAAATGGCCTCGATTACAGACCTTGCATATACCTCAAATATGAGCGCAGCAAAAAAACCATTTCTCACAGATTTGGTTGAAACTCTGGACTCTATTCAGACTCATATCAATGACAAGATAGGCGATAATATTGAACAGTTTGTTCTTGATGCTTTTCCGTCCGCTTATACATTCGATGACGATGGATTAAAAAACTTCGCAACTTGGAATCTCTTCGACAAACAAACTGGGAATGATTTATATACGGGTGGTGATTTCACAATTACTACGACGGCAGCTTGGACTGATCTGGATGCTACGAATGCTTCGATCACATTTACCCCTGATTTATTGGCAGGAGACTTTAAATGTGTATTTCAGTTCAATGTGGAATGTGTTTCAACGAATGCCACAAATGAGGCTGATCTTGCATTCAGAATAACTGACGGGACTACAAATTCCACCGGCATAGCAAGCATCCATTTGGTAACCGGGGCGAATGCGACGACCACACAGGTGCCGGTAACGATCATTTATACTTTTGATTCGCTCTCGGCGTCAGCCAAGACAGTAAAACTTCAATATTATATTACGACTAGAACCGCCATGACGATTAAGGTTTTGGCAAATACAAGTGAACCGATTTACATGGAGATCGAGAAGACTTGACATGGAGGTTGAAAACACCATTTTGAACATCATAGAACTCAGAGGTTATAAATGGCCGGATTAGAACCGATTAGATTCGAAAAAAACTGGTTTAAGAACAGTAAAACTGCGGAAGCCAATTGGGACGAGATCGCCGATAAGACAGCTTCTTACGCTTTAAGGACGAATAATAATCTTAAGCAGATAGGTTTGGATATCAATGGATCGGCCTATGTTTTTAACGGAGATGGAAGAGCAACTCAAACAACTGCGATGGTTAGTCGGATTACAACCCTAGAAGCGACCATTAATTCAATCGGAACAAGAAATATAGGTCTTAGTCTTTCAAGTCCAAATATTGTAGCTGTTGTAGGTAATGATGGGACAAGTCTCTCTTCCACAAATGCAGGTGTCGTGATCTTTAATGAATCCTCCGATGCCGGGGATCTTATTTCAAGAAATGTGACGGCCAACATTTCAATTACTCTCACGGGAGCGCATTGGGGGCATGACACTTATGGGGATCTGACGAATTATATTTTATGGGTGTTGTTTATTGATAACGGAACGGATGCCATTCTTGGTGTGACGGCTGATGGGTCTAAACAAACCGTTGCGGCGGCGGATACAAGTGTTACTGCCAGTGATATAAATTTACTGACTGAAGTTCTTGTGTCATCGGCTGTCGCCTCAACATACAATGTCACATATCTTGGTTGGTTGAAGTGTGATTTCGACGATACTGGAAATGCCGGTGGAGAGAATTACTGGACGATTCAATCTTCTCAAGGGGATGTTAATATCGGAACGTTCCAAACAAGATTTGCTGGAACGCATGACTTTTAATGATCGGGACAAAGAAGGTTAAATATAAAGGGAAAGTTTATAGATATCCTCGTAATTACAGAGAGGAATATGGGGAGAGATCATCAAGGCAAAAAAAGAATCGTTCTATTCGGAAACGGGCCAGGGCAAAGATGATGAAAAAATATGGCAGAAAAGCTGTCGCTGGAAAAGATATTGATCATATCAAAGGAATAAGAAGAGGAAATAGCTTTAAGAATCTGAGGATCATATCAAAACGATTGAATAGGAGTTTTAAATGATATTACCTTTTCAGGTCAGCGATTCAAAGAAAGTTGATCTTTATAAGAAGGTCTGTCTCGGAAATGAAGACGCGCTCAACTTTCTGAAGACAATATCGAAGATATGTCGTCTTTGGGATGATGTGTGGGACCAGGACAAGACTCATTCAAAGGAAGATTTCGATGAGTGTTTTTCTCAATTGAGTTTCGAACTTTCCAGAAACATGTTTTTTAGAAAGCATCGCGACATGTTGGAGGCTCAGATATTTGTGGCATGGAACGCATGGTCCGACGCGAATGAATGGAACGAAAGCGAGAACTTAAAAAAGAAGACGTGCTCGTTCTTTATCCGTGATTATTGCAACGAATTGATTCCGTTGTGTGCATGGTTGATCGGTGGAAGAGCCCATGCAAGGGAAATATCATTGGAAGCAAGAGAATTATTTTTAAAGGAACTTACTTAATGGGAATGTATAGCACCACATCGACTCAAGAAACCAAGATTCCCCCTCCGACTTCTCAAGAGTTGGCTCTCATGAGTCTTACAACGGATGGGATGATGACCTCGTATCTTGAAGAGTCGGGTTATGATGTTCAAAAAACGACTATCAGTTGGGAGCAATCCGATGAGGGGAAGTCGTTTGCGAGCCGCCGGAGTGCCTTGGAAAATGACTTGAGAGCGGCTCAAGCTGATGCGCAAAATCCTAGATGGAAAGGTGGGGGGGGGATGACATGGAATGTTCAAAATGAAATAAATAATTTAAACAACGAGGAGGCGGAGGCGAGGAAAGGCTATCAACCTAAAATGGATTACAAAGTTGAAAAGAAACCCTCCCGCGATGTCCAGATTATTGGTGAACAATATGGAAAACAATCCACACAATATAAACAAGCTCTAGCAGTATCACAGAAAAAAGAACTTCAGATGGTAAGATCGAAGCAAGATATTGAGTTCCAAATAATGGAGAAGACTCAAAAATTCCTTCGCGGTGATTTCTCATTGAACGAGGGGCAAAATAAATTTATGGACGATGTCTTGGGGCCTCTTCGTAAAGCGTCTTCCGATGCCGTTGGTTTTATTATGGGTGAGGCCGATCGGTTGGATCAATCCATCGGGAGATCGTTGAATGAGTACGATCAGAAAGTGAAAGAAACAGGATTGGGGTTGGATAACGCTCTCATCGCCCTCGATAATCGCATCAAACAAACAGGCAAAGATATGGGTTCGGCCTTGGACGATGAGGTTAAGATTTCCAAAGATCTCATCAAATTAGGGTTGAAGGATTTCACTCAAGATCAAAGGCTGAGAATTTCAAATCAGGCTTCGCTTTTGGGACGAAACCCGTCAGATCCGGAATTTGAACGCGAACTCGCTGATTTAGCCGATAAAGAGATTACACGTTCCTATGGAGAATTGGGAAGATATGGAGCTGAGAAAAGGATCGGAATCGCGGAAAGAACCGGAGGAGGTCTTGAACAAACAAGACAAATGCGTTTCGGATTGGCGGAAAGGGCCCAAGGATTGCGCGAAGAGGCGGCCCGTTTGCGGGGAGAATCCGGTTTAAGGCTTTCCGAGCAAGAAGGAACCATTCGAAGTAATTTGGCTTTAGGGATGCCTCCTCAGCAAATTCAAACTGGGATCAATGTTGGACAATATCAAAGTGCCTTGACACAGCAAAGAATTAACAACGCCCAGGCTGCCATGCAGGCTCCATTATCTATTTATGGAGCAATGGCACAAGAGCGTTATCGTCAACCCACGACGACAACCCAATCATCCACTGGATGGGGGAATATTTTGACGGGTCTCCTTGGAGTCGGAATCAGCGGAGCGGCGACGGCGGCTTCGGCTGGTGCTTTCGGGAGTATCGGAGGAAACTCTTAGACAGAGTAAGGTGAATTATGTCTTTAGAAAATCCATTCGAACCGATCATGGAAGGATTGAAAGATCTTAGAAGTTCTTTCAAAGATATTAGAGAACGCAAAGACAAAGAGACCGAACTGCGTATGAAAGAGGACGAACTGCGTATAAAAGCAACTGAAGTTTATTCAAAAATTGAAGAAACCGAAGGTAAAAAAGCGGCTAGAGAAAGATTGGCTGAAGCAGTTAATAATTCAAAGTTTGTTGCCGATCCTGCATTAGCTCAAGCAATGATACGAGCAGGAGCGAGTTTTTCGCCGCTTATCAATACCAGGGCTGTGAGAGGAATGGGAGGTGGAGGAGGTGGAGGAGGAGGTGGTGATGGCGGTGGTGGGGGAGAATTAAGTTCAACGACTGGCTTAAAATGGATGAATGCCAAGTCAATGGATAAATTGAAAGCAAGACTTGTCCAAGAAATACCGGCAATCCCTTTCATGATAAAAGATGTCGAAGCCGAGGAGAATCTATCCGAAGGAAAAAAGGCTGTAAAATTAGAAGAACTTCGTGATCGTCAAGAATTACTTATGGCTCAGCTTGATATGTTGGAACGAATGACTGGAAAGAAACAATCGTACGGTGAATCTCTTAAACAAATAAGAACAAATGTGGGAAACGAGCAATTTGAAACTATGAAAAGTGATTTAGCCCCTCATGTGGATGAATTTAAGAAAATCATGGAAGAAGAAGGATATCCGCAAGACGTTTTGGAAGATCTCGAAAAAGGTTTTGTTTTGGATGCGTTGGAAAAAACAGGCGATTCATTGCATGGGGATGCCTTTGTCGGATGGTATAAAACCATAAAACCTACTGTTCAGGGGATTAAAGAAAGAGAGTCGGAAATGGAGCAATTCTATAACATCATAGGAAATTCCGATTCCGCAACCTTGAAAGATATGCTTCAGGATAAAGGAGTGTCTGATTTTGAACGTAAAGCTATTGCGGAAACTTATATGTTAAGAAAAACTGGCGACGTTATGGAAAAAGTGACCGGGAAAGTTTTAGGCCCTATTTTTCCTATCGATGTCACCCCTTCCATTAAGAAGCGAGTTGGGGATATTCCTCAACTTTTTTTCAAAAAAAGAAGAGCGGGAGAGAGACTGGAAGAATTATTGAAAGAAACGGCCATAAAAAGAAAAGAGCGGAAGAAAAACTAAAACAAGAAAAAAAACTAAAACAAAATGAGAAATAAATGCCGAGTCAGGAATTCCTGGATAAATATAAAACAAAGGTTTTCGGAGAAGGTTCATCTTCCGAGCCGACACCCTCTGTTTCATTTCCAAAATCAGCCTTCGAATCGCCATCAAGTAAAAATACCGACAATCTAACCCTCGACCAATTGGTCTCTCTCTCCAGGGGAGGCCCGCAAAAAGAAAAAATAAAATTAAAATCGAGAGCCGAACTTAAGTCCGAATCCTTGAAAGCATCGATGGATGCCGCGAAATATGAAGCTATTCTGGAAGGTGAAGAAGTTCCATTGCCGAGGCTTGTGAAGCAGAGAAAATGGCAAGAGGAAGCGGGCGTACATCCTGGACAAAATGTGAATAATTTTCTGGACTATCTCTTCGATAGACTCGGAAGAGGAAATCGATTTGTCTTGAGAGACAGTCTTGCTCAATTAAGAGCCACTTTAAAAGATCCCCAAAAAGCGAAAGAATATCAAGAGAAGTTTGGAGGAATTCGTGGAGCGATTGCCGATCAGTCCCATAAGATTGACCTGTTTAAGAAAGGTTTTTCCTTACCGGAAGATGATAGGGCAAGTGGAAGGGATATTGTCGCGGCGGCTTTCGGAGAAGAGAGTGTAAATAATTTCGATCAAAATTACAAAAACATCGGTGATTCAATGAGGGCCGTTGCCGATAAGATCGATGAAAAGATCGGCTCTATCAATGTGGCTGGTTTTGGCAAATATTCCCCCTACACGACTCCCACGATCAGGTCTATTGCGAAGGCTATGGATCTGACTCCGATGGGGACCTATCTCGGAATCGAGATTGCCACAGATTATCTCACTTATGTTCCATTTAAACTAATCCCAGCGTTAGGAAAATCGGTTTTTCAGGCGACCACCAGAGGGGCATATGCGGGCATTGCCAAGATATCTCCCCCAACAGCCCACTTTATAGATAAAGTGACATCAAAAGCCGCTGACTGGCTTGGGAATAAATGGGCTCATCTTGTCGATCCAAAATACGGAGCTACAAAAGCGGCCAAAACAGTCATGCCGGAAGAAGACGCGATTTCGACAGTTACGTCAATCATGGAAGAGGTTCATCGCCCAGCGGCGGAAGCGGAGGCTCTTATAAGTGGTCTGAAAGCCGAGGGAGTTCCTGTTGAACGATTGGGTGCCTTTCGAAGACAGACCAGAAAAATAGCAGAGAAGTTTCACTGGGAGCCCAAGAATGGTTTTAATGCCTATTTGTTTGGGATGACTGACAAAATAAAAATGCAGGAAGAGACCTTTAAGGTTCTTACGGAGGTAGAAGAGCAAACACTGACTCGTCTGCCAAAAGACTTTAGAGATACTGCTAAATCAATGATGAGTCTTCTTTTAAAGGACAAATATTCCGAGAAAGAGGTTCACACTCTTGTTTCAGGAATTGATGCTACTGCTAAGAAAATCCGGCGTTCAAAGTCTTTACATGTGACGGAAGATCAAGCGATTGGTGATGTTATTAAATTAAAGTTTACGGAGGATGTTAAGGAAGTATTTACGGACAGCAAAAATGAAATTGTGAAAAGGGCGTTTACCATTGCCAAGGACCGAAGGGATCTTAAGTTGAATCAAGTTGAGGCGAACTTCAAGGTCTTGAAGGCGGTTTCAAACAAAGCGGGTAAGGAAATCCGCCTTTTGGAACGTCAAAAAGGAAAGGCCTCTCAGGAAGTCTATCAAACTTCCGTGAAGACATTTGGTCATAAATATGCCGAAGAGCAGGGGAATTTACTCAGAAGCAAAGCCGACATCATGAATAATCTCAAAGAGAATGCAAAGGTGGCAATTCAAGATTTAAAAAACAAACCATTGCCGAAAGGTTCTTTGGCTGAAAGAGCGAGATTCTCACGTGAACGGAACAAAGGAATTCATGACATAGAAACGCTTCTTCAAAATGAAACACTCGCCGTCGAAAAGAAATTCAATACTCAACTTGACGATATGCGGAGATCGATTTTAAGAGAGAAAAGTTCCTTTATAGGAAAGGAAATAGAAGGAATCGAGGATGTCTTCAATCAAAGAACTGTCGCGGCGAAGTTTGGAATGCCGAAACCGAAAGAGATTGATGGGATGTATCTTCGCGCAAAGGAGCAAATATCGAAAGAGTTTAAACTTGAAAAGATGGATTTCGTGAAAGATGTTCGAAGACTCAAGTTTATTGAGGTGTGGAATAAGAACTTGGATAGAAATAGAAAGGTTTATGACAAGATCGCCAGTGATGGTTTCAAGCATCTTCCCACACCCATGCAAAAATTCGCTCCGACATTCAAGGATGTCATGGAGGAAGAAGGAGCGGAAATGGTAGGAAGAGACCGGCTTCACGCCTTATTGCCTAACTATGTCGCAAGGATCTTTAGGAGTAAAGAGGGTGGGGTGATAAGTTTTGATAAAAGTGATTTCAGCAGGGCGTTTACACGACTTCAATCCTCAACCGGCATTTCTCGACACAGCAAGAAGCGGGCATTCATTGATGCTGAATCGTTTAGCGCATGGGCAAAACAACACAATGGGGAGGCTGAAAAAGATATTTGGAATATTCTTTACGAATACACCCTGAAATCGAAGATGGATAAAGCCAGATGGGTGATTAATAATATGCTTCCTGATTCTTTAAAAGAAGGAAAAGCAGGGAAACAGATGGGGGAGTTTCTCGACTATCTTTATAATGGAACAAAAAATGCGGATCTCTACGCAAGCAAGGCGACGAAGCTCTACGGTGCTTGGCAATACTACACCAAAGCTTTTCTGACTCTTCCTTCTCTCACATTCTATTTCAGAAACCTAATGGGTTATCCTCAACTTCAGGCAAGAGAACAGGGCATAAAAGGATTCAATGCGCAAAATTTCATTGATGCGACGGCCATGAGGTTGGGAATAGGGCCTGAAACTCTTGTCAATGATTTAGGCGAAAGGATGAGTCGAAAAGAATTTATGGACACGATGATGAAGCATGGCGTGACGACCTCTTCTTTCACACGGGGCGGCATTCCTCAACGCGGAAATCAGATTTTAAACAGGTTTTCCAAATGGGATTTTCGGTACTGGATCTCCGCCGGGCTTCATTGGGCGCAAAATTTGGAGGATACGGGGCGGATCTTTGGGGCTTATTCGTTTTGGAAAAAAGGGATGCCGATTAAAGAGGCGGCCAGGAAAGCCAAAATAACATATTTTGATTTTACGGATTTTAATAGAGTCGATCGCTTTATTCATCATTGGTTCGCTTTCTATGGATTTACAAGAAAGAACATTGCTTCATCGGTCAAATCATTGGTTAAAGATCCTAAACAATATGCGATCTTAGATAAACTCACAACCGCAATGTCCCTGGGGCAAAAGCCTGATGAAGAAGATGTGCGTGAGGCGAGCACATGGGACACAAAGAGGATTCAATTTTGGAGCGAGATTTCCCTTGGAATGGCGGAAGCCTATAAGCTTGGGTTTTTCCTTATAGAGGACACCTATGAACTGGCCCAATCACCCTTAAGAGGTGATTGGGCTGGATGGATAGAGGATGTGGCTGGCAAGTTCTCGCCGGGAGCGAAAACCATCATTCAACAGACAGCGAATAAAATCAAAGGAAGTAAGGCCGAGCCGGAGGATTATCAGTATCTTCCCAGGGAATATTCCGTCTTACCGGATAAGGCGGTGGGTTGGATCAATACACTTTCAAAATCCATTGGATGGGGACCCGTGAAGAAGAAGAGTCGGGTGGTTTATGATCATGGAGAGGCGAAGGTTGAGGAGGGCGTGCTTGTTCCTCCTCAAGTTTATTCCTTCTTGAATGAGCAGATGTGGTCAAGGGTGTTGAAGGAGCAATTAGGTCTCACGAAGGCATTCAAGGAGTCTCTTGCGAAAGGTGACGTCCCCGAAAAAGTAACTCCCTTAAGTCTTTTAAAGTCGGGAGCTTTCGAATCAAATGAAACTTTTATAAAATGGATGACCGGAATCAGTCGTATGGAATTCAATTGGAACGATCTCAGAATGAAGAATAAAAAGTTTGAACTTAGAAAACTTCAAGAAGCTTCCGATGCTGCTAAAAAATCCGGGGTGATACATTATATTCCTAAGGAAATACAAAAGCTTCATCAACAGAAAATCATGGAGAAACAAAAAGAAATGAAAGAGTCGAAGCGTTATAAGAAAGTTGTTAATGATTAATATGAAACAAATCAACTGGCCCACATTTCTGCTTACCATCTTAGGAATGTTTATCGCAGGTGGCGTGGGCTACTTTAAAAGCCTGTCGGATATCAACGCTCAGCTAGCCATGCTCGACACGAAAATCGTACAAAACATTTCCACAATAAAGGAATCTGTTCGAAATGAAAATAGAGAAACATTCGCAACAAAGGAGAATGTGACCAACCTAAAGGAAGATGTGAGTGAAATAAAATCGGATGTAAAAGAAATCAAACGGGCTGTTTTTAAATTATTGAGATGAGAATGACTCTTCAGGAAAAACAGGCGGTATTTTGTCGTCTTATTGCTTCTCTCATCCATGAGGCATGGAAGAGGGGTTATACTTTGACTTTTGGGGAAGCATGGCGGCCACCTGAGACGGCGGCTCTTTATGCTAAACAGGGGAGGGGAATTAAGAATTCGTTACATACTCAACGCCTCGCGATTGATTTTAATCTCTTTCGAAACGGGAAATGGCTTACTAAGGCGGACGATTTTGAAGGATTGGGTCTTTTTTGGGAAAGCTTATCTACACCAGAAGCTAAATGTGCATGGGGTGGAAGATTTGGTGATGGCAATCATTTTTCAATATTTCATAACGGAATTAAATAACAGGAGGGGATATGTCAGTAAGTCGCACAAAAATAATTGCAGTTCTTATCGTGGGTGCAGCCGTTTTAAATCTTGTGATCGATGCATTAAACGGCGGAGGTGTTAATTTTCAGAAGCATTTCGATGAAATTGGGATTGCGCTTGGTGGAGCAGGATTGTGGTTCCTTCGTGATGCCGTTGGAAAGACACAGCCCAAATAACTATGCCTTGGAAACGTGTGGGACGGACAATTTATTCTAAGTCTTCCGGATCATGGCGGGTTAAGCAGGTTGCCAAGTCTGCCAAACGGGCTAAAAGTGCGATGAGGTTGCTTGTGGGCAT
>Ga0209727_1002845_pt1 | contig 11658 bp, 25 predicted proteins | sample RifGroC1_FD_183995 | JGI IMG/M metagenome (GOLD analysis project Ga0209727, IMG submission 183995) | Groundwater microbial communities from Rifle, Colorado, USA - Groundwater C1 (SPAdes) (version 2) | ecosystem: Environmental > Aquatic > Deep subsurface > Groundwater | place: Rifle, Colorado...
TTGGTTGAATATAGAAAGTGTTTCGGTATCCATGGATGTTGATGAATTTTCAAAGAGTATAAGTTTTGATAATCCATTTAGTTTAAGTGTATTGCCGAGTGCTGGTGTTGTTTCAATGCCGGAATTATATTTTACTTACGGTGGCGGAGTTTTAATAAATAAAAAACATTTGGTTGAATATCAGACTATTCTTGGAAAAACATTTCATATGTTAAAATATTCCTACAACATTCCATTGTGGTAAATGCGACAAATTAAATTTATACCTTGCAATGAAAGAACATTAGATGGCGTTTTTACTTATTGGGCGGATTTTCAAAAAATTGTGCTTTCAGAAATAAAAGAAGAATTTGAGTTTATAGATGAAAAAAAAGAAGGTGTATTCTCGTTTAGTGAATACATACCTCCAATGTTTGAAGTTGAATATAAGCGAACACCAATTTATCAAATTTTACATAATGATATTAAAACTCATCATACACGGCATAGTAAGTTTACGATGCGAAACCATCGGTATGTTACGCATTATAAAAAGTTTGCATCGTGGTTAACAGATATTGGTATTGCTAATACTTTTATTCCAATGACAGTGGATTTAGAAGTTCTTCCGGTAAAAGAAAAGTGCAATGGAAAAATAATAGTTTTTACAAATCTATATAATGAAAAGGCTGAAGTATTTACTAAGTTGCAAGAAAGCGGCGTTGAGTTTGATTATTTATCATTCGGGCAATTAAATGGTGAAGGAAAAATATTAAATCGAACCGAATGTTTGGAGTTAGTATCAAATTATAAAATAGGTGTTGGAGTGGGTAGAAGTGCTATTGAGATGTTGGCAATGGACTTGAAGGTAATTGTTGCCGGTAGAGAATATGGAGGAACTATTGTAAATGCTGACGATCTACAGAAACATTGGGATACAAATTTTAATTCTTCGCATAAAAGTTCATTAGATTTTGAGTGGGATATTTATAGAATAGAGGGGGCCGAAAAAATAGATAGAAATATTTTTGATATGAGATCACAAATTGATAAGTATTTAGAGTTCTTAAAAAATTGATTCTTAACTAAAAAGGAGCTAAGAAAATGTTATTACCTATACCTTGCCCGCACGAAAATTGTCCTGGGGAGCTGGGAACGAGCGGCGGAAATTATAGTAAAAATGGGAGATACTACCCGAAATTAGTTTGCACAACATGTAGAAAAACCATTCATAGGGATGAAATTAAAATGGATATTGATGCCATTGAAATGTTGATGTCTAATGTTAAATTAGGAAAAAAAGTTCAACTATTTCAAGATACTAATCGAATTGAAAGAAAATCCTTTAGAGAATTTGCTCGTATTGAAAATGCGGTGGGAGAGTACAATCTTAAATTAATTGAACTATTAGAAAAAATTAAAATAGTTCCTCCAAAAAATAAACAGCTTAAATTAACTAAAGCTGCTGCAATAATTCAGTTATCTGACTTGCATTTGAATGAGTTAATTTCCGAGTTGTTTAATAAGTTTGATTTTACAGAAGCTAGTAAACGATTAAAATTATTTATAACAAAAGCTAAAATGTATTTGAATGCTTGTGGAGTTAATAATGTTATACTGGTTAATACCGGCGATATTTTAAATTCGGATCGAAGATTGGATGAACTTTTAAACCAAGCGACGAATAGATCCAAGGCAACTTTACTAACCGTGTATTTATTAGAACAAATTATTTTAGATTTATTGGATGGATTTAAGGTTACTTATGTCACTATTACTGGGAATGAAAGTAGAGTAAAAGATGAGATTGGCTACACGGATATTATTGCTACTGATAATTATGATTTTACTGTGTATATGATTTTAGAGAAATTATTTAGTGCTGTTAAAAATATAGAATTTTCAATGGGCGATCCCACTGAAAGAGTAGTTAATATTTGTGGACAACATGTTTTATTTATTCATGGTAGTCAGTTACCAAATGCAAGTGGGGCAGAAAAAGCTATTCAACAAATGGTTGGAAAATATGCGTTTCATGGGACATTAATAAATTATGTAATATGCGGTCATTTTCATTCTGCAAGAGTTGGCGACAACTATTCTAGAAGTGCTTCTTTATCTGGTTCAAATGCTTATTCTGATAAGGAACTACAATTGGCTGGAAGGGCAAGCCAAAATATATTTATATTTTGGGAGGATGGAAATCACGATGGTATTAAAATAGATCTTCAATGTGTTGATAAAATTGAAGGTTATGATATTAAAAAAGAATTAGAAGCTTACAATGCAAAAAGCGCAGAAAAAATGCACCACGGAGAAACAATATTAAAAATAGTAATATAAAAATAAACCGGATTAACATTCATTAGGTTGAATGGTAGTCATTTGAAATGGAGGAATGGATAATAAGTTGAGCAAACTTTTTCGTTCCTCCACTGACTTACTAACTGCGGAGATAAAATGAGCCGAAAGAAAAAAGAAATTAAAATAAAAAATGTAACCGTAGAAATACATAATGAAATGTATTTAATAGATGTAGTATGGATAGTTGGGGATTATGAATACTATCAAAAAGTCAGCAGAAGAAAATATAAAGTAAAAATGGATAGTGAACAGAAATTCTTTGGTGGGGAATGCTTAATAGTAACTGAAGAAGATGGAAGTGATCCATTTGTTGTTATATGGATTCCGGAAATTAGTTTTACTCCAAATAATTATGATGCCATTGTGCATGAACTTTCTCATGCGACTTTTCATATTTTGAATATTGTTGGAATAAAAATCGACCCAGAAAATCAAGAGCCGTTTGCTTACCTGTTAGGTTACTTAGTAAGAGCTACTTTAGAAAGATTTCATAACTTATATAGAAAAATTAATAAGACACTATAAATTTACCCCATTTCCCTTCCAAAACTGCCCCTTGCTGCTTATTTTACCGTTCAAATGATAAAAACTGCTCTAAAGCAAATAATGGCCTAAAAATTGAAAAATAGGCTAAAATTTGAAATGCGGACCACTCAACACTAACTACACTAAAATGAAATAATTGAAAAAGTTAAAAATGAGTATGGCGGTAAAATAATTTTGCTCGGACGGAGTAAGGCTGTCTCATGGCGGAGAAAATATGGCAGAAATTTTATAAAAATACCCGCTATCCGATTATATAGAATTTAACCAAAATAAAAATTGTTTCTTAATTTATAATTCCGTAAATTTGTTATACGAAAAATATTCAATCCCGATATTGTTTCCACGGCACGGGGTTAATATCATTAAATATTGAATGATTGATTTGGCAAAAGAAATCGGCGGAAAGAAAGTAAATTGCTAAATGATGTGGCATTTTAGATATGCACGAAAAAATTATCTATAAATTTACGGAGGAAGATAAAAAGAAATTAATTAAAGGAGGATGAATGACTAAATTTCAAATTAGTAAAAAGATAGAAGTTATCTGCGAATGGAAAAAAACTCGCAATGGCTTTAAGCATGAGGCGACCTTATTAAAAAATGGGCAGAGTATACTAACTGTTAAGGAATGTTATATTAATAGAACTTGGGAATGTTATGAATTTGATACTGTATTAAATAAGTTAGCAGAAAAAAGCGGTATGAAAGAAATAAGTGAATTTGTAAAGAATAGAAAAAGCGATAGAGACACAGATAATTTAAAATCCGTTGGTATGATTGCAAAGTTAGGGGAAATATTTGCAACAACTACTAAAGATAAAAATGATTGGAAATTACGGATGTTAAAAGCCGGTTTAGAAAATAAAGGATTATTCATGCCCGATGATTGGGATTCTTTAACGGAGGAAGAAAAAGAAAAGCGCCTTAATAATGTAACCGATTTATTAGTAAAGGTATAAAATAAAGGAGGACTATTTGAATAACAATCTTGTGTGGAATAGAAGAAGCACTCATATAGAGTGCTTCAATGTCGGGTAAAATATTTGGATGGTTATTTTTTACATGGCCGATTTCTTTTAACATAGCAATCGAATTGGGAATTGAAAAGCCGTTTTGTGTAATAATGACAATAGTATTTATAATATTAGTTCAATTAATGCAAATAGAATATAAACAATACATGGAGGATAAAAATGAAAAAGAAGATAGTATCAAACCAAATACCAGAAGTAATGCCGAAAGGATTAGTAAAGCCCGCTACCTCAGAAAAATCCGCAAAAGACCGTTCACCCATTGGTAAGAATAAAAAAGAAAATCTTAAAGTAGTTAGCCCGAAAAAGAAAAACGCAAAAGTTAAGAAGGATGTGGTAAAGCAGTCTCATAGTCCGGCGAAGAATTTAGATGAAAAAGTAGTTGTGCCAATTACTGATGATTTAAGTAAAGTTAAAGTTATTGCTTTTAGTGTTGGAAAAAGAAATGCGGATGGAACGGTAAAGAAAGCAAATATGGAAGTATTTATTCCGCTAACTGCTAAACACAATGTTGTAGATAAAGGAAAGACAGAAAAGCGGGATTATTTACGAGCTATTTATGAGTTTGATTCGGTTAATAAAGTAAAAGATAATGTATTGGCTATTAATAATTTGTCAGAATTATTAAAAAGCCAATTTAATACTTTACATGTGGCGCTTGGTAAATTGATAACAGAAAAAATTAACGAAGAAAAAGAGAAGGTAATTATCAAAGCAAAAGCGGGACTTAAACAATTACGAAAAGAAGAAAAAGTGGGCGGAAAGAAAAAAATAGTCTCGGCTATTCCACCTAAGAGTAAGAAGAAATAATAATCTTTTTTTATAAGCCCGATTTTTATGTCGGGCTTTTTGTTAAATAAATTATGGAGGATTAATGAAAAATAATATTGATTGGAAAGAAATAGTTTTACAATGGTTGGATGGAGTTAGTAACGAACAACTAATGAAGATGGGGAATGTTAAGTCGTTACCTAAATTATATCATCATTTACGGGGCTTCCTTTTTGCCGTTGCAAAAGAAAATCCAACCGCTATGAAAGAGTTGGTAGAAAAGAGCACGGGAAAATGGAACAAAAAAATAATGGAAACGGCGGAAGAAAGATTAAAGTTACAAGTTCGTGCTACGTCTAATCTTTTAGATGGCGATTCTTTTGTTGACGTAGCTAAAATAATGAAGATGAGTTATCCAAAAGTCAAAAAGTTATTTAGAGAATTTTCCAGAAATGACTTTTGTAGTTCCGAGGTTGAAGAATCAGATAATTTTATTTTGGCAAATTATCGCAAGGAATTATTCAAAAAAATCGCCAAAGCAGAAAAGAGTTTAAAATGAAAGTAAGAAAATATGATACTATGGCGTGGATTATAGATCATAAAGATCGAAGATATTTTGTGGTAGTAATTGGAATTGTGGGTGTAAAAAAGAAAACATATCAAGTTACAGAATTAAATATAAGAACTAATAAGCCGCAGAAAGAAAGTAACTATATTTTTTATTCACTTAAAAAAGTTAAAGGTTTTATTAAACAGCAGTGGGAAATGTGGCAAGAATAATTATTAACTAAACGTGGAGGTAAAATGAAGCGGGTAATATTTAAAACTGGAAAGAAAGTAACTCTTAATTCTAAGTTGAGAAACGGAATAAGGGTAAGAGTAAGCGGTGTTGTTTCAAAAAACTTTGTTACTGTTCAAGAAGCGATTGTGAAGACGAATTTAGGGAATGAGATAAAATTTGCTTACAAAGGAAATGAAACAAAATTGTTGGGGGGTGTAGCATGAGTAAATATGATTTAGGAATACATACAGAGCACGTTTCAAAAATTGTTACGATTGGGTTGAGAGATAATATTTTTGATGACTTAATATCGGATTGTTCTGTGTATGGCTCTTCGTTAATGGATAGTTCTGATACGTTTCATATTGTCAAAGATGAATTTACTGGAATGGATAATGATGATATTGAACATTTTTCAACTGCCAAATTGGTAGATTATGTAAAAGAAAAATATGGTAAGGACGAAGAAATTGGGGATTTAGTATTTTGCAAATAAAAAATAGGAGGAATAAGATGGGTGCAATGCGAAAATTAAACGAGGCAGAGGATTTGTTAAGAAGATTTGCGGATTTTTACGATGCTGAATTAGAAAATAGACCAAACATATTTGAGGAATCTAGCGATCCTGAGCAAGATTATCTTAATCAAATTGCTCTTTTAGAATTGTGTAAAGAGGCAAAAGAATTGCTTGAAGAAAATGAATAACTAAAATAGGAGGAAGCGAAATGAGAGATGAATATTTAGTAGAAAAAATCCCTTATCGTGGATATGTAATAAAAATTATGCAAGACAGCGATCCACAATTTGATTTTGACTTATTGAGTTCAAGGGTTTGCTGGCACAGAAATTATACATTGTCTTCTGATAATATTGAAACTCGAACCGATAATAAACGAAGAAAGCAAACTTCGTATAAAGATGTTCTTTCTTTTGAAGCGCCTGAAGACTTTCAACAGTTTTGTAAAGAAAATAAAGTGCTGGTGTTTTCATTATTTCTTTATGATCATAGCGGAATTACCATAAGTATGGAACCTTTTAGTTGCCCGTGGGATAGTGGTCAATGTGGTTGGGTGTTTGTTACTTATGAAGAAATCCGCAAAGAATATAAAGTAAAAAAGGTAACAAAAAAATTGCTTAAAAAAGTGGAAGAAGTAATACAAGGCGAAGTTAAACTGTTTGATAATTATTTAACTGGTGAAGTTTACGGTTTTGTTATTGAGAAAGAAAATGGGGAAGAATCTGGTATGAATCCAATGGAAGTTATAGATAGCTGTTGGGGATTTTATGGTGATACTGATTATATGATTGGCGAAGCAAAAAGTTCTATTGATTACCAAATAAAAATAGACAGAAAAAGCACGCAGAAAAAAATAAAAACACGGATAAAAAATAAAGCTCCTTTAGAATATAGGGAGCCCATTGAGGAGAATCTATATGCAAGATAAAATAGTAATTATTTTTAATGATGGAGTTAGAAAGATGGGCGATACTTATAGGTTTGAAAAACTGGAAGACGAATTAGCAATCTTGTTAGAATCATTTGGTTTATCCGGACGAATAGAAGATTCAATCACTGGAAATAGGACAATATTTCCAATAGAAAAGGAGGCAGAAGAAAATGAATGAGTTAATAGATACATCTTTAGATGATTGGCAACCTGTAATGGAAACCCCAAAAAAGCGCAAGAGAGAAAGTTGGAATGATAGAGTAAAGAGAATAAAAAAACAGCTATACGAAGAAATGTTTCCTATGATTGGTGATAAGATAAAGATATATAATTTTCGTGAAGATTCGGCAGAAGAAGGCGTTATTCAAAAGTATATTTACGGAATCGTTATTAATCTGCCTGAATATACATCTGAAAATAGTTGTTTAGAAATTAATTATTCTTTAGATATGGAATATTATGAAAATAAGGATTTTCCAATTTGTACAGCAGATATGAGTGGCGCAAGAATTGGAATGGCTATATTTAACCCAATTGTTTTAGCATGGACTGATGGGGAAATTTAATAGGATGTCTTGGTTGCATTATAACAAAGCATTTTGTATCTTTCATTGTCTATAATAGGAATTTATTAAAATGAAAAATAATAGTCCTTGTTTGAATGTGAACGTATTTCTTTCCAAAGAATTCCGTTATAGACACACATTTAGGCAAGGACGTTTATTTATAGGTGTAAGATGAAAAGAATTAAATTAACACAAGGAAAATGGGCACTCGTTGATGATTCTGATTTTGAACGTCTAAATCAATGGAAATGGTTTGCAGATAAACAAGGAAATACTTTTTATGCTGTACGGAATAGTGCAACAATTAACGGTAAACAAACCCGAATAAGAATGCACAGAGTAATAATGAACACGCATGAAGGAATGGAAACAGATCATGCTGATAGAAACGGCTTAAATAATCAAAAACATAATTTACGAATTTGTACAAAATCCCAAAATCGTATGAATCGAAAAAAATATGTAAAGAACTCCTCTAAATATAAAGGTGTTACATGGGCGAAGTATGCTAAAAAATGGCGAGCTAGAATTCAAATTAATATCAAAGCGATATTCTTAGGACACTTTTTATTAGAAGAGGAGGCCGCTTTAGCATATAATAAAAAAGCAAAAGAATTATTTGGGGAGTTTGCATATTTAAACAAAATTAAATAAGGAGAAATAAATATGAATAAGATAGTTATAGTCGTCGAGGGCGGAGTTGTTACAAACGTTTATTCATGGGATGAAGATATTGAAATTACAATCATTGATGTGGATAACGAAAAATGTGATGGATTAACCAGTGAAGAAATTGATGATAAAATAATAAAAGAAACTATTGCTTTGCATGATTGTGGATGGTAAATGAAAAAAACAGCGCACCAAAAAATATTACTAACATTAATGGGAATAAGTTTTGCTATACTGATTTATATTTTGATAAGCTGCGTTTTAGAATTACATCATAAAGGAATTATTTAATAATTAAAAGGAGGTAGAAAATGAAGGCAAAAAGCTGGCTACCAGTATTTCCTGGATTCTACGGAACACAGTTTGAATATGATTCGGATTTAGAAAATGAATTGTATTCATTACATCAGGAAGGAAAGCTGCCGTATGATTATGCAGAAAATAAAAATCTGGATTTAAAAAGATTTGATGAAAGGGTTGTAAATGATATTGTGTGGGACTGTTTTGATTGGCACGAATATGCTGAACACGTTGCAAAAGAATGTTGCGGTGTTATTGAACAAAACTGTCCGTTCATTAAAAAAGTTACTTACGAAAAAGTGCAAAGCCCAAAAGAATATAATTTCGTAAATGATTCTATTAACTGCACAATTGAAGTGGATAAAAGAGCATTTAGAAAATGGATCTATGGGCACGAAAAAGAAGTAGATCAATATTTACATGATCATCTTACTTCTTGTGATGGGTTTATTTCTTTCCACCCAAATAACTTTAAGGAATGGGAAGAAATGACTGACAAATTTAGAGTATTTGAAAAACCTTATTATGTAGGCGCTTTATTGGAATCATATTTTGAAGCGGAAGGTTTTGATAGTTGGGCATTAAGAGAAGGGTGTGAAATTTTTGCTGGTAGTCATATTGATTATAACAAAGTTGCCGAGAAATTATTAGAGATTGCGGCTAGGTGGGAAGAAAACGGTGAAGAAGAAATAATAGTTTATAACGATCCTAATCAATTAAAATTATTTGAGGTGCAAAATGCTTAATAGAAATTATTGGTATAAGGATGAAGTTCAATTTGCTCGTTTAATATGTGAAGCGGATGCTTTAGGTTTATTTACTGAAGAAGTTATTGAAAATTTGGAAATTGCAATGGGATTGGATTCAGTTAGCATTATTGAAATCATTAGTCGGGCGGAACTTAGCTTTGGTATTATTAAAAAATTAATCATAAAGGAGGAAACAAATGAGTAAAGAAATAGTATATGAAAGATCAATAACATTTATGGATAGTATTGGATATAAAGCTAAAATAGATTGCGAAATTCGGAGGACAAATAAAGGGTTAGAGTTTTCAGCTTGTGGAGATTATAATGGTAGTGGAGGTCAATGTTTAGCCCATATAAAGTCGTCTAATAATAAGCAGAAGGAATTGATAGACCTTTGGCATAAATATCATTTGAATGGAATGCACGCCTTAAAGCATTATGACGGAAATGAGGAAGAGGCTTGTGTTAATGGAATGTGGTTTTACTCTTATCGTAACTAAAATAAAATTTAATAATCAATACATGGAGGTTTAAATGAAGACAGTTAGAAGTGTAAAAACCAGCGAAATAAAAAGAGTGCGAAACGAGGAGGCAGATATTTTAGTTAAGAATAAGGATTGGAAATATTGCCAGAAAAGTTTGTGGAAAGAAAACGTGAGAGATAAGAAATGACTTATAAACAACTGAAGGCGGAATTAAAAAGAGTGATAAAAAAAGCCGAGAAAGAAGGAAGTTTTTATAGATATGTAAATGAGAATGGGGATGATAGTGAATCTATTTTTCTTGGCGATTTTATGTCCCTCGATCCTTGTGGAAAATATCATTGTGTAATTGTTCCGAATGAGCCGACAAAAAGGTGTGAAAGATTCTGGAATAATTTTCATAAAGTAGCGGAAGAGTTAGGAGGATATATAACAAGCAGTGAAGGGGACTTTTGCGATGTTATGTTTGAGAGAATAATAGAAAAGGAGGATGAATGACGAAAGAAACCGAAAATAAAAAAGTGCAGAAAACATTGGAGAATCTTTTAGCAAATAAGGTGGATTTAAATTCAGTAGGTGGACGTATAGTTATTGCAGATAAAATTACCAAAATGGTAATGAAGTTATTAAAAAATAAAAACTAATAATGGAGGTAATAGAATGAAAACGTATCAAGACGAAGACAAAAAAGCGCAAGAAGAAAAAGATGTTAAAGACGGAAAAGAAATGGATTATCTTTTAGATGAGATAAGGGCATTATTGCCGAATGTAGTTTGTAATGTGGAAACCAATTGTGGCTCGATATGGTTTGATGATGAGGATGGAAATAAATATTTTATTAGTGTTGGAATGTGTGATGAAGAAAATTACCCAGACTATGAAAAAATTAAACTAATTGAGGATGAGGAAAACGAGCTTGAAGAAAATAGAATTGTTAAAGTTGATGAAGATGCTATTGATCAGTTATCGGTATTACTTAACAAACCGATTGATCAAATGGGTGGAAACATTGAAGGATTTATGTTTGATACGGATTTGTATGGCAACCGAACATTGGTGTTTGGGTATGCTAATGGTTCTTTAGGATATGATTATTTAGACAATGAAGAAAATCAGGTATTGGATGTAGGGGAATGTAAAATCGGCGCTGATGCAAAAGAGCAATACGAATATGTAAAACAAATATTAAGTAACTACGGAGTGTTAATATGAGAATTACTAATTATCCGTGGCGGTGTAATGATATATCTTTTACTGGCGAATCATTAATACAAAATAATGAAGGAACTTTGATTGGTGAAGTTTATAATAGCGGTGATGTAAAACTAATTTGTAAAGCGCCGGAAATGTACGACTTACTTCAAAGTTGTAAAGTTGCTTTAATTGATCTAATGAATTATGGTGAAGTAACTGATGAAGAGGCACAGTTGTTTGAGAGTATAAAAGAATTGCAAAAGGAAATAGAAAATGTATAAGGCAATATTCTTTAACCCGGATGGTGATTCAGTTACGGATTTTAATGACAGTGAAACTATTGAATACGTTTGGGATTGTATTGCTGATATGGGAAGTCGCTGGATATTTTTTCCAATACCTTTTGTTGCGGATGAGGATAATGATATAGTTTCCGCACCCGAAGGAATGGAATATTGGGTAGGAAAAAGTCGCAAAGAAATAAAAGAGTTTTTAGAAAAAGAGTGGAAAGAAAGAGCGGAAGAGATATGTAAAGATATTAATAATGGTGTTCCGTTGTTTCTAATATACTAATAGTTTTAATATCTTCCTCCTGATGTGGCCCAACTTTGGTTAATTCCAGAGTTGGGCTATTTTTTTGTATATGCGGAGCTACTGCGGCTGACTCGGCTGTTGGTGTTAAATAATAGGCGGGGTATTTTGATGCCATCAAAAGATAATTTCACCTTTGCCATTGGTTAATTTGTCTGATTATATTGGTTTGGATAGATGATGG
>Ga0209727_1002849_pt1 | contig 11639 bp, 11 predicted proteins | sample RifGroC1_FD_183995 | JGI IMG/M metagenome (GOLD analysis project Ga0209727, IMG submission 183995) | Groundwater microbial communities from Rifle, Colorado, USA - Groundwater C1 (SPAdes) (version 2) | ecosystem: Environmental > Aquatic > Deep subsurface > Groundwater | place: Rifle, Colorado...
GGTTTGTGCTACTCGCTTCGCTCGCCAACGCACAAACCGCGCCAACCCGCTTCGCGGGACAGGCTTGCCGGTTAAGCGTATGTTAGCTTGACCCTCCGGGCGGGAGAATATCAATATACCTCAAAACCATATTTTTGATTGCTTTACCATTTAAATAGAAGCTTAATGTAGATAATGTGTTGTTATAAAAAAATAATAAGTTCATTATCAATAATAATCTTCATGAACTGTAAGCGAAAGACCATAAAGGAAGGTATTTAGTATGAAAATTAAATATGTGCATACAAATCTGGTTTCAAAGGATTGGGAAAAATTAGCTAAATTTTATGTTGATGTATTCAGTTGTAAATATAAATATCCAGAAAGAGATTTAAATGGGAAATGGCTGGATAATTTGACAGCGATTACCAATTCCCATATACACGGGATTCACTTAATTTTACCTGGCTATGAAGGTGATGGCCCAACATTAGAAATATTTCAGTATGATAACAATGTAATAAATGAAAATAAACATATAAATACAGAAGGGTTTGGTCATATTGCGTTTTTGGTTGATGATGTTGAGAAATGCTTCAATGAATTAATTAAATATGGCGGAAGTAAAGTTGGAGAAATTGTAAAAAGTAAAATAGAAAATGTAGGTAATATCCATGTTGTTTATGCAAAAGATCCGGAAGGAAATATTATTGAAATCCAAAAATGGGAATAGAAGAAAGCTAACAACTGCTTCAACCTGACAATCCTATTGTCACGATTCTTGCTACTCGCTGCGCTCGTTCACGCAAGAATCGCGCCAATTACGGATTGCAGGTTAAGCAAATGTTAGAACCGACACCTTCGGTGGGAGGAAAAAGAAGCTTTTTATCAACTTATAGAATATTTTAAAATAAAAATAAAACATATGTTGCTGATTTTAAGAGTTATTGTATTCAAGTTAATTATTGATGGTTAAAGAGAATATAATGTACTCATTATATGAATGCATAAACAAATTCTAAAGTATAATATTTGTATAATTCTAATGTTGTTATTTTCATTAATGTGAGAACTCATTTTTACTGCATTATAATTTTCTATCGTTGTTTATAAAGTAGAGCTATTAAAGTCAACTAGTTATTATATATTCTAAAATTCTACCTCAAGGATTAAAATATGCTTGATAAATTAGTAATACGTAAAGCAGAAGAAAAAGATATTAAAAATATATTGAAAATATGGAATGATTGTTCTTCAGAAGGGGAATCTTTTTATTGGAATTTTGATTTTTCTGAAAAAATGATAACCTCAATTTTAAAGGAACAAGAATATGTATGTGTTGCTCAAATAGATGATAAAGTAATTGGTTTTTATATATTGCATAAAAATAATTCAGGTAGAGGAAGTCATATTGCAAATGCATTATATGCAGTAGATAAAAAATATCGAAGTAATGGTATTGGTAAAATATTAGGAATTGATTCGCTGGAAAAAGCAAAACACCTAGGATATAGAGGATTCATATTTAATTCAGTAGTAAAAACAAATGAAAAATCAGTAAAACTTTGGAAGAGGTTGGGGTTTAAAATAATCGGAGAAATACCAAATGCATTTCAAACAAATAATAACACATATGAATCTGTATTAATCATGTATCAAGATCTTTAAGTGAAAAAATACGGTCTAACAACTGCTTCAACCTGATAATTCCTTTTGTCATGAAAATTGCAGTCGTCGCTGCGCTCCTTTGAGCAATTTTCACGCCAATCCCTTCGGGCCGGAATTACAGGTTAAGCAAATGTTAGGTTGACGCCTTCGGCGCTAGAGGAAAATTAATAAATGCTTACTCTCATCGTATAGAAATCACTGTTAACAATTAGGGGGAAATGTGGAAATTGAGAAAAATAAAAATATAACAAAATTAGTATTTCCCCCTAAAAAAGATAGACTCAATCCCTATAATGTTTTTATTTTTCATAAAAATAAAAAAGGATTTATTATAGATTCTGGGAATATTGAAAACGGGGTGGAAATACAGAAATATATTAAAAGTCAGGGTTTAGATATATTGGGGATAATATTTTCTCACTATCACCTTGACCATATTGGTGGTTATCAAAGACTAGATAACATTCCGATTATAATAGGAAGTTCGAAATACGATGAAATATTACAATCGTGTAATAGTCTTAACAACTTAGAAAAGTTTTATCCGACTAATAAAATTACATCCAAAGTATTCAATATAGAATTGGCTGGATTTAAAATTCAATGTAGAATGATGGAAGGTCATTCTCCTTGTTCGATTATAATTGAAATAGATAATGAATTTCTTCATGTCGGAGATTTGATAATTAATACAGAAGATGGAAATAATCTGCTTCCATTGGGCTGGTATGAATTAATTGAGAATCATATTAAAAATCTGGAATATCTAAAAACTAAGAAAAGATTGAATTGGATTTTAGGACACGGAAATATAGAACAAGATATATTTAGCAAAGAAGAAGCCGTTACTGAAAGGATTCTATATTTGACTAAAATTAAAGATTCCAAAGGAAATATCGGTATAGAAGAGGCAATAAAGGATAACATGATCATGTTCAAGCATTTGTTTTGGCATGAACAGAATTTAAATGACTAAAAAAAAGAAACCTAACAACTGCTTCAACCGGACAGCGCCCTTTGTCACGGTTTGTGCTGTCGCTTCGCTCCTTACGCACAAACCGCGCCAACCCGCTTCGCGGGGCGGGCTTGCCGGTTAAGCAAATGTTAGATGGACCCTGCGGGCGCAGAAAAAAGAAATAAAGGAAATAATTATCATGAAACCTGAACATATAGATAATGATATTAAATCAATGTTATATGAATACAATAAATGGATTGCTACAACCAAACAAAAATACTCAAAATATTGTATGAACATAAATGATTCAAAATTAAATTTTGTTAACACTATATTTCCTCAAGATATTATTCATAATGTTTTGATAGCAATTATTGATGATTTCCCATTTCCCCCTTTTGAGAAAATGGGTTTCCCAGATCTGGCATACTGGAATAATATAAAGTTAGCCGGAATAACATATGGTGATTTAATATTTACTAAAAAGATAAATGAACCTACAATTTTTCACGAACTAATTCATATAAGTCAAAAATATTTCATAGGTTATGATATATATCATACTGCATATGCACAATATGTAATTAAAAAAGGATATGCAACCAATCCATTTGAAATAATAGCATATAAATATGAGAAAATATTTACTGATAATGAACTTGAAGATAACTTTATGGAAAATATAAAATATGAATCTTTCCAAGCAATGACAAATATTAAGGAAATATTAAATACTTAAAATATGAATTTAAATTTCCTCGACATAATGATGACAAATACAATTATTTATAAAGTAATATAAATCAACATCTAACAACTGGATCAACCTGACAATGCTATTGTCACGGTTTGTGCATCTCGCTACGCTCGTTCATGCACAAACCGCGCCAATCACGCATTGCAGGTTATCCAAATGTTGGACGGACCCTTCGGGCCAGAATTAATTAATAGAATTATTTCGAAGTATTTATAATTTATTTTAATGTATTGATTCATGTTCAATACCATATAAAAAAGTATAACTATGAATGGAATATATTATGCAATATTAAAATATAGAATATAGAATAAAATGCATTTTAAAAAAGTGATTAGCCTTAATACTATAAAAATATCTAAATGAATATGAACACGAATGAAATAGCTTTTTAAAAAAGTGTATAGATGAAAATGGAAATAATTATTATAAGTATTATTTGTCAAAAAATAATATTGTGAGTATTTTTGTACTAAAAATACGATCAAAAATATTGAATTAGTATTATGCAAATGTACAATCCACATACTATTTTTAATTAACTAATAATATCAAAACTATAATGTTCTTAAATCAATATTTTAATGAAAAATGAGTATATTTATATTCTTCGTAAATTATATATTGCATTATGGTGTAAAAATAGGATAATTAAGAAAACGTCCAACAACTGGATCAACCTGACATTGCTATTGTCACGGTTTGTGCAGTCGCTTCGCTCCTTACGCACAAACCGCGCCAATGTACGCAATGCAGGTTATCCAAATGTTGGGCGGACGCTCCGCGCAGGGGATAATATTCAGAAATCAAAGGTTGAAAAATGATTGACGCACATGTACACATTGAACGAGGTCCATATGAAATTAGCTGGATCAATCATTTCATTGATCAGGCTATAGAATCTGATATATCAGAATTATATCTACTAGAGCATTCTCATAGATTTATAGAATTCGATGAAATGTATTCTGAAATACAAAAGCATAATGAATACCAATCGAATTGGTTTGGGAAAAAAGAAAGAAGATCTATAAATGAATATATTATATTGATAAATAATTTAAGAGAAATGTCATTCCCAATAAAGATTAAATTTGGATTGGAAATATGCTATCTCCCTGGTGTTGATAGAATCATATATGAAAATGATTTTAAAAATAAATTTGATTTCCTTACTGGATCTGTACATTGGATTAGCAATTGGGGGTTTGATCATAAAAAGGAATTTTGGATCGGTAAAGACGTTGACTCAATATATCTTGAATACTATAAATTGATTAACGAAGCAATAGAATCAAAACTTTTTAATATTATTGCACATCCAGATTCAATTAAATGCTTCAATTATTATCCATCTTTTGATCAAGGTGATTTTCTGAAAGAAATATCAATAAATGCCAAAAAGAATAATGTGAAAATGGAACAAAGTTGTGGATTATTCAATAATTACAATCATACATTAATTGGTTTGAATCAACAGTTTTTGGATATACTTAAATTTCATGATGTTGAAATAATAACCGCATCAGATGCACATCGTCCTGAAGATGTAGGGAAAAATATTAAAAAAGCTTTTGAAATAATGAATAGAATATAGAATAAGAAGAAGACGCCCAACAACTGCTTCAACCTGACAATCCTATTGTCACGGTTCTTGCTACTCGCTTCGCTCGTTATACGCAAGAACCGCGCCAATTACGGATTGCAGGTTAAGCAAATGTTAGAAAATACTGAGCCCCTACGGGCTGTCAGGGTATATCCCCCAGGAAGGGATATACCCATTCCAGCCATAATGCTTAGGTATGTGATAATGAAGAGAAGAGAAGATTTAGGAAGAATGATCCTATCGGGGAAAGAAATAAAGCATCAATATGGTGCAGATTTCTAACAACGGGTTCAACCTGACTCGGCTATTGTCACGGTTTGTGCATCTCGCTTCGCTCGTTCATGCACAAACCGCGCCAATCACGCCTCGCAGGTTAACCCAAAGTTAGTTTGACCCTGCGGGCGGCGGATAAGAAATTTCAATGTTGATTCTAAAGTTGAAGGGATAACAATTTATCAAATAAGAAAAAGCTGATTGCTTTATTTTAATTAAGATTAACAATAAAAACCGCGTGATATTATTTGTTTTATACATTTTATCAAAGGAATTGAATATATGAATTACAAATTTGAACAAATAACTAATGAAAATACACTATTAAAATGGACACCTAGTATTGATTCTATTGTTGCAGTTTTCACATTAATAGCTATGTGGATGTCTTTTTATGTTATGTATCATACTGAATCATTAGTTGTTAAGGTTGTGGTCTTTGGTTTATTTGGTAATATAATTTGTTGTGTCGGTATTCCTGTAATTTATACATTATTATTTAGAAAAGAAAATATAAAAGCAATGGGAATTACTACTGAGAATTTAATTCCAGGCTTAATTATTAGTGTTGGCTTAGCTTTTGGGGATTTTCAGGAATTACTTCCCTTGCTTGAAGGTTCTAATTGGGTTCCACAATTACTTTTCAATATATTAGTTTTTTGGGAACCCTTTTTCATTTTTGGATGGTTGCAAGCAAGATTTCATAAAGATTTCGGAATAATTCCTAGTATATTTTTTGCTGGAATTAGTTTGTGTATTTATCACATAGGTTCATTTCCTGTCCATCTGATAATTGAATACTTAATAACAGGTATTGTGTTTTCATTAATATATTCAGTAATGCAAAATATATTTGTAATGTGGCCAATTTTTTGGTGTGTTGGTGCAACAGTAGGAACAATTAAAGGTAAAATGGAATTTAATTGGTCCTTCGTTTGTTTTAATTTAGGTATTTTAATCATTCAAATAGTAATAATATACGTTTGTACTAAAATGCAAAAAAGAAAACTAACAACTAGTTCAACCTGACAATTCCTGTTGTCATGAAAATTGCTTGTCGCTTCGCTCGGCAATTTTCATGCCAAGCCCTTCGGGCCGGAATTGCAGGTTAACTAAATGTTGGATGGATTAAGGAATATATATGATTGAGAAATCAAAGTATGTCTTCATTATTGGTGCTGGTGCTTCAATACCTTACAATTTTCCTTCTGGCTTGCAGCTTTATCAAATAATCAAGAATGAAATAGCTAGGTACGTATTTGAATATATCAAACATCCAACTCCATCGGTTCCTTTCGACCCTCATGAAATTGAAGCTGTTGCAAAAGATTTTTCTCAAGCTTTAATGATAACAGAAGGCATTTCCATTGATAAATATATAAATATAAATAAAAAATATGAAGATATTGGTATTAAAGCAATAGCCACAGCTATTATTAAGAGAGAAAATATCCTGAATTTACCTATTTATAAAAAAGATATTGAAGATAATTGGTATAGCTATTTATTTCAAAAAATGATAGAAGGATTAAACACGGCTAATGAGCTATTAGAAATATATAAAAATAAAATTACTTTTATTACTTTTAATTATGATAGATCCTTTGAGCAATATTTATATCTTAATCTAATTGGCTTATTAAAGAACTCAGGGAAAACGGAAACTGAGATAACCGAAAGTATTAAAAAAATAAAAATTATCCACGTATATGGCCAAGTTGGTTTATTACCTTGGCAGGCAACATCAAATCAAAAAGGATTAGTTCTTGAATATGGTAAATATGATAGATCTGCTTTTGAAAATGCTGAAAGAATTAAGCCTTTAATTGAGGTAATGTATTCAAAACGAAAAGAAAGTATGATTATTAAAAATATTCAAAAGATAATTAAATCTGCCGATAGAATATTGTTTATTGGTTTTGGATTTGATGATGATAATATGAGGATATTAGGGTTTCCATTTGATTTAAATGAAAAGAAAGTAAATGGGACTGCATATGAAAAAACAAATAATGAAATATTACATATGGAGAATAAAATAGGTACAAGTATTTCAAGTTCATATGGAATACGAATGCTCCAGGATTGCAATTCAACACATTTGTTGAGAGAATATCTGATATAAGAACCATCCAACAACTGCTTCAACCTGACTTGCCCTTTGTCACGGTTTGTGCTACTCGCTTCGCTCGCTCACGCACAAACCGCGCCAATCCGCTTCGCGGAACGGGCGGCGCAGGTTAAGCAAATGTTAGGCAGACCCTGCGGGCGCAAAAAAAATAAAAAAATAATTTAAACACTGACGGAAAATGTCAGGGTTATTGGTTTATAATCAAAAAACGAGGTGGTATTAAAATGGAATATGACAATTACCCCACAAATGGGAGAATTGGTAGATTCATAAAAATAGTACAAGCACATATTAATGAATCAATATATAAACCACTTCTAAGTGATGCTAGTAACTACGAATATTTTTCACCAATGGAAAAATCCATATGGTGGAAAAAGACAATTGAGAATATGGAAAATGCAATAGGATATAATTGTTTATCAGTTGTTATGACAAAATGTGGTAGTAAATGCTGTGGTATAGGACAGAGAAAAACAGCTCGAAGGCTATTCTTAGAGTCTGGTTCAATTGAAGAGTTTCTTAAAAGAATAAGTAAGCATGATGTCAAGGAAGGTGATTTGACTTATACATTGAAAGACAAATCAACAATAATCGCAGAACACAATAAGTGTTTTTGTAAGCAGGTATCAAATTCACCTGAGAAATTTACTTCAAAAGTATATTGCCAGTGTTCTGTAGAATTTAACAGACAATTCTTTACTTATGCTTTTGAAAGGGATGTTTATGTGGAACTTGTTGATTCTATTATTTGTGGTGGAAAGTCTTGTAAGTTCATTGTAAAAATAGCAGGGGCTTAATATGGAATCTCAACGTTTCTTCGATAAATCTAAAATGCCAACAGAAAAAACAATAATTTCTTTATTGGCTCAAAATTATTTTTTCTGGAAAGAAGTTCATAACTATATTATATCTGTTGATAAAGTACAGGTTGAAACAAAATATTTTACTAAAAACTACGGGTGGTCAAGGCGATTCTTTAAGGGATCAAAAACTATATGCTATTTATTTCCCGAAAATAATGCATTTTCAATACTTGTTGTATTTGGACAAAAAGAAATTGACCGTATTGAAGAGAATAAAAATGACCTCAATGAAAGGATCTATAATTCAATTTTGGAAACAGAGCATTTTCATGATGGACGTTGGGTATGGATTCAATTCATTGATATTTCAGAATTATGCTCAATAAAAAAAATAATAGATATTAAAATAAATAAGAAGAATGCCTAACAACTGCTTCAACCTGACTTGCCCTTTGTCACGGTTTGTGCTATTCGCTTCGCTCATTTACGCACAAACCGTGCCAATCCGCTTCGCGGAACGGGCGGCGCAGGTTAAGCAAATGTTCAACGGACCCTGCGGGCGCTAAGAAAGATAACTTATTATGATCATTGAAATATAATAATATTTGATGCCTTATTATGAAAAATGAGTGCATATATATTTGAAGAACCTGCCTTCGGCAGAGATCAGTAAAAATATGAATGTATTTGATAATTCTGCCTTCGGCAGAGAACTATATGAATGTGATTGATTTTGTTGAGTCTGCCTTCGGCAGATAGGAATATAAATACAAATGTGCTTGCTGATTCTGCCTTCGGCAGAGAACTATATGAATGTGATTGATTTTGTTGAGTCTGCCTTTGGCAGATAGGAATATGAATACAAATGTGCTTGCTGATTCTGCGTTCGGCAGGGAACTATATGAATGTGATTGATTTTGTTGATTCTGCCTTCGGCAGATAGGAATATGAATACAAATGTGCTTGCTGATTCTGCCTTCGGCAGGGAATTAGATGAAAGTGATTGCATTTGTGGAGCCTGCCTTCGGCAGGGATAATAGAATAGTAATCAATAATCATTGAATACATTTTTTGACAATATATTTGACACATATTATGTTCCTTTTATCTGTATTATTTAAGAGAAGAAGACGTTGAACAATCGCTTCAACCTGACAAATCCTGTTGTCGCGGTTTGTGCACGGTCGCTGCGCTCCCTTTCGCACAAACCGCGCCAAGCCCTTCGGGCCGGATTTGCAGGTTAAGCGTATGTTAGACGCACGCCTTCGGCGGGCGTAAGATCGCCTTCGGCGAGGATTATTAACAATAGAATTTTCCGATTAAAATCAAAGTATATATAGACGTTATAAAAAAACATAAAATGATAATTAAATGAGCTTTCTTATTATTAAAGCATAATATTTTTAGGTCATTTCAATTGATAGTTACATCTCAACAGTAAAAGTTGAATTGAACATAATTGATGGACTTTTAGATAATAATTCAATCATATTTTTTGTCATTTTTGTAAGTCAATTGTTTCTCTAACCGGAAATGCACAAAGAAGGAGGAATTATATGAAAAATAAAGTGAACTACGAAATATTATTAATATTTCTTAATGTTTATTCTTCTTTTCCTCTTGTGATATGAGCGAAAAATATCCATCTATGAAAATTGTAAATAAATATGATACAAGAACAATAACTTCAGTTACTCTTGTAGGCTATGAATTTAAAAGTCTTTCGATTGGTTTTGATTCTTCTCAAACGTTTTTACTAGATAAAGGAATGCCAGGTGGATATAGTAATATAAATATTTCTGTTTCATACCATTCTGGATCAGCTACGTGGTATGTCAGTAATAATTTTGATTTCAATGATGATAAGACTACAACAATCACTTTAAAGGGAAGTAATGCGGAAGGACACCCAGATTATAATAATACTCGATTAGAATAGGTATCAATAAACAATATTATAATAGTTAACATGTTGTTTCCTTATATAATTATAAAATGTGAACTAACTAGGACATCGTTTACAAAATACTAAGGACATCGTTTACACTTTCTATTCTAGCGTTTTGTCCTTCCTTTTTCATCTTGAATCCGGAAGCACTTTTCATCCAGATATCCAAGAAGTTTGCTTCTGAAAAATACACGCCAGATACCGTTTCCCAGTTCCATTAGTCCAATATCTTTTCCAATCAAAGGAGTCGCTACCATTATCCAATGATCCGAACCCCACCGTATGGCACCATTCTTACACACACGACTGACAGAATACTCGCGAGGATAATCCCATGGTATCACTTCAGATGAATATTCACGATTTGATCTTACATGGACACTTGCTGGGGTTAGGTTACCTAAAGCCTTGTGTGGACGATAGGTATTATATTCATTTACGAAAGCATCCAGTCTCTTCTGGTTTAAGGTTCTATTCGCTGCTGGATGCCTTGCCACTTCAGCTTTGAGTTCACGATGCATTCGCTCATGCCTTCCGTTCTGTCCTGGGCATCCTGGATCCGAGTATACAGGGATAACACCATGCTCAAGGAGCCAGACTGCAAGAGAGGACAACCGAGCAAGCGCCGTCGGACCTGCAAAAGGCGATCCATTGTCAGTATGAAGCTGAAGCGGCATCCCGTATTTCCTGAATACATCGATATATACTGATTTCGTTTCTTTATAGGTTGCATTCATGAGCCCTTGCGCAGCAAGAAGGAATCGGCTGAAGGAATCTGCGATAGTTAGTGGATAAACGTAGTTGTGGTCATCCATACGGTATTTGCCTTTGTAATCAGCACTCCACAGTTGATTGGGCTCACTTGGATCAAAAATAGGTTTATTGGGCTGTATCCGACGTATCCTTCGCCTTTTCGGAATCATATCGTTTCGCTTAAGGATAAGATTGATAGTGGAGAGAGCTGGCCACCGCTTTTCTGGATGCAACTCGGAGAGCTTTGTGTAAAGCTTCTCTGGGCCATAACGGGGATGCTCTTTCCTGAGTTGGATGATGTTATCTTCAATAGACTTAGGGGTCTTGTTCGGACTTGAATGTGGTGTTTTTGGTAGATCGATAAGTCCTCGCATTCCGAATGATTCGAATCTCTTTATGTATTTGTATCCAAGTGTACGAGAAATACCATATTCGTTGCACAGGTCGGTTATGGTCCAGATTCCCGAACGGTACTCATTGATAAAGAAAACTCGTTCTTCCATGATGGATGCATCCTTCCAAGGCATATTGATTCCCCCTATACAGGGAGAATTCTAGTTCATAATGTGTAAACGATGTCCTTGGAGTTTTGTAAACGATGTGTCTGGTCAGTACCATGAAGACGTCTAACAATCGCTTCAACCGGACAGCGCCTTTTGTCACGGAGTTTGCTACTCGCTTCGCTCGTTTACGCAAACTCCGCGCCAACCCGCTACGCGGGACAGGCTTGCCGGTTAAGCGTATGTTCAACGGACCCTGC
>Ga0209727_1002862_pt1 | contig 11596 bp, 14 predicted proteins | sample RifGroC1_FD_183995 | JGI IMG/M metagenome (GOLD analysis project Ga0209727, IMG submission 183995) | Groundwater microbial communities from Rifle, Colorado, USA - Groundwater C1 (SPAdes) (version 2) | ecosystem: Environmental > Aquatic > Deep subsurface > Groundwater | place: Rifle, Colorado...
TTTGAAATATTCTTTTCTTATTTCCTCTTTTTTCATTAAATTCGCATGATTTCATATGCGAACTAATTTTCGGTTTTGCCTAGGACATATGTCCCTTGGACATACACTTTTATATAGTATATTTAAGTTTTTATAAAATGAAGCAGGGCCTGATTGTTGCAACGCATGACGGAAAATTTCACCCCGATGAAGTTTTTTCTATTGCGATTTTAAAATTTATTTATCCGGATTTGAAGGTTTTAAGGACGAGGGATGAAAAAAAGCTAAAAGAAGCAGATATAAGGATAGATATCGGGAGAAAATATGATCCAAAAACAAATGACTTTGACCATCATCAGATAGATTTCAATTTAAAAAGGGAAAACGGGATTCCTTATGCTTCGTGTGGGTTGGTATGGAAATCTTTTTGGGACAAACTTGTAAGTTCAAAAAAGGCTTATAAGTTTATAGATGAAAAACTTATACAGTTTATAGATGCAGGAGACAATGCGTTCAAAACTTTTGAGACAAAAATTGGTTTTGTTTATGATCTTTTTGAATTAATCGATTCTCTTAATCCTGAATGGACTGAAGAGCTGGATTATGACGGGCAGTTTGAAAAAGCGCTTAATCTTGCAAAGTCTGTTTTAGAAAGAGAACTTGTTCATGCAGATTCCTTTGAGAAATCCGGAAATTTAATTAAAGAATCCCTTGAAAAATCAAACGGGGAGTTTATTATTTTAGATAAAATTGGGATTCCCTGGAAGGCATTTATAGTTGGGAAAACAAAAATAAAATTTGTAATTTATCCTTCTGAGGAGATATGGGCTTCAACAGGGGTTCCCGTTAAAGTTGGGAGTTTTGAAAGAGATGTTTCGTTTCCAAAAGATTGGGGAGGAAAAGAAAATGAAGATCTTGAAAAGTCTTCAGGTGTTAAGGGCGCTTTATTTTGCCACAAGGAGAGGTTTATTGTTGCTGCCAAGACAAAAGAAGCGGTAATTAAATTAACCCAAATAGCCTTAAAGAAAAATGAAAAATAAAAAAATTATTGTTGTGAGCCTTGGGGGAAGTCTTATTATTCCTTATGATGTAAATTATCCTTATTTAAAAAAATTCAAGAGAATTATCTTAAGACACCTTAACAATTATAAAATTGTTATTGTTTGCGGCGGAGGAGGATTGGCAAGAAAGTATATTAGAGCAATAAAAAAAGAAGGAGGAGATATTCATCATCAGTCCCTTGCCGGAATAAATGCAACCAGGGCAAACGCGAGGTTCCTTTCTTACTTTTTTGGCTTTGAGCCAAGATGGGGAATTCCCCACAAAATGAGAGTGTTGAAAAAATACCTTAGAAAAAGGAGTCTGGTTATTTGCGGAGGGTTAGAATATAAGCCGGACCAAACTTCAGACTCCACATCAGCAAATATTGCGGCAAAGCTTAAGGGTGAATTTGTAAACTTAACTGATGTTCCGGGTCTTTATAACAAGAATCCTAAAAAAAACAAAAATGCAAAATTGATTCCTAAAATTTCATGGGAAGATTTTGACAAAATCGCAGAAAAATTAAAGTATGAACCCGGACAGCATTTTGTTTTGGATCAAAACGCCTCAAAAATAATAAAAAAGGAAAAAATAAAAACTTATATTATGAAAAGCCCAGAAGCGCTTGATAAATTTTTAAGGGGGAAAAAGTTTACGGGGACGGTTATTGAAGATTAAAAGTAAAACTGCACGGCATAAACTGAATAAAAGTTTTCTGATTTTTCGTCATTACTTTTTTTGATATGTTGGGTATCAGCATTAAACTTGGATGCAACATAATATCTTGCAAATTTTGGAATAAAAGAAGATTTGTTTTCCTGCATTTTTTCTATTTCTTTTGATATTTCCAAACGGGGGTGTTTAACAACCAAAGTTTTTATATTCCCTATCGGGACAAATTCACTCCAAGGTATTTCTTCAATTTTAATTTGAATAAGTTTTTCTAGTTTGTTCATAGTTTTTTTTGAGAGCTAGATTATTTAAAGGTTTATATATTTGACTTAATTTTTTTATTTAATGGAACGCATAATTTTAACTGAAAAAAATTTCAGCAGATTAAAAGAATTCGTTAAAAAAGCAAAAGGCAAAGAAATAATTTTTTCTTCACAGGATGATGAGTTAAACAGAAAAGTTCTTGAAAAACTTCAGGTTCATATACTTTTAATTCCATTAAGGAACAGAAAAGACTTCATGAAACAAAGAGATTCAGGGTTTAATGGAGTCATGGCAAAAATTGCAAAGAAAAAGGGAATAAAAATTGGGGTTGGCTTAGATGAGTTGATTAATACCTCTTCTCCTGAAAAAGAAAAAATAATTGCACGTGTTAGGCAAAATATAAGGCTTTGCAGCAGGAATAAAGTTGGAATGGTTTTTGTTGAGGGAAAAGAAAAAAGAAATTCTGTTCTTTTAAAATCTCTGGGGCTTGTTCTTGGAATGCCAACTTGGATGACAAAGGGATTATAATCCATTTTTATAATAAATTTCTTTTTTATTTGTTATGCTTAAATTTGTAATAATCTATTTTTAGGATTCCCAAAACTTTTATTCCTTCAGGATAATTTGAAAATATTTTTTGAGATTTTTAGGCGCTTCAAATGCAATTTTAATTCTTTTTTGAATGTATTTACTGGTAATTTCTCTGTCTAACTTTTTTAATGTTTTAAAATTTACAGGAGAGACAGATTCTCTTTCTTCGACAAAATACTCCAAATTTTCCATTTGTAAAAATAGTTTGACCGCGTCATCAATTGAGATTTTTTCATTTCTTTTATGTTTTATTTAGGGATATTGTAATCGCAGGAGATTTGAGTTATTAATTAAAAAGAAATCCCCATTTGCTCTCCAAAAACTTATTTCTTAATCCTCTACCAGTGTTTAATTTCCCTTTTTGCAATATCCTGTTGGAGATTATAAAAAAATAATCCTACCTTTTTTCCTGTTTCTTTTTTATATCCCTATGCTTTTTTTGAATTATTCAAATAATTATCAAACCTATTAAGGTCATTATAAACAAACCCTCATTTGTTATCCCTATTAATTTTACTAAAATTATTAAATAATCTTCGGATGTTTCTTCTATTGCTATTTAAGTCAGTTTTCTTCTTTCACTTTTGTGCATCCGTATGCGGTCTGCCAGACTTCAAAATTATTTCCTGATTCAATTTGTGTATCGGGAATGTTGAGTCTTATATAAGAATTGTCGGCGGTTAAATTTGGATATACAAATTCTCTTATTGAAAGGCATCTGGTTTCCGTGCTTCCCGGAAAAATTATTGAGTGTCCCACATAATTTACAGAACCTTTTATTTTAGGAAGGTTCAGGCTGTCAAAATATTCTCCTAGAGTGAAAGGCCATATTGAGTTTATTGTTCCGGAGATTTCGACTTCCTCATTTACACAACTTCCCTGAACGCAAATTTTTCCAAGGATGCAGTCAGAGTTTTTTGTACATTCAAGAGGGGTGAAGCATTCAGGAAAGCCAGCACTCGAAGAGCAAATGTCTTCACCTTTGCAAATTTCTATAATATTGGAGGTGATGGTCTCTTTGCATTTGCCGTTAACGCAGCTAAATTCCTGATATCCCTGGACAATTTGTTCAGGAGGGGGAGTTGAATAACATTGTGGAAATCCCACAAATTTATTTTCTCCGCAGACTTCAGTTGCATTTTCAGGAGAACATGCAATTGTGTTTGTTGTGCATGTTCCGGCATAGCAGGTTTCTTCAGAAGAGCAGGTCTGAATTGAATAATGGGTTGTTTTTTCTTGGCAAAATCCTCCCGCAACGCATTGATATTCTTTTTTGTATCTCAAAATCTGCGTGCTGTCTTCGTTGCATATATCCGAACCCAAAATCCATTCGTCCGTTCCACATTCTGAGTTTTCTGTGCATCCTTCAAAAGGAGGGGGAGGTTCATAATCTGTATTGTTTCCGCCCACATCATAACCGCCGGACTGGGGTCCCGTTTCTATTATGGTTCCTCCATTCCTTGTTGCTGTTACATATATCGGGGCAATCGAAATCATTTGTATGTCATTTAAATCCAAAATCAGACTTTTTGTCAGATCAAGGTAAAAAGTTCTGGTCGCAAGTTCAGGAAAACCTCCCGGGATATCAACTGTAAAAATATCCGAGTTTTTGCTGTCTTCGACAATGAATTTTATTGCAGTTACATTTGCTTCTGCAATTCCTCCCACATTTCTTGTGACTCTCACTTCGGCAATATAAGTTGAATTTATTGATGCAGATTTTATCACCATATCTACTGAAAGGCTTCCAAGGGATATTGAATTTATCCCGCTTGATAAGAGTCCGCTTATTGCTGCCCATACAATTGCAATTGCAGCAAGAGAAATCAAAACAATAAGGATTATTGTGACGACCCCCGAAAGACCCCTTTTATCGTTCATTTATATATCAAAGGAGGAGGTTTTATAAATTTATTTAAGATTTATTCCAAAACCAAATGTTTTTAATTGCGGGCGATCAATAATGATTATGAAGAAATTAATTGAGTCTTTGAGCGTAATTGAAAAGAAAGTTTTGCCTTATCTTGAAGGAAAAAGCATCTCTGAAATATGCAAGAAATCAAACCTTGATAAGGTTTCGGTCCTGAGGGCTCTTGAGTACCTTCAGAATAAAAAGATTATTGAACTTGAAACGGAGAAAAAAAAAGTTGTTGATGTGGGGGTAAATGGGGCCTTATACAGGAAAAAAGGCCTTCCGGAAAGAAGACTTCTTTTTCTTCTCAAAGAAAAGAGGATAGCATCAATCAAAGATGCGGAGAAAGAATCAAGGTTAAATCCCGAGGAGTTTAAAGTTTCACTCGGTGTTTTGAAAGAGAAAGCCCTGATTGAAATAAAAAATGGGAAAATAATTTTAAGTGCTTCAAAAGAGGAGATTTCAAAAAAAAGCTTAGAAGAAATTTTTATTGAATCTTTGCCTATTGATGAAGACAATCTTACGGACGAACAGAAATTTTCACTTAAAAATCTTTTGAAAAGAAAAAATATTGTTGAAATTGAAGAAAGAAAGAAATTTTTGATAAAAATCACTTCTTTAGGAAGGGAAGTCATGAATTCAAAGGATATTTCAAAGGAATTAATTGAGCAAATAACCTCCGAAATTCTTAAAAAAGAGCAGAACTGGAAAAATAAAAAATTCAGAAGGTATGATATTACTCTTAAGGTTCCAAAAATTCATGGAGGCAAAAGGCATTTTGTAAATTATGCAATTGATTATGGGAGGAAAGTATGGACTGAAATGGGTTTTGAAGAGATGGGGGGGAATATTGCGCAAAGCAGTTTCTGGAATTTTGATGCTCTTTTTACGGCGCAAGACCATCCTGTTCGTGATATGCAGGATACATTCTTTTTGAGCCAAAAGACAGAACTTCCCGAAAAGAGATTAACTGAGTCAGTTAGGCTTTCGCATGAAAAAGGAGTTTCAGGGAGTAAAGGATGGAATTATAACTGGAATGAAGAAGAGGGAAAAAGAATGGTTCTTAGAACCCACACGACGGTCTTGTCAGCCAGAACACTGGCAGATACAAAAAAGGAAGATTTTCCAAAAAAATATTTTGCAATCGGGAAATGTTTCAGGAATGAAACTGTTGACTGGTCTCATGGTTTTGAATTTAACCAGACGGAAGGAATTGTTATTGACCCGAAATTGAATTTCAGGCATTTGCTTGGATATTTGAAACAGTTTTTTAAGAAAATGGGATATGAAAAAATAAGGTTTACTCCTGCGTATTTTCCCTACACGGAGCCTTCAGTTGAAATTCATTGGTTTCATCCGGAGAAAAAAATATGGCTTGAATTAGGCGGAGCGGGAATTCTCAGGCCCGAAGTTGTAGTTCCGCTTTTAGGGCTTGACATTTCTGTTCTTGCATGGGGTCCGGGCTTTGACAGAATTTTAATGGATTATTATCAAATAAAAGATTTAAGAGAACTCTACAAAAATGATATAACTCAATTAAGAAAAATGAAAAGCTGGATGAGGGTATAAAATGGCAAATGTAAAATTTAACCGTGCGGTTTTTGAAAAAGAAATAGGAAAATTGGATGAAAAAATGCAGGAAAGAATTTCCCTGTTTGGAACCCCTGTTGAAAGCCTCAATGAGGAAACTCTTGAGCTTGAAATTTTTCCAAACAGACCCGATCTTTTAAGTTATCAGGGTTTCAAGAGGAGCTTTTTATCTTTCCTTGAGGAAAAAACCGGATTTAAGAATTATCCTTTTAATAAACCTGAAAAAGATTATGAAGTAAAAGTTGATTCTTCAGTGAAGGATGTCAGGCCTTTTACTGCATGCGCGATTGTGAGAGGACTTAAACTTGATGACCCAAAAATAAAAGAGATTATTGAAATTCAGGAAAAGCTTCATGCGACTGTTGGAAGGCAAAGGAAAAAACTTGCAATAGGAGTTTATCCTCTTGAAAAAATTTCACTTCCAATAAATTATAAAGCGCTTGAGCCTGATAAAATAAAGTTTCAGCCTCTTGAGTCACAGAAGGAGATGTCGGGGCTTGAAATTCTCCAAAAGCATCCTACGGGAAAAGAGTTTGCACATCTTCTTGCAGGAAAAATTAAGTTTCCTGTTTTTACTGACTCAAAAGGCGAGATCCTTTCAATGCCCCCAATAATAAATTCAGAGATTACCGGAAGGGTTTCTCTTGATACAAAAGATGTTTTTATTGAGTGTTCAGGATTTGATTTTTTCGTACTTGAAAAAGCTCTGACGATAATTGTTACAACGCTTGCTGATATGGGAGGAAAGATTTATCAGATGAAAGTTAAGGATAAAGTTACCCCAGATTTTAAAACTGAAACTCTAAATTTATCTCTTGAAAAAACGAACAGGATTTTAGGTCTTGAACTTGATCAAAAGAATTTAAAAAAACTTATTGAAAAAATGGGCCATAATTATAAAGACGGAAAAGTTGAAATTCCCCCTTGGAGAATGGATATTCTTCATGAGATTGATTTAATTGAAGATGTTGCAATTGCCTACGGATATGAAAATTTTGAGCCCATTATTCCCAGTATTTCAACAATAGGGGGTGAAAATTCGCGTGAAGTAATAAAAAGAAAAATCTCGGAGATACTAGCAGGACTTGGACTCCTTGAAGTTTCAAATTATCACCTCACAAAGAAGCCTGACCAATTCACTAAAATGGGAGTCAGCGAAAAAGAAGAATTCGGATTTATAGAACTTGAAAGTTCAAAGACCGAATTTAACATAATGAGAAAAGACCTTACGCATTATCTTCTGAAAATACTTTCTGAAAACGTGGATTCGGAATACCCCCAGAAAATATTTGAAATGGGAAGGATTTTTTTTCTGGATAAAAATAAAAGAATTGCTGAGGAAGAGCGTCTTAGCATTGCTGTGACTCCGGGAAACTTTACGGACCTGAAGCAGATTTTAGATTATTTGTTTTATAATCTCGATATAAAATATGAAATTAGAGAGCCTGTAAAAGAGAGCCTTCATTTTGTTGAAGGAAGGGGCGGGGATATAATTTACGAGGGTGAAAAAATAGGTTCAATGGGGGAAGTTCATCCAAAGATACTAAAAAACTGGAAAATTAAAATGCCTGTCAGTTTACTTGAAATTAGCCTTGAAAAAATTTTCCAGAAGTTTTAAATAACTTTTAATTCTTTTTTTTTGATGCCGGAGTAGCTCAGTTGGTAAGAGTGCGCCCTTGGTAAGCGATGAAAACTAAGGTTTCAAAATATTGTTAAAAATGACATAAAGAACACCTACGGTTTCCTACCGCTCTATTTCCTTGAGTTTACCCAAAAAGGACGAGGTCCCGAGTTCGAATCTCGGCTCTGGCTTTAACTCGCTCGTCGGAAATTTTTTCTTTGAAAAAACTTAGAGGTCCCGAGTTCGAATCTCGGCTCTGGCTTTAACTCGCTCGTCGGAAATTTTTTCTTTGAAAAAACTTAGAGGTCCCGAGTTCGAATCTCGGCTCTGGATTTTAATTTTAACCCAAAAGTAAAAAGGTTATAATAATTCTCAATGAGTCAGGCAAAAAAATATTTATAAATATCATTTTGCTATAAAACAATATGAAAGGTCTAAGGATTTTTCTCCAAGATAGTTGCAATAAGTCCTAACCTCAAAAGAATGTTAGGCAAGAGTATTTTATGTTAAAAATACTTTATGTTATTTTATCTTCATATTTCCAATTCAGGAAAAATATAAAAGTTTCGAAAAAAAGAGCAACTTTTCAACAGGACTTTCTTAGAAGATACCATAACGAATGTTTTTCGGCTAATTAAACAGATTATTTTTTATCTCCTTTTTTTAACCAAAGAAAGAATTATGCTTATTATCCCGAAGAGAATTACAAGCGCCCCGGAAATAATCATAATTAACCCAAATATACTCTTCCAAAAGTCAAGGGTTACCAAATATAAAATTAAAGACAATACAAAAACCACAAGAGAATAAATCAAAGACAAGTTTGATTTCTTTAATCTTAAACCAACACGATCCAAGTTTGATTTTGGAACTTCTCTTTTTGTCCCAGCCCTTTTTTTCATAACCCTCTTTTTTTTGACCATAATTTGTATAAGGAAAAACACTATTTAAACGTTTTTGTTTTCTGGCCTTTATGAAGTCTTTTAAGAGAATCAAAAATGATAAATTTCCGATAAAATTAATGTGTAACCTTCTCTTGACGTTATAATAACTATGGGGCATCTTTCTTTTTATAGAATTTATTTCAATTTGTTCCAGATTGATTCCTGGGTTTCGTTTTGAACCGGGACGGTTTTGTTTTCTAAAGAAGAATTTTTACTCTCGTTCCAATTTAGCCCTATTGCATATGAAGTTACAGTTTTTATGTTTGTGAAAACTCCGGAAAGCCATGCAAAGTAAAGGCTTCCGGCTTTCCCCCATCCTGATGGGCTTGAAAAATCTATGTTTTTTCCACTTATGCTTGCTGTGAAGCTGAAGTAAGTGAGCAGAACGAGTACAATTAAAATTAATGCGACTGTTCTATGCCTCAATTTTTTAAATTCAAGAAATAGCCATATTCCAGCGATAAGTATAATAGCAATCCAAAACATAATCCCTATTTCCATTGTTTTTTAATACATTTTGTATATAAAAATATTTGTTTTTACTAAATAAAAAATAGGATTAATATGATCCTGCTGAGATTTGAACTCAAATCCCTTTTTTAACTTAGTGGGACAAAAAAAGAGTTTATCTAAAGGACTAAAATGTTGCCCCCTAATTAATTAAAAAGAAAACCATAATCATTGTTTTTTTCTTTTTTAGACTCTTTTATATTTCCCCAATTTTTTACAAAATGATTATACACTAAATTTTGTTCAGTCAAGATTTCAAAAGATTAGTTTCTGTCCCAGTGTGTGCTATGATCCTGCTGAGATTTGAACTCAGAGGTTATTTTCAACTCAGTGGGACAAACTCAAAAGAATTATGTAAATTTAAACAGCTTTTCGTAATCTCTGTGACCCATCCAGTCAAGAATCAATGCAATAAGCTCCACTTCATCTTTACCAATTGAATACAAAAGTCTCCAATCTTTTCTTAAATTATAAATCCATAAATTATCTATCCCATATTTTCTAATCAGCTCTTTTGGGATTAACTTCTTCCTTACATTTCTTCCACAAGAAGAATTTTGTTCTATATCTCTTATTGCTTTTTCTATCTCTTTAAATAATCTTTCGTCAGAGCCTTCTAACTCTTCAAAGGCTATCCTTAATTCAGAACTGATAAATTTTATCTTGGCTTCCACTCTAATTCTGGTTTATTTTTGAATCTTTTAACAAATTCTGGATTCCAAATGTATACAGCATACCCTTCTCTGTCATATACCACTCTAAGAGAACTCTCCAAATATTCCATAATCACTTGAAAAGTCTGCCACATCACCTTTTTTGGAAGCTTCTTAAATAATTCAGTCTTTTTATATTCTCCAGAGTTATCTTTAATAAATTTTTCAACCATTAAAACAGTCTGAAGAGTTGGACTCCTTGCAATTTCATTTGTTTCTGAGTAAGGTTTTTTTCTTTTCATTTGAATCTCCATAATAATATCAAATGATATGACTTTATAAAGTTTTCTAGGAAGAAAAATTAGAAATTGGATATCATAAAATTATTTTTTACTTGCTAAATAATCTTTATGTGCATCATACCAATTTTGGATTTGTTCATAGAGTCTTTATCAGATTCGTAAACATCTCTTGAAGAAGCCATTTCTAAGCCTTTAATCATAGGTTCATAGTAATCTTTCATGGATTTTCTTCCATAATCATTCCCATGAAAAAATCCCATTCCTTGAATGCAAGAAATAAAAAGTATTCTTTTTATTAAATTTTTATTTTCTTCTTTCATAATAAATCAATCTACCAAGGGTATAAAAATTTTTCGTTATGTTGTAATTTCAAAATAGTTAATAATCTTTGTAAATAATGAATTTCTTCTTGTGTTTTTGAATAAAAAAGCTCAGTGCCTACCCAAATTTCTAAAAAAATAAATTTTATCAACGATAAAATACCAAATAAATGATCCTGCTGAGATTTGAACTCAGGACCTCTGGCTCTCTTAGAGTAGAAACCTCCAACGGGTTTTTACGAAATCCAGCAACCCGGGAATTTCCTCCCGATGCCTCCGATGGAAATTCATTTTCTCCAGTGAGAAATGCAATCCTCACGGACTGCACTCATATAAGACCAGCGCTCTAAACCAGGCTGAGCTACAGGATCATTGTTTTCCCTTAATATTACTTACATACTTCTTATTTAAAGATTTTCTTAAATGAAAATTCAGAAAAAACAGGTACTTTTTTAAACAAACTTTAACAAATGTTTTTATTCTGAAAAAGCCCCGTTAGTTCAGAGGCCAAGAATGCGGCCCTTTCACGGCCGTGACCCGAGTTCGAATCTCGGACGGGGCGTGATGAATTGTGACCCTGCTCGTTTTAATCGACGTTTAAATATTCGTCGATTTTCAAAAAAGCATGGACCAATCCATAAAGCAATTCAAGAAATAGAAAATCATCCACTTTCATGGAGTGTAATTTTATTTGGAATTTATTCAAAGGAAGCCAAAACTAAACAAAGCGAGGTTGATTTAATTGTTACTTGTATTCCTTCTAAAGAAAAAGAAGTAACCAATTTTATAAAATCACTAGAGCATGAATATGAAATTAATTTTTCTCCCGCGGTTTTGCCAATGCAGGAACTCTCGAATATTAAAAAAGATGATTCTAAAGTGTGGGATGATTTAAATGTTAGCCAGAAATCCTTCTGCTTTAGCTGAGGGATGAATGGCGTTTGATAAAAAACATTTTTCTATTTTGATTTACATAAAAAAAAGAGTAGCCGTGATTGTCGGCTACTTGAACCTTCCAACTTAGTTGGAACTTTATCTAAATAAATAAACTTTTCGGAGGGCTAAAATGTACAATTCATATGGTCACAGCGTCGGTAACAACTACAAACATGTGCAGATAACGACAAAGTACAGATACAAAATGATGGGCAAAAACCTGTTGAAAACTTATTGTGAAGTTGCAATAAAAGAATCTTG
>Ga0209727_1002864_pt1 | contig 11588 bp, 21 predicted proteins | sample RifGroC1_FD_183995 | JGI IMG/M metagenome (GOLD analysis project Ga0209727, IMG submission 183995) | Groundwater microbial communities from Rifle, Colorado, USA - Groundwater C1 (SPAdes) (version 2) | ecosystem: Environmental > Aquatic > Deep subsurface > Groundwater | place: Rifle, Colorado...
TTCATTTTCTAAGTAATTTTTTTAAATCGTATTCTAATCAATAGCTTTGCATCACTTTGTTAATAAATTGACTTGGCGTTTTTAAATTTAAACCCATATGTAAACGTTCGTAATTGTAGTATTGCAAATATTTTTTTAAAGCACAATTAATACTTCTAACATTAGTATTAACCTTATCAATACATTCTTCTTGTAGGGTTCTGTTAAATCTTTCAACATGTGAATTGTCGTTAGGTTTTCCAATTCTAGTATATCTATGATTCTTTTTAATTTGTGTTACAAACCATTTTCCAAACTCTGGTCCATGATCAGATTGCAACATATTAAATTTAAAACATGCTTTTTCTTGTGCTTCACGTACAAAATTTAAACAAATCTTACTACTCATTTTCCCGTAACATTTTACATATACCCACCTTGAATATACATCAATTAAAACAAAAACATATATTCTTTTCTTTTCACTAATCATGAGATGAATAGTATCAATTTCCACTAAATCGCCTGCTTTAAGGGGATATGGGCGGTCTACGTGGGGATGATATCGTTTCCATTTACTTCTCTTTTTTAGAAGGTTGTTTCTTTCAAGAGTTCTTTTAACAGAAGAAAGGGACGTTTTAATACCTTGATTAAGTAATTCTTGATGAACAACTTCAGCACATCTTTTGTTTTTGATTCTTTGTTGAAATATTTTCCAAACAATTTCATTGCTTAATTGTTTTGGATGATGTTTAGGTTTTGAAGAAAAAGTGGGTATTGGATGATATCCATATACTTTTGATTTTTTAAACCAACGTACAATTGTACTTTGATTAAAACCAAAATATCTAGCTACTTTTCTTGTAGACCAACCCTTGTAAACAAGTTGAGTGGCATCTCTTCTAATCCTTGGTAAATGCTTATTTGTTGTGTATGACATATCTTTATACTAAACCCTTAGGTGATGCCAAGCTATTGAACCATTACGGTTTAGTTGACAAAATTTTTGTTAAGTAGTAGTCTAAAAAAGAAAGATTAAGTTATTTAACATTTAAATTTTAAAGATATGTATTTAAAACATTTAGAAATTAATTCAAATTCTGTCATAGTGATAGATTTTGAAGATGGAAAACAAGAGCCATATTTTATTAACCGTAAATCTGTTGGAAATGTTACGGGAGCAACAATGTTATTGGGACGGAAATTAAATGAAATTGTTTTGAATCCTTCACTTTATCCAAATTCTGAGGATAGGTTTTATATTGAAAATGAAGAAGTAAAAGGAAAAAATGAAGGAGTAAAAGGTTATCGTAGGTTAATAGAATCAGAGAAAAAGGAATGGATAGAAAAAATTAGCAAAATTGAGCATCTGAAAGATTTAAAAGAAATCATTTCTAAAAGCTAATAAATGAAATCAATTTCTATTTAAACAAAAAGACGATTCAGTATGAATTGTCTTTTTTTTGTTTTAAATTTGCAAGAACCCTTTTTTATTAATATGTACTAGGCCTTGCCTAGTACAGGACGTTTTATTATAATTAATTAATGTCTATAAGAAAAATTTCTTTTGTTGAAGGAGAATTTTATCATATATATAATAGAGGAAATGATAAAAGATTAATATTTCACGATAATCAAGATTATCGCTATTTTATAAGTTTAATGTTTATTGCTAATTCTGAAGAATCTTTTAATATTGTTAGATTAATGAGAAATGCAAATTTTAGTATTTATAGAGCTCCGATTGATCAAAGTTTAGTATCTATAGGATCGTATGTTTTAATGCCAAATCATTTTCATATTTTAATTACACAAAAGAAAGAAGATGGAATAAGTAAATTTATGCAAAAAGTGGGCACAGGTTATGCAATGTATTATAATAAAAAATATAAACATTCCGGTAGTATATTTGAAGGAAAATTTAAATCACGACATTTAAATACAGATAAATATTTGAAATACATTTTTTCTTACATACATTTAAATCCTGTAAAATTTATAGATAAATCTTGGAAGGAAAGAGGTATTAAGGATACAAGCAAAGTATTAAATTTTTTAAATAATTATGAATACTCTAGTTTTATTGATTACACTCTATCTTTCTCTAGAGAGGAAAGTGTTATTTTAAGTCCAGAATATTTTCCTAATTATTTTCCTAATGAAAGTCATTTTTATAAAGAGATACTCGGATGGCTATCTTATAAAGAAATGTACTAGGCAAGGCCTAGTACAGAAAGTTTGACTTTATTTTGTATTTTGCTACTATAAAACTTAGCTCGTTAAGAGCTTTTTGTTTACTAGTTTTTAATAAATAAATGACAAGATCAATCAAAAAGGGAATAAATGTTGATGAAAAGCTATTAGAAAAAATAGCTGGTAAAAATCCGCTTCAAACTCCAATTATAAAGACTTGGAAAAGAGCATGTCAGATAGCTCCTGAAATGGTTGGTTTTACTTTTGGTGTATATAATGGAAAAAGTCATATCGAAGTACTCGTTACAGAAGATATGGTAGGTCATAGATTAGGAGAATTTTCTCCAACTAAGAAGTTTATTAAACACGGAGGTAAGATGCAAAAGGAGCTAGAACAGAAAAAGAAAGAATCTGAAATAGCACAAGCTAAATCAGCTACAGTAGCTGCTTCTGATGCAAAGAAGAAATAACACATAACACATAACAATGAAAGCATTTTTAAAAAATTACAGACAGTCTCCAAGAAAAGTTCGCTTAGTAGCAGGACTAATCAGAGGAAAGAATGTAGATGAAGCTTTAGTTCAGCTTGGTTTTTTAGCTAAGCGTGCAAGTGATCCAATCAAAAAACTTTTACTTTCAGCAGTAGCTAATGCAAAACAAATTGGTGCCGAAAAAGAAAATTTATTTATAAAAGAAATAAGAGTAGATAAGGGTATAGTTATGAAAAGAATGATGCCTGCTGCTATGGGAACAGGGCACAGAATAAACAAGCGTACAAGTCACATTCTTTTAGTTCTTGCTGAAAAAGTTGCAAAGGAAAGTAAAAAGAAAGAAACTAAAGAAGTAAAAGCAGTTAAAGAAATAAAACCAGTTAAAAAAGAAAAGAAAGTTGTAGCCAAAAAAGTAACAAAAGCAAAGAAATAATTTTATGTCAAAAATAGTACATCCATATGCACATAGATTGATAATGTTAAGAGATTGGAAATCTCGCTGGTTTGCTGATCCTAAAAAATACTGTGATTACTTAAAAGGGGATGTTCTTTTGCGTGAATATTTAGAAAAGAAATTAAGAGGAATGTATATTTCTACTATTGAAATTGAAAGAAGTAGAAAAGCTACTCGTTTTATAATAAAAACTTCTCGCCCAGGTCTTATAATTGGTAGAAATGGAGAAGGAGCAACAAAAATTAAAGAAGATATTTTGAAGAAAATGGACAAATTAAAGCTTCCAAGATCAGAAGATTTTAAGCTTGAAATCGTTGAAATTACTAATCCAGAAGCTGATGCAGCTGTTGTTGCTTATATGATTGCAGAAGGATTAGAAAAAAGAATGCCATATCGTAGAGTTATCAAACAAGTTCTTGAAAAAGTTATGACTGCTCGTGGAGTAGAAGGAGCTAGAATAGTCCTTTCAGGAAGATTGGGTGGTGCTGAAATTGCTCGTACAGAAGAATTAAAGCGTGGATCTATTCCTCTTCAAACGTTCAGAGCGGATATTGATTTTAAAAGAGAGCGTGCACACTTGCCATACGGAGATCTTGGTATAAAAGTTTGGATTTACCGCGGTAAGATTTTTGCTGACAAGAAAAAAGAAGTTAAAAGTTAATATAAATATATGTTAATACCTAAAAAAGTAAAATTTAGAAAGTGGCATACAATGCGTTTAAATCCAAAAGCAATGACGCCAGAAACTAGAGGCATAAAACTTGCTTTTGGTTCTTTTGGTCTTAAGGCTGAAACTCAAGCTCGGGTGAAATCAAACCAAATTGAATCTGCCAGAAAAGTTATTTCTCGTACACTTACAAAATCTGGTAAATATTGGATTCGTATTTTTCCAGACAGACCTTTTACTGCAAAAGCCGCAGAAGTAGGAATGGGAAAGGGAAAAGGAGATCCACAAGGATATTATTTTGAAGTTTTCCCTGGACGTATTATTTTCGAGGTTGATGGAGCTGAAGAAGCTATTGCAAAAGAAGCTTTAAGAAAAGCTGGGACAAAGCTTCCAATGAAGACAAGAATTATTTCAAGAATGCATAAATAAAATATATGGCAAAAAAAGATTCAAAAGAAAATTTAAAAGGAATGAAGAAAGATGAGCTTAAAAAAAAGCTTGTAGATTTACGAGAAAGTATAAGAGTTTTAAGATTTAAAGCAGAAGGATCAAAGTCAAAAAATGTTAAAGAATATGCATCTATTAAAAAACAAGTTGCAAGAGTTTTGACAGAAATAAATAAGAAAAAATAGAAAGTTATAAAATTTATAAAGTGATAAAGTAAATATATGAAAATAAAAGACAAAAAAGAAATAGAAGAAAGAAAAGGCAATACACTTAAAGGTGTAGTTGTTTCAGATAAGATGGATAAGACAGTTGTTGTTTCTGTTTCACGTTTTGTTAAGCATCCTAAATATGGAAAGTTTTATAATATTAGTAAGAAATATAAAGCTCACGACGAAGATAATAAATATAAAATAGGGGATAAAGTAGAAATTGTTGAAACAAAGCCGATTTCAAAAGATAAAAGATTTAAAGTTATTACAAAATAATTTCCCGCCATAGGCGGACAAGTATGATTCAAACAGAAACATTAGTAAAAATAACAGATAATGCTGGAGGCACCATTGGAAAGGTGTTTAAGATTTTAGGTAGTGCACATAAGAGATATGCAACTCTTGGTGAATTAGTTGTTATTTCTGTGAAAGTTGCTCAACCAAGAAAGGGGGTTAAAAAGAAAGATGTTCATCATGCAGTTGTTGTTCGTACTAGAAATGCTTTTAGAAGAAAAGATGGATCATATATTCGTTTTGATGATAATGCTGTGGTTATTTTAGAAAAAGGGAAGAAAGATCCAAAAGCAGGACGTGTTTTCGGACCAATACCAAGAGAGCTTGCAGAAAAAGGATTTCAAAAGATAATTTCTCTTGCTCCAGAAGTAATTTAAATTAGTAGAAAGTTGTAAAGTAGAAAGTTATAAAGTAAAAAATAAATATTATGAAATTAAAAAAGGGTGATAATGTAATAGTGGTAACAGGAAAAGATAAAGGTAAAAAAGGTAAAATTGCCCGTGTTTTAGTTGAGAAAAATAGAGTAGTAGTAGAAGGGGTAAATATGATGAAGAAACACCAACGTCCTAGAAAATCTGGAGAGAAAGGCCAAGTGTTAAGTATTGCGATGCCGATGCATGTTTCTAATGTGATGATTGTAGATCCAAAGACTGGAAAAGGTTCCCGTATTGGTAAAAAGAAAGTTGGTGACAAGATGGTCCGTGTCGCTCGTAAAAGTAATCAAGAAATTTAATTTTTATGAAACATTTAAATGTAAAAGAAAAAGAAGCGCTTGTATTTGAAAAAATGAAAAAAACTTCTGGGGCGTTAAGCTCGGAGTTTCATTATAAAAATGCTATGGCTGCTCCAAAATTAAAGAAGATAGTTTTGAATGTTGGGACAGGTACAGCTATAAAGAAAGACAAAAATAAAAATGATGCGATTTCAGATCGTTTAGCAAAAATAACTGGTCAAAAGCCAGCATTTAGAGGTTCAAAGAAATCTATTGCTTCCTTTAAGGTGAGACAAGGAGATCCTATTGGAGTAGTTGTTACTCTACGTGGGAAGAGAATGTATGCTTTTCTTGAGAAGCTTATAAATGTTGCATTACCTCGTACAAAAGACTTTCGTGGAATTAATCGTAAAGCAGTAGACAGTATTGGTAATTTAACAATAGGCATAAAAGAACATACTATTTTTCCAGAAACAGCAGATGAAGACATAAAAGATGTTTTTGGTATGGCTATAACATTGGTTTCAACAGCTAATTCTAAAGCAGAAGGATTCACATTTTTTGAACTATTAGGTATTCCTTTTAAGAAAGAGGAAGAGGGAAAAAAGAAATAAAAGTTTGACAATTTTATCAATTCTGCTAGTATGGCAGTAAGGGAATATTGTTTTAGTTAATCCATTTTTCTCCTTATCTTTTCAGGTAAAACTGAGGAAATAAGAAAAAAAGTGAGATATTATTGAAGCAACCCATTGGTTAGCTTTTGGCTTATAGCTAATTATAAATTATTAAAGCTAGTTAGCTAAATGCTAGCAAGCTAATAAGCTAAATTAAAATGGCAAAAACATCAGTAATAGCAAGAAGTAAAAAGAAACCAAAATTTTCAACTCGACAGAAAAATCGATGTTTTCGTTGTGGAAGAGGAAATGGTTTTATGAGAGATTTCGGTGTTTGTCGTATTTGTTTTAGGGAATTAGCAAATGAAGGTATGCTACCAGGAGTAAGAAAATCTTCTTGGTAATAAAAAATTATGGATCCAATTTCAAACATGATAATAATGATGAAGAATGCTAGCCTAGTAGGAAAGGAGACTACTTCTTTTCCATATTCAAAAATGAAAAATGCTGTTTTGGAGTGCTTAAAAAAGGAAGGATATATTTCTTCTTTTTCTAAAAAAACCAAAGAAGGTCATCCAGTACTTGAAGTACAATTACTATATGTTGATAAAAAACCAAAAATAATAGAAGCAGAAAGAGTATCTAAACAATCAAAAAGAGTTTATTTTGGAATGAAAGATATACATTCAGTTAGAAACGGTTCTGGACTTCTTGTTCTTTCAACACCAAAAGGAATTTTATCAGGGAAAGAAGCAAGAAAAGAAAATGTCGGAGGGGAAGCGCTGTTTAAGCTTTGGTAAAGAAACATATACATTCAGTTAGAAACGGTTCTGGACTTCTTGTTCTTTCAACACCAAAAGGAATTTTATCAGGGAAAGAAGCAAGAAAAGAAAATGTCGGAGGGGAAGCGCTGTTTAAGCTTTGGTAGCTTAAACAAGTAAAAAGTTATAAAGTAGAAAGTTTATAAAGAAAATTCAAAATTATATGTCAAGAATAGGAAAACAAGAAATACAAATACCAGCTGGAGTTGAAGTCACACAAAGTGCCGGTGTTTTAACAGTTAAGGGCCCAAAAGGAACTTTAACAAAAAACTTTCGTGATGATATAGAGATAAAGATAGCTGATAAGTTGGTAACTTTAAATATAAAAAGAAACGATAAGTTTTCAAAATCTCTTTGGGGTACTTATGCTTCACATATTAAAAATATGATACAAGGTGTTCAAACTCCATACCAAAAGAAATTGATTTTAGAAGGAGTTGGTTTTAAATCTGAAGTAAAAGGTAAAGAATTTCATTTTGCTTTAGGATTTTCTCATCCAGTTATTGTTAAAATTCCAGAAGGTATCACAGCAACAGCTGAAAAGAATAATATTACAATTTCAGGTATTGATAAAGAATTAGTTGGAAGTTTTACTGCTGGTATTAGGGCTTTGAAAAAACCAGAACCATATAAAGGTAAAGGCATGCGTTATGAAGATGAAGTTATCAGACGTAAGCAAGGGAAGAAGACAGCATAAAACACATAACACATAACACAAAAAATATGATAAATAAAAACGAAAAAAGAATAAGATTAAAGGCAAAGATTAGATCAAAGATTAAAGGTACTTCAGATCGCCCAAGACTTTCTGTTTTTCGTTCAAATAAATTTATCTATGCTCAAATTATTGACGATGTTGCAAATAAGACTTTAGCTCAAGCAAGTGACGTTAAGGTAAAAAAGGGCGCTAAGACAGAAAGAGCAAAAGAAGTTGGTAAAATGATTGCAGAAGCTGCATTAATAAAAAAGATTTCTAAAGTTGTTTTTGATAGAAATGGTTTTAAATATACAGGAAGAATAAAATTAGTAGCTGATGAAGCCAGAGCTTCTGGTTTGAAGTTTTAATATAAAAAAATATGGAAAAAGAAAACGAAAAAAAGAATAATAATCGTCGATCATCTTCTTTTGGTAGACCAAAACCTGAATTTGATCAGAAAATTTTGGATATTCGTCGTGTTACTCGTGTTGTTGCTGGAGGACGTAGATTTTCTTTTAGTGTTGCATTAGTTGCTGGAGACAGAAAAGGTTCTATTGGTTTAGGTTTAGGAAAAGCTGGAGATACATCACTCGCTATAAACAAAGCTTTAAGAAATGCAAAGAAAAATATGGTTAAATTGAAACTTACAAAGACTATGTCTATACCTTTTGAATTAGGAGCAAAGTTTTCAAGTTCATCTGTAATGCTTATGCCAAACAAAGGGCGTGGACTTGTGGCTGGTTCTGTTGTTCGCGATATAATAAAATTAGCTGGAGTTAAAGATATAACAGGTAAGATTTTGTCTGGTAGTAAGAATAAATTAAATAATGCAAAAGCAGTTATGGCTTCTCTTTCAAAAATTTCAGCAAAGTATTCAAAGCCAGTTGTTGAGACAGTAGTTATTGATAACAAAGAAGAAGTAGTAAAATAATTTTATGCAAATACATAATTTAAAAAGACAACATAAAAATAAAAGAGATCGTTTAGTTGGGCGTGGAGGAAAACATGCAAAGACTTCAGGACGTGGAGGAAAAGGGCAGACAGCTCGTGCTGGTAACAAGCGTCGTCCAGAACTTCGTGATATTATTAAGAAGTTACCAAAATTAAGAGGATATCAATTTAATTCTTTTCAAGTTAAACCAGTTTGTGTATCTTTAGATAGAATAGCTAAGGTTTTTCCAAAAGGTGGAGCAATAAATCCTACAATTTTATTAGAATCAAAAGTAATAAAAGAGAGAAAAGGTTGGACTCCTAAAGTTAAAATTTTATCTGGTAAAGCAGATTTTAACATAAAGATTCAAGTTTCTAAGTGTTTAGTTTCAAAATCTACAAAAGAAAAAATAGAAAAAGCAGGTGGAGAAATTAAAGAAGACGTAAAATAATATATGCAAAAATTTTGGAGTAAAATGAAATTAATATGGACTGATCCTTCTTTAAGAAGAAAGATTTTATTTGTGCTAGGTGCATTAGTAGCTTTTAGACTTCTTTCTTCTATTCCAATTCCGGGAATAAATACTTTAGAGCTTAGTCGTTTTCTTACTAACAATCAATTTTTTGGTATTTTAAATATATTTTCTGGAGGTGGACTTTCTAACCTTTCAATAATAATGCTTGGTGTTGGTCCATATATTACAGCTTCTATTATAATGCAACTTTTGACTATTATGATTCCTGCTTTGAAGAGACTTTATCATGAAGAAGGAGAACTAGGTAAGAAAAAATTTACTCAATATTCAAGATTAATTACTGTTCCTTTGGCAGCTATTCAAGGATATAGCCTTTTAGCTATTTTAGAAAGCCAAAATATTTTGGTTAATTTAACAGCTTTTGATAGAATAACAAATTTAATTATTGTTGTTGCTGGAGCAATGTTGTTGATGTGGGTTGGTGAACTTATGACTGAATTTGGTATTGGTAATGGTGTATCTATTTTAATCTTTGCTGGTATTATAGCTAGTATTCCTTCTAATGTAAGTCAATTAATATTTACTTTTGATGTTTCTCAAATTCCTTTATTTATTCTTTTTATTGTTATGGGAGCACTTGTTATTGCTGGTGTTGTTGTTGTTACAGAAGCAGAACGTCCAATTCCTGTTACTTATGCAAAGCGTGTAAGAGGAGCAAAGATGTATGGAGGAGGTTCTACTTATCTTCCACTTCGAGTGAATCAAGCTGGGGTTATTCCAATAATCTTTGCACTTTCAATATTACTTTTTCCTCAAATGATAGGTAATTTCTTAGCAGGTTCAACTAATACAATTGTGATGAAGATTTCTAGCGCCTTAGTTTCTTTCTCTCAAACAACATGGTTGTATTCTATTCTTTATTTTATTTTAGTATTTTTGTTCACTTATTTTTATACAGCAGTTACATTTGATCCAGAAGCACTTTCAACAAACTTACAAAAAAATGGTGCATTTATTCCTGGCATTCGTCCTGGTGCATCAACATCATCTTATATTTCAAAAGTTTTAAATCGTATAACAATGATGGGAGCATTATTCTTAGGTATTATTGCAGTTCTTCCTCTTATAGTACGTGGGATAACGGGCATTACAGCCGTGGCACTTGGAGGTACCGCTTTGCTTATCGTTGTTTCTGTTGTGCTTGATTTGATTAAAAAAGTAGATGCTCAGATATCAATGAGAGAATATTAATTTTTTATCCACTCTTTATATTTTAAAACTATTATGTCGACAACCTCTTGGAGGTTGTTTTTGTTTGTGTCCATTACTAAATCAAAATTGTCTTTATTAGTATGGTCTACTCCATAAAGTTCTATATATCTTTTCTTTTCACTTTCTAGACGATGATTTATTTTTTGATAAACCTCATTAATATCACTTGAGCCTTCACTTTGTTGTCTTAATTTATTTTCTTTTAAATTATTTAAAATTCTTTGTTTTGATATTTCTGGTGGAAGATCTAAATAAACCTTAAAAGAATTTGGTATCCAGTGAAATGCAAGTCTAGAATCAATTACAATTTTATCCATTTCTCCAGCTTTTTTAACTTGTTCATCTATACTTTTATCTATAGAGTCATCTGTTTCTGCTTTTGTGGAAAGTTCATTTAAGGTTATATTTCTTTCTAGTGCTATTTTTCTCATAAAATCACCAGATGAAAAACGTTTAAATTCTAGTATTTTTGCAATATTATCTGCTGTACTAGATTTACCACTGCCAGGTCCTCCATTTATTGTTATTATTTGTTTTTTATCCATATTTAAAATAATTAAAACATATTTTAAGTTAAAAACATAATAATTTGCGTTTTATGATTTTTATGATATATTAAATGTACCGCAGTGAAAGCAGGCAGGGGAGAGAAATCCTCAGAGGTCCTGCTCAGGGGTCGATATCTTAATTTTAGATTAAGGAAAACTTGCGGCGAAAGCCGTTTTTTTATTAGAAAATAAGGAGTATAAACGACTATATTTTCTTGTACTCCGACCTAGGTCGGAGATATTAATTAAAAAATAAACAATCAATCATGTTATTAAAATCAAAAAAAGAAGAGATTATAAAAGATCTTCAAAAAGTTGCCAAAGAATCTCAGTCTATGGTTTTTGTTAATTTTCATGGTCTTAATGCTAATGATGAAACAGTATTACGTCGTGACTTAAGAAATCAAGAAGTTGATTATAGAGTTTCTAGAAAAACTTTATTAAGACGCGCACTCAAAGACAAAGCAGAAGGAGTAATACCTGAACTTGGTGGGGAAGTAGCTATCGCTTATTCTTCAAAAGATCAAATTGCTCCAGCTCGTGAAATTTATAATTTTCAAAAAACTCATAAAGGAATATTAAGTATTTTAGGTGGAATTTTTGAAGGTAAATTTGTTGGTGGAGAAAAGATGATGGAAATAGCAACTATTCCTTCAAGAGAAGTGCTTATTTCAAAATTGGCATTTTTATTCAAATCTCCTATGCAACGTTTAGCTATAGGGATTAGTGAAGTTGCAAAAACTAAGAATTAATTAAAAAATTACTTGTCCCGTTAGAAATTCAC
>Ga0209727_1002873_pt1 | contig 11563 bp, 11 predicted proteins | sample RifGroC1_FD_183995 | JGI IMG/M metagenome (GOLD analysis project Ga0209727, IMG submission 183995) | Groundwater microbial communities from Rifle, Colorado, USA - Groundwater C1 (SPAdes) (version 2) | ecosystem: Environmental > Aquatic > Deep subsurface > Groundwater | place: Rifle, Colorado...
CTTGCTGGGTCCTAAAATGCGATATCAGGAAGTTTTTTGCGAGCATTGATCATAAAATTTTATTAAATATCTTAAATTTGTATATTCCGGATAAGCAGATTCCCCAATTGCTTGAAGAAATTATAGAAAGTTTTTATACAAAACTCGGCACGGGTTTGCCTCTCGGCAATCTCACCTCGCAACTCTTGGTGAATATTTATATGAACGAATTTGACCAATTTGTGAAGCATAAACTGAAGGTAAAATACTATATCAGATACGCCGATGATTTTATTGTTTTATCAGCTGATAAAAATCAGCTTGAGGATTTAATTTCTTCAATTGCTAATTTTCTCGGAGAAAAGTTAAAATTGTCTTTGCATCCCGATAAGGTTTTTATCAAAACTCTGGCATCGGGTGTTGATTTTTTGGGTTGGGTTAATTTTCCAAACCATCGGATTTTACGAACTGTAACTAAGCGCCGCGCATTCAGGCGGATTAACGCTTGTCCCGCGCCAGAAATAATCAATTCTTATCTTGGCCTTTTAAGCCACGGAAACGCCCATAAAATCAGGGACAAATTATTAAACATACGTTATAATAAAAATGCGAATTTACAGTAATTTCATGCGAATTATCAATATTGGTAATTAGCGTCATTCGTATGTTATTTGTAGATTAGCATTACTAGACGAAACATATGTTGAGTAAAAAAGAAGTTAAAAAAATTTCTGAATTGGCTCGCTTAGGGATAAGCGAAGAAGAAAAAGAAAAATTCGCCGAAGATCTATCTTCGGTTTTAGGTTATATCAATAAGTTATCAGAAGTAAATGTTGAAAAGGTTGAACCAATGACAGGGGGAACCAATTTAGAAAGCGTTGTCCGCAAAGACGATGATTCAAAAGATATTTCTGACCCAAAAATGCGGGAAGAAATTTTAACCGCCGCTCCGAATCGCCAAGATGATTATTTCAAAGTCCCTTCAATTTTAAAATGAATTTAAAAGAACTTACAATCAAACAAGCGCACGAACTTCTTGAAAAAAGAGAAATAACTTTTCTTGAATTGACGCAAGGTTTCTTGAGTGAAATAAAAAAGAAAGATAAGGATATTCACGCGTTTTTGTCTCTTTCAGAAGATGAGGCGCTTGAAGCGGCAAAAAAAGTTGACGATAGAATTGCAAAAGGAGAACAGATAGAAATGCTGGCCGGAATTCCAGCGGCCGTGAAAGACAATATTTTGATCCGCGGCGGAAAAACCACAGCCGCTTCAAAAATTCTGGAAAATTATATCGCTCCTTACGATGCAACTGTTATTAAAAAATTAAAGGAAGAAGAAACGGTATTTATCGGCAAAACCAACCTGGATGAATTTGCGATGGGTTCTTCAACCGAAAATTCCGGTTTTGGTCCCACAAAAAACCCCGTTGATTTGGAAAGAGTCCCCGGCGGTTCTTCCGGCGGTTCGGCGGCGGCGGTTAAAGCAGGTTTTTGCGTTTACGCGCTCGGCTCTGACACCGGCGGTTCAATCCGCCAGCCGGCAAGTTTTTGCGGCGTTGTCGGTTTCAAACCGACTTACGGTGCGGTTTCCCGCCACGGCTTAATCGCTATGGCTTCCTCGCTTGACCAAATTGGTCCAATTACCAAAACCGTTGAAGACGCGGCAATTATTTTTGAGGCCATTAGAGGAAAAGACGAATTGGATTCTACGAGTGTTCACCGTGATTGGGGGGATTTTACAAAACCATTAGATATTGAAGAACTAAAAATCGGCGTGCCGCGGGAATATTTTACCCACGGTCTGGATCCGGAAATTGAAAAAAATATCAAATCAGTTATTTCCAAACTGGAAAAAGAAGGTGCTAAGATTGTGGAAATATCTTTGCCCCACAGCGATTGGGCACTCGCGACTTATTACATAATTATGCCCGCCGAGGTCTCGGCCAATCTCACGAGATTTGATGGAATAAAATATGGCTACTCGGAAATCTCTCGCCCTACGGGCGATCACCCGAAGGGTGAAAAATTACTGGATATTTATTTGAAAACTCGGCAGGAAGGTTTCGGGGCCGAAGTCAGAAGAAGAATAATGCTTGGAACGTATATTCTTTCAGCTGGTTACTACGATGCTTACTATAAACGAGCGCAAAAAGTGCGGCGGCTTATTAAAAAGGATTTTGATTTTGCTTTTGAAAATATTGATGTTATATTAACGCCGACAACGCCTTCAACCGCTTTTAAATTCGGCGAAAAAACCAGCGACCCCTTGTCAATGTATCTTGCCGATATTTACACGGTTTCTGTTAACTTGGCAGGCGTGCCGGCAATTTCTCTGCCCTCAGGAGAAGTCGGCGGATTGCCGGTTGGCCTCCAGCTTATTGGTAAAAATTTTGATGATATAAAATTACTTCAAATTGCTAAAACCGTAGAAACAATTATTAAAGAAAAAAACCACACTTAAAATGTTTGACGCGATTATAAATATTTTAAATAGCATTAGAGATTTTATTTATTACGAAAGCGGCACTCAATTTATTTTTAATTTGAAATGGGTTGGCGGTGTTTTTTCTTTAATTTTTGGCGGTTTTATTATAATTTTAATTATTAAATTAGGAATTGTTGACGGCTGGTTTAAAAACGCCGGCAATTTTTTGCTGACTCAGGCTTTCCCCAAAAGGCACCTCAACAAATCGTGGCAGAAAATCTTAAACCGCCTGGCTAAAAATGATGAAGACGGTTTGCGCCTCGCCCTAATAGAAGCCGACAACTTATTTGATGATTTGCTAAAGCAGATGCGACTGCCCGGAGAATCAATGGCCGACCGGTTAAAATATATCAATTCTTCGCAGGTCTCCAACATTGACGAAATCTGGACGGCTCATAAATTAAGGAACCAGATTGTTCACAATCATGAATATCCGGTGACAAAAAGCGAAATGGAATTCGGCGTTAAGGCCTACGAAAAAGCCCTGAAAGAACTGGAGTTTATTGACTAAGAATATTATTTTTACTACTGTTTAATAAAAATAGGTATTAAGGAGGGGGCGACATGGCGGAAAAATGCCTGATTAATAATGAACTCATTATCCATCTAACGCCTCGCACCGGAGAGCCTTACAAGACCGAACTTGACAAATTTGAGGCGATATTCAGCGCCTGTCGGCATCAAGTTTTTGAAGGATGGGGCTGCAGAGGGCCGATGTGCATCAACCTGCCATTGGGGCAAAAAGACATTGAAGAGAAAGTCGTTAATGACCATCAAAGTGAATTAAGATGTCCGAATTGCGGATGGGCGGACGTTTACAATTTCTATACCCTGGATTATCATCCGGAAATGGTAGAACCGACGATGATTTAACGGCTTTCAGCCGTTTTTTGTTTTTTATTTGACTGAATGTATGAATAATGGTACTGTGTTGTTGTGCCGTCGGTTTTTGGTTCCTTGACAAAAAAAACAGGGCGGCACATGACAGGTAAGCCTTCTCCCTGTAGAAGTAGAAGGCGACAAGAGAACGCGGGCGAGAACCCGCATGACGGCAACCCGCCGTAGAAAGGGTATAAAATGGGATGCTCCGATGGCGCTGGTAAATTTAGCATAACGACCGTAATGGAAGAATCGATTGAACCGTTCTGGGTAGGAAATTCTCTGGTTTTCACGATTGCCGCAAACGGCAAGACGTGGCCGAAGCGTCTTGATTCTAAAATTTCTAAGAGCGATATCGAGCTTCAAATTTATTCGCCTGTTTCATCCGGATGTTTGATACAGCGCTGGCAGAAAGATGAACGTAATCTCACTAATTATCAATTACTCCCCGAGGTTTGGAACGATTTAACTGTTGAACAGCGAAAAAAGATAAGTGCCATCCTGGCGCAGAAAGGAAGAATCAATTATCTTTTGGGCACATTGATGGTGTCCTTTCCGCTTCAGTTGGACGAAAAATATGGTAAGCGCGAGCCGGACTTTATGAAAGTCAAAGTCGGACCGGAGAATTTTGGCCACTTGGACGGAAAAAAAGGAAATAGCTATATTGTTCGTGTGATAGATTGCTCCTATAGGGGCTCCCCTAATTGCACTTGTCATGGATTTGTTAATAACATCAGGTATGATGATGTGAATTTTTCTTTTGTTGCTCCAATTACTTCCTCTGGCACTAAAGACGTGTGTGAAATAATCAGGGAAAAACAGAAACAAAGCATGCAAGAAGTAATGTCCGCTTCTTTTCCCCACACCTTGGTTAAAGCTTTTCCAGCCAATCATAAGTCTTTTGACATTAGTGGAATGAAGCGAGTAAGCGATAGACTTGTTGTAATGTACGGAGAAAACAATATATTTGATGTTTTTTCCATTGACGATGCTCTTTTGATTCTTGAAGAAGATAGAATATCTGAAACTACTTCAATTCAGGCTTGGACTCTTTGCATAGCGCAGAATCAGGTGGCAAGAAACTTGCTTCGCCTGTATTCTAATAATCCGTCTTTGTCTGCAGTATAATAATTCATACGTATCAATCCGCGCACATCGCGCGGTGTTTTTTTTGCGCGGTGGAAGGGATTCGAACCCTCGATCTCCTCCGTGACAGGGAGGCGCTTTAAACCGGGCTAAGCTACCACCGCAAATGCCGATGGCAGGAATCGGACCTGCGACCTAACGCTTATGAAACGTCCGCTCTACCACTGAGCTACATCGGCTTTGGTATTTGACCATTCTATCAGAATTGACGTATAATTTCAACGCGGGGTAGAGCAGCCCGGTAGCTCGCGAGGCCCATAACCTCGAGGTCGTTGGTTCAAATCCAACCCCCGCAACACATTGCTTTTCTCATCAAAATTTTATAAAATAAGTGCATGTTGATAAGCACAAGACAGGCTTATTTTTTGGCTCTTATTTTTTCAAGTGTTTTAGCTTGGTTTTCTTTTTTCAGCATTATTTTTTTTGTGAGCCCCCAAAGCGCCGGCGCGCTTGGCGTTGTTGTTTTATACGCCAGCGCCGCCGCGGGTTTAATCAGTCTATCGATTGTTTTATACCAGGTAGTGAAAAATTCATGGCAGATAATAAAACTGAAGAAAAATTAATAGAAGTTTTGCGAAAAAGGCGCGATCCCGAAGCCAAAAGGTTAAAGCGTTTTCTTGATATGTCCGACCTGACGCGCACTCCCGGCAGTCCGCTGGCGGAGCTTGTTAAACGCATAGTTAATTTGCCGCGATTTTCTGATTTTGAAGTCTTAAAAGCGCCCGAAATTATCCCGTATGATATAAGTTTTAATCTGTTCAATTTTCCGGCGGATCATCCGGCCCGCAATCCTTCGGATACTTATTTTGTTGATAAAGACCATATTCTGCGGACCCACACCACGGTGATGTGGTATTATCATCTTGCTCTTCCAGGAGTATGGAATAAAATTAAAAAAGGTGAATCGGTTAGCGCGTTATCTTACGGAAAAGTTTATCGCAAAGACGAAATAGACAGAAGCCACATGAACGTGTTCCATCAAATGGACGGCTGGTACTTATGCCGTAGGAAAGACCACATTATAACTATAAATGATTTGAAAGATGTTTTAATTGAAATAGCGCAGGCAATATTTGGCAAAAATACTAAATATCGTTTTAATACCGACAAATTTCCGTACACTGATCCGTCAATTGAAATGGAAATTCAAGTTTCCGAGCGGTGGGTGGAGGTTCTGGGCGCCGGCGTGGTAAGAAAAGTTGTCTTAGAAAATCTCGGCGTTGATCCGAAAAGGTACAATGGCTGGGCGTTCGGGTTCGGTCTTGAGCGGCTGGCCATTACAAGCATGGATTTGCCCGACATTCGTCTCTTATGGTCGCAAGACGAAAGGGTAAAGAAACAATTGAAACTGGGAAACAAATACAAAGAAGTTTCAAAGTTTCCACCGATCACCAGAGACATTTCATTCATAGCCGGCAAGGATTTTGTTCCTAATAATTATTTTGATTTAATCCGCGATATCGGCGGAATTTTAGTTGAAGAAGTCCGGTTAATTGATAAATATGAAGACTTGATTAAATTCGGACCGGATAGATCAAGCTACACATATCGCCTTATTTACAGAAGCAGTGACAGGACTCTTTTATCAAACGAAGTGGACAAAATTCAGGAAAAAATATATAGCGAAACCGCCAAACAATTTAACGCAAAACTAAGATGAAAAAACAATCAAATTACACCGCGAAAGACATTTATGTCTTGGAGGGTCTTGAGCCGGTAAGAAAAAGGCCCGGAATGTATATCGGTTCAACCGGCGTTGACGGCTTGCATCATTTAGTTTGGGAAGTGCTCAATAATTCTGTCGATGAAGCGATAGCGGGTTATGCCAAAAATATTGAAGTTATTTTATTGTCTGAGAATAAAGTTAAAGTTATTGACGATGGCCGCGGTATTCCGGTTGAAACTCATAAACAAACCAAAAAATCGGCTTTGGAAACCGTGATGACGACGCTTCACGCCGGCGGCAAGTTCGGCGGCGAATCCTATAAAATATCAGGGGGACTTCACGGCGTTGGCGTTTCTGTTGTAAATGCCTTGTCAAAATGGCTGAAAGTTGAAGTTTGTCGCGATGGAGCAACATGGACGCAGGAATATGAACGCGGTAAACCAACTACTAAGGTTAAAAAAACTGGGACTTGCAAGAAAACCGGGACTACCGTTACTTTTGACCCCGATCCGGAAGTTTTTGAAAAAATTGAATTTGATACCAATAAAATCCTGAATTATATTCGTGAACAGTCATATCTTACCCGCGGCATAAAAATTATTTTTAGGGACGAAACAAAAAAACCGCTGTTTTCTCACTCATTTTATTTTGAAGGCGGGATTGTTTCTTTCGTAAAGTATCTTGTAAGTGGCGAGAAACCCATACATGACAATATTTTTTATGTTGAAAAAACTTTTGATGATATTTTAGTTGAAGCCGCCTTCCAGTATACCGAAGATATCCAATCGGAAGAATTGAGTTTTGCCAATAATATACACACCGGAGAAGGTGGCATGCATCTTACAGGTTTTAGGACGGCTTCAACGCGCAGTTTAAATGATTATGCTCGTAAAAACGGTTACATTAAAGAGTCGGAAGAAAATCTGACCGGTGATGATGTTCGCGAAGGATTAACCGTGGTGCTTAATATTAAATTGCGCAATCCGCAGTTTGAAGGCCAGACCAAAGCCCGGCTGGGAAACCCGGAAGCGCGAACGGCGGTTGAAACGGTAATCGGCGAAACGCTGGCAGAATGGCTTGAAAAAAATCCGGCCGATGCGCGAAAAATTTTGGAAAAAACTATTTTGGCGTCAAAGGCGAGAAAAGCGGCCAAAGCGGCAAGAGAAACGGTTTTAAGAAAAGGGGTTTTGGAAGGATTGGCTTTGCCGGGGAAACTTGCCGACTGTTCAAGTAAGGATCCGGCCGAATCGGAATTGTTTATAGTAGAAGGTGACAGCGCCGGCGGCTCGGCAAAACAGGGCCGCGACCGGCGGTTTCAAGCGATTCTGCCCCTGCGCGGCAAAATTTTAAATGTTGAAAAGGCGAGGATTGATAAAGTTTTGGCTTTTAAGGAAATCCGGGCGCTGGTTATCGCGCTTGGCACGGCCATTGCCGAAGAGTTTGATATAAACAGATTGCGCTATCACCGGGTGATTATCATGACCGATGCCGACGTTGATGGGGCTCATATCAGAACTCTTCTTCTAACGCTCTTTTTCCGGTATTTGCCGGAGCTGGTAAATAAGGGCCATATTTATATTGCCGAGCCGCCTCTTTATAAAATCTCAAGCGGAAAAATGGCGGAATATGCCTACACCGATGCCGACAAAGAGGAAATTCTAGAGGCCTTCAAAAAAGAGAAAATTCTTAACCCAAACATCCAGCGCTATAAAGGCCTTGGCGAAATGAATCCGGAGCAACTGTGGGAAACGACGATGAATCCGGAAAACCGGACGATGAAAAAAGTGATGATTGAAGACGCCGAAAAAGCCAACAAGGTTTTTGATATTTTAATGGGCGACGAAGTGGCGCCTCGAAAGCGTTTCATCCAAACGCACGCCAAAACGGTAAAAAATTTGGATATTTGACACTAAATATATTAATTGCTATAATAGGCTTATATTTAAAAGCCCGAGGGCTTTTTAAAATTGCCACAATATGTTTGAGAAAATAAAACAATATTTTAAAGAGGTCAGGGTTGAAATGGCTAAGGTGAAATGGCCGACCAAAAACGAAACCGTTAATTATACGATGGTGGTTATCGGCGTGTCGGTCGCCGTGGCGGCGTTTTTAGGCGCGATGGACTACTTTTTTGGCCTGGGCCTAAACTTCTTTTTGTTCAGATAAAAAATGGCAAAACAACAATCACAAGGAAGAAATTGGTATGTGCTTCATACTTATTCGGGCTACGAAGACGCGGTGGCGCGCAATTTGAAGCAGAGAATTGAATCCTTAGACATGGAGGACAAAATTTTCAACGTTTTAGTTCCCAAAGAAAAGAAAATCAGAATTAAAAACGGCAAAAGGAAAGAGGTTGAAGAAAAAATTTATCCCGGCTATGTTTTAGTTGAAATGATCGTTACCGACGATTCCTGGTACGTGGTCAGAAACACGCCCCGGGTGACGGGTTTTATCGGTTCGGGCACCATGCCGATTCCGGTATCGGCCGAAGAAATGAAAGATCTGCAAAAACGAATGGGCGCCACGGATCAGAAATATACCATTGAATTTTCGGTGGGCGATCCGGTTAAAATTATTGACGGGCCGTTCAAAGATTTCGATGGCAAGGTTAGCGCCGTTGACGAAGAGCGCGGTAAGGTTAAAGTTATGATTTCCATGTTCGGTCGGGAAACGGCGGTTGAACTTGACTCATTACAAATAAAGAAGCTTTAATTTTTTAAACCTATGTCTAAAAAGATTAAGACTATAATAAAATTACAGATTCCCGCTGGGGCGGCAACGCCGGCGCCTCCGGTTGGCACGGCTTTGGGGCCGCATGGTTTAAATATCGGCGATTTTGTTAGTAAATTTAACACTGCCACCAAAGAAATGGCCGGAGATATCGTGCCGGTTGAGGTTACTGTTTATGAAGACCGGACTTTTGACATGAAATTTAAGACCTCGCCGGCCGCAGCGCTCTTAAAAAAAGCCGCGGGCATTGAAAAGGGGAGCGGCAATCCAAAGAAAGACAAGGTCGGTAAAGTGACTATGGCACAAATTCGGGAGATCGCCGAAAAAAAACTTGTGGATTTAAACGCTAACGATATAAAAGCTGCGGAAAAAATCATAATGGGAACCGCGCGTTCTATGGGGATTGAGGTGGAAAAATAAACCCAGTAAAAAAATCTGTTCTGATATCAGAACAGATTTTTTGTTGGTGTCAATGTTGTTGAAAAATTTTTCTTAAGTTAGAATGTTAAAACTTATAAATAGTTTTTTTAAAATTTAATAAGGAGAAAAAAATGACAAAAAGAGAAAAGTTGCGCGATAGAGTTCATTGGGCAATAACATTACTGGCTTCAGTTATGGGCAGCTGCGATAGATTATTGATTTCTGCAAGCGCCGAAAAAGATAAGCGTATAGTTGGTCTTTCATATAATGGTTCTTTGCCGGGACGGCCTCATTGTGACGACATTGGGCACTATATGATAAATGGCCATTGCAGTCGCACTCGCCATGCGGAAAAAAATCTTAGAGATAAAGAAAATACAGATCCGGAAAAATTAAAAGGTTCCCATATTCGCGTTCCTGGCACTCCTTGCTTGGATTGTTTAAAAGAATTGGCCGGCGGCAATGTAGCATCAATTGAATATACCGGTTACTATGATAATCAAGAATTTCAGCCAACCCCGGAAATGATTAAAGAAATTTTCGGAGAAAATTTTAAACTTGAACATTGCGATATTGATTGGGTTGAACTGTTTCAAGAATTGTTTGACCGGCTTAGCGGCCCGGGTGGTATGTTTAACCAGCTGGGTTATAGGATAAAATTAGTAAAAGAACCATTGGAGAAAAATAATATGAAAATCTACATCGCCGTTATTGGCCAAAGCGGTTCCGGTAAAACAACGACTTTTGAATTATTTAAGGAAATATATTCCAGTTTGAAAATCTCGGTGCATCGTTTTTCTAATCCGCTTGATGAAATGATAGATGCGGTAAATAGGATTTTAGCCAGACGTGGATTACAAGACAGGCTCGAAAAGTCTCGCCCCAATCAACAAGACATCTCAACCGAACTTCGTATTATATTTGGCGAAGAACTCTTGGGGGATACTCTTCAAAAAAGAGCGGAAAAAGATTTAGTTGATGTGGTTTTTCTTGATGGCGTTCGCCGACCAGCAGATATTGAAATGTTGCGTAAACTTTCCGGGGAAAACAGCCTTCTTTTGTATATTTTGGCGCCGCCTGAAGAAAGATTTGAACGGATAAAAAAACGCGCCGATCGGCCTGGCGATGCTGAAAAAACCTGGGAACAATTTCAAGCCGAACAAGAGGCGGAAGCCGAAAGCTTAATTGAAACTTTGCGATCAATGGCTGATTTTGAACTGGACAATTCTTTGCACGATCCGGAATATAAATCGCTCCGCGCCCAAATTGTTAAATTTGTTAATGAAAAGTTGGGTTTGAATCCGAAAGAAAAAGAGGAGGAGATAAATGTCGCATAAATATTCTGGAAGACTAATTGTTGGTGAAGGCGGCGAAGGTGGCGGTAAGTCTACAATATTAAAACTACTTGCCGCTTATCTAAGACAAATTGGCTATGAAGTCGTGGAAACAAAAGAACCATACGGAGAATATAGGAAAAGATTGTTAGATACCCATCCTGAAATCAAACCTAGCCCGGAAGAAGAATTAGATTTATTTATAAGGAATCGTGCTGAACATGTCAGAGAACTTATTAAACCTTCTCTGGAAAAGGGAAAGATAGTGCTGTGCGACCGTTTTTCTGAATCCACCAAAGCCTACCAGCATTATGGCCGCGGCTTGGATTTGACTATGATTTTGGTGAAAGATGCCCAAGCTCGGCAGAATATCAGTCCTGATTTGATAATTCTTTTTGATATAGATCCGGTAATCGGCCTGCAGCGCAAAGAGTCTAAAAACCGATTTGAACTTGAGAATATTAAATTTCACAAGCGCGTAAGATATGGTTACTTGGAACAAGCCAGAAATGATCCGGATAAAAAATGGGTCATTGTTGACGCTTCTAAACCGGCGGAAATCATGTTTAACGAAGTCCGCGAAGCGATTTTGAAATTTCTTTATCAACGCCAACAGAGGTAGAAAGCGATGCAAGGCAGCGAATATGATCCGATTTTCAGTTCTGAAGAAATTGAGATATTAAAACAATACGTTACCGATCCAGGATCGGACGTTTTTTGTCTTCTGCCGACTTTATCGGGTTTCGGCGGCGCGCTTTTTGCCCGGTATTCAAGGTCGCCGGGCGGCGCCAAGGTCAGATTGTTAAAAGAATTTTTGGATTCTAACGGCGAACTTGATATTGGAAAACTGAAAGGGATTATTGACAGAGTTTTAATTGCTTTCGGCGATGATTCGGTGGGTGAGCAAGAAAGCGCCAGCTTGGCT
>Ga0209727_1002875_pt1 | contig 11559 bp, 11 predicted proteins | sample RifGroC1_FD_183995 | JGI IMG/M metagenome (GOLD analysis project Ga0209727, IMG submission 183995) | Groundwater microbial communities from Rifle, Colorado, USA - Groundwater C1 (SPAdes) (version 2) | ecosystem: Environmental > Aquatic > Deep subsurface > Groundwater | place: Rifle, Colorado...
CGGGCGAACGCTCAAGGCGTTCGCCCGCGTCGTTTATCGCGCTTCGATCGCGGATCGAAGGGGGGAGGAGGCCGGTAATGCCGGAGAGCATTTTGCGAACCACCGACATCAGGAAGTCCTTCGGGGGCGTTGAAGCCCTGAAGGGCGTGGGCATAGATATCCGGGAAGGCGAAATCCATTGCCTGGCCGGAGAGAACGGTTGCGGCAAGTCCACCCTCATCAAGATCGTTTCCGGTTTCTACGAGGCCGACGCCGGTTCCATCGAGCTGGCCGGCAGGCGCTTTTCACGGCTCAATCCCGCTGAGGCCATAGCCCTGGGCGTTCAGGTCATCTACCAGGATTTCTCCGTGTTTCCCAATCTCACTGTCATGGAGAACCTCGCCCTCAACATGGAACTCATGGACAAGCGCAAGCTCGTGAGTTGGCCGCGCATGCGCCGCATCGCGAAGGACGCCGTGGCCAAGATCGGCTTTGACGTGGACCTGGACGAGCGGGTGGAGAACCTGTCCATCGCCGACAAGCAGCTCATCGCGGTATGCCGGGCCCTGCTGCATGACGCCAAGCTCGTCATAATGGACGAGCCGACCACCGCGCTGACCAAGAAGGAAGTCAAGGCGCTGTTCGGCGTCATCAAGAACCTGCAGTCCGAAGGCATCGCGACCCTCTTCGTCTCCCACAAACTGGACGAGGTGTTCGAAATCTCGGAGCGCTTCACGATTTTACGGAACGGGGAGAACGTGGCCTCCGGAAGCACCGCGGATCTGGACGGCAAGAAATTCGCCTTCCACATGACCGGCCGCGAATTCAAGGAAGAGTCCTACGAACCCGCGTTGATTTCGGAAAGGCCGGTCCTGAGCGTGAAGGGACTGTCGCTGCGCAATGGCTACTCGGACGTCTCCTTCGACCTGCGCGGGGGCGAGATCCTCGGCATCACGGGACTTCTCGGCTCGGGCCGTACCGAATTGGTGCAGAGCCTGTTCGGCATCTACCGTCCCGACTCGGGCTCGGTGGAAATCGGGGGCAGGCAGGTCGCGATCCGGAGCGTGAAGGACGCGATCTCCCACGGCATCGGTTACGTCCCCGCCGACCGGCTCACCGAGGGTCTGTTCCTCTCCCAATCGATCGAGCGGAACGCCGTCGTATCCAGCCTGGACAGGCTCTCCTCACTCGGCGGGGTCCTGGACGAATTGAAGATCGACGAACAGGTGGCCTCCTGGATCAACGAGCTTTCCATCGCCACCAACGATTCCGAACGTCCCGTCAAGACCCTGTCCGGCGGGAACCAGCAGAAGGTGGTGCTCGCGCGCTGGCTGGCGAACGACCTGAAGGCGCTCATCCTGAACGGGCCGACGGTCGGGGTCGACATCGGCTCCAAATACGACATCCACGCGCTGCTGCGGAAGCTCGCGCGCGGGGGGCTCGCGATCATCGTGATCTCCGACGACCTTCCGGAAATATTGGCGTGCTGCAACCGCGTGCTCGTGATGCGGGACGGCGCCGTCGTGGAGGAACTCCCCGCGGCGGGGACGACGGAATCCAGGCTCGGCGAGATCGCCACGGGCGTAGCGTAGGCGGAGGGATAGATGATCGAATACAAGAGGCTCGTCCGGCGGACGGAGCCCTACATCCTGGGCGCGATAATCCTGCTGTCCGCGCTTATCCAGGCGCGGAGCGGCCAGTTCTTCACCAACAACAACCTCGTCGACCTGACGAGGTCCATGGTCGTGCCGGCCCTGTTCGCGATCGGCGCCCAGATGGTCATCATCTCCGGCGGCATCGACGTGTCGTTCACGGCGGTCGCCTCGCTGGCCATGTACGCGACCACCAGGATACTGCTGCCGATCGATTACGCCGGCAACGTGGCGCTCGCCTACGCGATGGGGGCCTCCTTCGGCCTGGTCATGGGCGCGCTCAACGGGGTCCTTATCGCCTGGTTCCGCTTCCCGACCCTCGTCGTGACGCTGGGTACCTCGAGCCTCTTCGTCGGAATCATGCAGGGAGTCCTCGGCGCCCACGAACTGCCGGTGCCGCAGTCCATGAGGGAACACGGGCAGGCTTTCCTGTTTTCGGTGCACAACGCGCAGCTGGACCTGAGCTCGGAAATGCCGGTGACGATACTCATCCTGCTCGGCATCCTCGCGCTGGTCTTCCTTATCATGCGCTACACGATGCTCGGTCGGGGCATCTTCGCCGTCGGCGGGGACGAGGTCTCCGCGCAGCGCGCGGGCTTCAACGTCCTCGGGACCAAGATGTTCATCTATTGCTTCGTCGGCGCGGTGGCGGGCATCGGCGGCATCGCGCGGGCCTCCATGATGCAGAACTGCCACCCCACCAACCTGAACGGGATGGAACTCACCGTGATCGCGGCCGTGGTGCTCGGCGGTACCCGAGTTTCGGGCGGGCTGGGAACCATAACCGGAGCGATGCTCGGCGTCGCACTTATGACCATCATGTCGAACAGCCTGATCCTGATCGGCGTGCCGACGTACTGGCAGAAGGTCTTCACCGGCGCGATCATCATCATCGGCACGGGCGTCTCGGCCTGGCAGGTCAACGCGTCGCAGCGCCGCCTCGCCACCCGTCGCCTGGCGACCGGCAAGCAGCTCGGATGAGCGGGGAGGAAGAATGACCAACAAGACCGCGCCCATCGGCAGGCTCAGGATCGCCAAGGATGAGGACCGGAACCTCGTCCGCCTCCTCATCATGCTCCTCTTCGTCTTCGCCCTGATGTCGGCGCTGAGGCCGGACATCTTCCTGCGGCCGGGCAACTTCATCTCCATGGCCACGCAGTTTCCCGAGTACGGCATCATGGCCATCGGCATCAGCCTCACCATGATAGCCGGAGGCATCGACCTGGCCGTGGTCGGCACCGCCAACCTGTCGGCCATCGCGGCGGCGAAGTACCTGATCGCGACCGCGCCCAAGGGATCGCCCGACGGCCAGGTTCTCGGCGCCATCCTGGTCGCCATCCCGCTCGCCCTGGCGGTGGGCCTGGCGGCCGGTGCGTTCTCCGGCTTCCTCATTTCCAGGCTCGGAATCCCGCCGATCCTGGCCACCCTGGGGACCCAGCAGCTGTACACCGGCTTCGCCATCGTGCTGACCTCGGGAAAGCCCCTTTCACGCCTGCCTCTGCTGTACTCGGAACTGGGCAACGCCGAACTCTTCGGTTTCCTGCCCGTACCCTTCCTGCTCTACGCGGCCGTTGCGATCCTTATCGGAGTGGTTCTGGCGAAGACGCGCTTCGGGCTCCGGGTATACCTGTTGGGGACGAACGCGAAGGCGGCTCGCTACGCCGGCATCAACAACGACTCGGTGCTCATCAGGACGTACATGCTCTCCGGCCTCTTGTCTTCGGTGGCCGGACTCATCATGATGGCCCGGGCGAATTCGGCCAAGGCGGACTACGGCGCCTCGTATACCCTGCAGTGCGTGCTCATCGCGGTGCTCGGCGGCGTGGACGTGAACGGCGGCTTCGGCACGGTCCGGGGCGTGACCCTCGCGGTGCTCATCCTGCAGTTCCTCTCGTCGGGGCTGAACATGTTCGAGCACGTGTCGAATTTCTACCGCGACATCATCTGGGGCGGAGTCCTGATCCTGGCCCTCGTCTTCAACTGGGCGATCGCGCGCCGGCGGGAACGGGCATTTTACAAGAAATAAGGAGCAATCGATGTCCAGAATACTCAACATCGGGTCGATCAACCTGGACGAGGTTTTTTCGGTTCCCCATTTCATCCGGCCGGGGGAGACCATGGCCTGCCGGGCGTACGAGCGTTTCGTCGGCGGCAAGGGGAACAACCAGTCCACGGCCCTCGCGCGCGCCGGAGCGGAGGTCCACCATGCAGGCAAGGTCGGCGCCGACGGCCGCTTCGCCGTGGATCTGCTGCGCGAGTCGGGAGTCGAAGTATCCCGCGTGCTGGAAGGCGCGACGCCTTCCGGCCGCGCGCTGATCCAGGTGGAAGAAGGCGGGCAGAACTGCATCATCCTCTTCGGCGGCGCCAACCGCGCGATCACGCGGAAGGACCTGGACGGTTTCCTGGACGGTTGGGGGAAGGGCGACTCTATCCTGCTGCAGAACGAGACCTCCGAACTGGCCTATACGATGGAGAAGGCCGCCGAACGGGGCCTCCGCATGTACTTCAACCCCTCGCCCGCAGACGAGATCATCGGTGCCCTGCCCCTGGACCTGGTGGATTGCTTCATCCTGAACGAAGTGGAAGGCGCGATACTCTGCGGGATCGAACCGGCGGCCGCCGAGCCCGTCGCGATGCTGGGCGCCCTCCGCTCCCGTTTCCCCCGGGCCGACCTCCTGCTCACCCTGGGCCCTGCAGGCTCGCGCTGGTCCGGGCTTGACGGCACCGCCCTCGTCGTGCCCGCCGCCCCCGCGCGCGTGGTGGATACGACCGCCGCGGGCGATACCTTCACCGGCTACTTCATCGCGGCGACGCTCCGCGGCGAGCCGCCCGCGGCCGCCCTGGACGAGGCTACCCGGGCCGCCGCCATCTGCGTCAGCCGCAAGGGCGCCGCTCCTTCGATCCCGAAGCGCGAGGAGCTCGGCAAGGGGTAAGGGCCTCGCGGCGACCTCCGCCGCTTCCGGGGCTCCCGCTAGGCCGGGAGCCCGCTAGGTATGAAGCCCGCGTGCTTGCGCTAGGCCGGAAGCCCGCGCGCTTCCTCGGCTTCCCTGGCCATCGCCTCGGCGGTCCCGGTTTCGGGGTTTTTCTCCCGCCCGGCGCAGGCGCCTAGCGAGGCTACCCAACCCTTCTTGTTCCAGAGGGCGCAACCGCCCTTCGTCTCGGTCAATTCCGAGTGGCGCCCGCGTATGGCGCGCATCAGCGGAGAATCGAGGGCCTCGCGCAGGCTGCGGTCGGCGGCGCTCGTGTCGGAGAAGGGGGCGAAGGGGCAGGCTTCCAGGGCCCCGTCGTCGGCGAGGTGGATGAAGCCGCGGCCCGCGGCAAGGCAGCCGCCGAAAGCCTCCTCGTCGCCGGGGAGTGAAACCGTCATATAGGGGAGCCGGTCGAAGCGGCCGGGCCGGGAAAGTTCCGCCTTCTGGGCGTCGGCAAGGATGAGCTCTTCTCCGCCCGGCGACACAGGAACGAATTCGATCAGGAACAGGATCGAAGCCCCGAGCGAGCCTATCCCGGCCAGGAAGCGGTCCGTAAGTACCGAGTCCGCGTTTTTTGAAGTGAGGGTCACCGAGAAGCCGAACAAGGCTCCGCGGGAGCGGAGTTCTGCCGCCGCCGCCAGCACGCCCTCATGGATGCCGCTTCCCCGACGTTCGGCGGTGAAGGCTGCGTCCCCTTCGACGCTGAAAATGGGAATGAGGTGGCCGGAGGAGAATAGGTCCAGGTAGCCTTCGTCCATGAGAGTCCCGTTCGTGAAGACCGGGACGACGAGGCCCCGCAGCTTCGCGACGCTTTCCAGCAGGCCGCGCCTGATCAGGGGCTCGCCGCCTGCGATCATCAGGGTGCCGACGCCGAGTTCCGCCGCTTCGCTGAAGAGTTCCAGGAAGCGTCCGTCGGAGAGTTCCGCGGAGGCGCCGGGACGCAGGGTCCTGGAATAGCAGCCCGTGCAGTCAAGGTTGCATTTCCGGGTCACCGAGGCGATCAGGATGCCGGGCACCGTCCTGTCCTCGCCGGCCGCGATCCTCCGTTTTGTCGCCTGCCTGCCCTGGTCGCGGGCTATTCCCACAAGGCGGGCGACGTTCCGCGCCGCGCCCGGGATGCCGCCTCCGCCGCCCCCGCCGAAGACGGCGCGGCGTGCGGCGCGGAAAGCGGAGCGGAGCGCCGCGCTCCGCGCTTGGGCAAAGAAATCCCGATTCCTTTCATCAAAGACGCTGTTCGTAGCCATGGGAACCTCCTGCGGGCCTCGCCGATCCGCCCCGCTTGCGCGCGGGCCGATCCGACAGAATCCCTATCGAGTATCGAGAGAGTCCTTTCCCGGTTTCCCGGCGAAAGGCTCCAGAATCCGATCCACGAGAAAATCGAAAACCGCGTCGCGCGCGACACGGTCCGTAAGGTCCGTACCTGTCCAGTCGGCGAGCCAATCCCTCCGGAGGAAGAGCAGCTGCAGGGGCGCGACGATGAAGAAGCAGGCCCAGCGGAGTTCGCGCTCGTCGGTCTCCGGCGGCAAAATCGAGCGCAGCACGGGGGCCAGGAATTTCGTCGTGTCCATGTCGCCTTCGAGCAGTTCCTGTCTGACGCTGAAACCGGAAGCGCCCGCCGTCAAATATACTGCGGCCGCGACGTCTTTCAGGAGGGCTTTCAGCTCTTCCTTCCCGGCGCGCAGGCCCGCGCTCCTGGCTTTTATCGTGTCCGGCTCGTTCGCCGCCGCGGCGTTCACGGCCTCGGCGACCCGGGTCCAACGGGGAGCGAAATCGGCGAAGATGCGTTCCGAAGCTTTCGCGACCAAGGCCCCCTTGGAGCCGAAATGGTAGTTGACGAGTCCGACGCTCGTTCCCGCAGCCGTCGCGATCTCGCGGACGGTCAGCGTCTCCGCCTTCCTTCCCGACCGGATGAGGCGCTCGGTCGTCGATAATAGGCGTTCGGTTATTGAATCGGCCATGTTTTCTTCGCCTTTGAACAAGTATTGAACGTGTTCAATATACGAATGAAAACGGATCGAGTCAAGCTCCCTTAGTGTGCGGCGACATCGACCGTCAGGCGCGGACGGCTCCGGGGTGTCGGCAGTGATGCTTAATAGGTCTGCGGGCGCCGGAGGATATCGCCGAATGGCCGCGGGCGCTCCCCGCGAACTCCCGTTCCGTCTCCGCCAGGAAGATTCCCGCCGACAGCAGGTCCGCGCTGCCGCCGGGACTGATCCGGCGCGCTTCGAACTCCCTGCCCATCCGCCCGAGTTCCGCCCGTCCTTCCGCTGTCGCGCTGCCTCCGAGGGCAAGGGCCGCGAAGGCCGAACGGCGGACGAAAGCGAGGGCATCCGCGCCTCCGCGGTGCAGGACCGTGGTGTCGTCCACGATGGTCATCAGAAGGAGCAGGGTGTCCACGCAGGCGGTGTCGTCAATGTTTCCGTGCGATGAAGCGGATCGGAGGAGGGCGAGGGCGCCGGAATCCAGGCTCGAGAGGCCCGATTCGACCTCGCCGCGGATGCCGCGGGAGCCATGGGCGCGGAAGGCCGCCGCGCCGTGGGTGTCGGTACCGTCGGCTAGGGTGCCTTTGGCATGGGTGCCGTCGGCAAAAGTGCCGTTGGCATAAGCGGCGGGAAGTTCACGGTCCGCGATGCCGCGGGCCACCCTCGCTGCCAGGCGGCGGATACGGTCGGCGGTCGGCGGGATGCCGGCGCCCAGGAGGGCGCCCGCGGCGGCGGCCTGGAATCCGACCAGGAAGAGGGCACCCTTGTGGGTGTTGATGCCGCCGGTGGCGGCGAACATTTCTTTTTCGCCCTGGATGCCGATTAACCGGAGCGCGGCCAGGAAGGCAGCATCGGCGGCCTTCACGGCGGCATCTGCGGCCTGCACGAGGGTGGTTTGCGACCCGGCGGGTCCAGTCGCCGCCGAGCCGCGCTCGGCGGCGGTGGCGGCGGCGGGCCAACCGGGGTCCGACCGGCCGCGCTCCAGTCCCTCCCTCGCGCAGGCGGCGAAGGAGGGGCCGAGCGCGAGGGCGCTGTCGGAGAAGGTCATGAAATCCATGTCGTCGTGCGAGCCGGATCCGAAGCGGTCCACGAGCCCCGGCTTGGGACCCGCCGCGACCTCCCGCAGCAGCGCGCGGACGGCGAGCCGTCCGATGCGCTCCGCGGTGTCGGCTTCGGAACCGGCGCAGGTTCCGATCCGCACTTTTCAGGCCGCCTTGCCGGCTTTCTTGGAGAAGGCACCTTTCGCGAGGGGCCAGCCGACGGAGATGACCGTGAGCGCGATCAGCACGAGGGCGATCGGGGAACCCACGAAGATCTTCATGTCGCTGTTGGAGATCAACAGGGCCTGGCGGAAGGACTGCTCCATGGTCCCGCCTACGATCCCGGCCAGGATCAGCGGGGAAGAGGGGATCTTGGCCTTTTCCATGAACATGCCGATCAGGCCGAAGATGATCAGGGTGAAAAAGTCGATGGTGCTGCTCGTGATCGCGTAGGTGCCGATGAACGCGAGCCCCAGGATGATCGGGTACAGGATCTTGCCGGGGATGGCCAAAAGGCGGACCAGCACGCTGGCGAGCGGCAGATTCACGATCACCAGGATGAAGTTCCCGATGAACATGGAGGCGATCATGCCCCAAGCCACTTCCGGCTGCTGCTCAAAGAGGAGGGGGCCGGGCTGGAGGCCGAGCATGAGCAGGGCGCCGAGCATGACGGCGGTGGTTCCCGATCCGGGGATGCCGAGGGTCATCATGGGGATGAGGGCGCCGACGGAAGATGCGTTGTTGGCCGCTTCCGGGGCCGCGAGGCCTTCGATCGCCCCTTTGCCGAACTCTTCGGGGTGCTTGGAGAAGGTCTTCTCGTTGTTGTAGGACATGAGGGCCGCCATGGTTCCGCCCGCGCCTGGAAGGGCGCCGATGAAGAAGCCCAGCGGGGTCGCCCTGAGGATGGCGGGCCAGGAACGTTTCCAGTCTTCCCTTGTGATCCAGATCTTGCCGAACTTGGTCTGCATCTTCTTATTCGGATCGTGGACCGTCTTGAAGCTCTTGAAGACTTCGCCCAGGGCATAGATACCGATGATGATGATCAGGAAGTCTATGCCTCCCTGGAGTTCCAGGACGCCGAAGGTGAAGCGGGAGATGCCCGTCAGCCCGTCCTGGCCGACCGTCGCGATCATCAGGCCCAGGAACATGCCGATGAAGCCCAGCAGCATCTTGTCCTTGGACATGGCGGCCGTCGCGGCCAGGGCGAAGAGCATCAGGAGGCAGTATTCGGCGGGGCCGAAATGGAGGGAGAAGCGGGCTACGGGGAGGGCGACGAAGACGAGGGCCACGTTGGCGATCATGCCGCCGATGAAGGAGGCTATCGCTGAGATGGCGAGCGCCGCCTCGGCCCGGCCGTTCAGGGTCATCGGATAGCCGTCGAAGCAGCTGGCGATGGCGGCGCCGTCGCCGGGGGTGTTCAAGAGGATGGAAGCGCGGGAGCCGCCGAACATCGCGCCGTAATACACGCCGGCCATGGTGATCATGGCGCCGACGGGGCCCATGGCGAAGGTCAGGGGCAGCAGGACCGCGACGCCAGTGGCAGGCCCGAGGCCGGGAAGCATGCCGATGATCGTGCCGAGTACGCCGCCGAAGGTCGTCCAGAAGATATTCATGGGCGTCAGGGCCACTTGGAAGCCTTGCGCCAGGTTTACGAAGATGGTTTCCATATATTTGCTCCGTTCTTCCGGATTAGATGTCGAGGAAGGGCATGCTCGGGAGCTGGATGCCGAGCGCGTAGGCGAAGAGGGCATAGACGCTCACGCTGAACGCGACGGCGACTATGACGTTGGCGACGGCGCCCTTCTTTCCGTTGATCAGGAAAAGGATGCAGCCGAGGTACAGAATGGTGGAGATCACGTAGCCCGCATGCTCGAAGATCAGCGCGTAGCCGATGCTGGCGATGACGGTGAGGAGGATTTCCTTTCCATATTGGGACAGGGTTTTCGGAATGGCTACCTTGTCCCCGCCCTTGTGCGCCGTGATCTTGCCGAATTCAAGGATGGTCTGGGCGAGTCCCAGCAACAGCATGCCGATTCCGATGATGATCGGAAATACCAGGTGACGCGAGGGGTCGCCGAAGGAAGAGCGCGGCAGCATGAAGGCCATCAGCGTGTAGATGCCGCCGATGGACATCGCGGCGATGCCGGTGATCAGATTCATGGTCATGATAGCTCCTTTTGAAAAGGCCGGACGGGACGAACCGTCCGGCCTTGCCGGATCGAGGCGGCTTATTTGGCGATGCCGATCTCCACGAGGATGGAATGCATGAGCGTGTTGTTGGATTCAAGGAACTTTTCGAAATCGGCTTGGTCGGCGTAGTTCTGGTCCCATCCGTTCTTCTCGCAGGCGTCGGCCCATTCCGGGGTCTTCACCATCTTGGCCAGGGTCTCGCGCCAGTATTTCTGGGCGTCGGCGGACATTGCGGGAGCGCCGAAAAGTCCGCGCCAGTTCAGGAAGTCCGCGGGGATTCCCGCTTCGCGGCAGGTGGGAACGATCTTGCCGAGTCCGAAGGAGGTCCTGGCGGCGGCGGTGGAGGCGACTACCTTGATCTCGCCGGATTCGGCCAGGCCGCGCAGGTCGCTGAGGCCGGCGGAAAGCACGTCGATGTGGTCGCCCATGAGCATGGCGGCGCCGGCGTTGTCCTGGAAGCTGATGTACTTGACGGCCTTCAGGTTGGTGATTCCGGCCGCCTTGGCCATCACGAGGAACTGGACATGGTCCATTGAGCCGGCTGCGGAGTTGCCGCCGATGGTTACGCTGGTGACGTCCTTCTTCAGTGCGTCCATGACCTCGTTGATGGACTTGTATTTGGAGGTCTTGTTGACCGCGAAGGCGCCGTAGTCGGTGATCAGGCGAGCAAGGGGGGTGGTGTCCTTGTAGCTGAGGGGCGTGGAACCGTTCAGATTGATCAGGAGGATGGGCGGGCTGTAGACGGCGATGAGCTTGTCGTTCTTCTTCTGCGTCTGCATGTAGGTGAGGTTGACCGCGCCGCCGCCGCCGACCTTGTTGGTGACGGGCATCGGATTGGCGACGAGCTTGGTGTCCTGCAGGACCCTGGCCACCGTGCGGATGGTGAGGTCCCAGCCGCCGCCGGCGCCGGCGGGTGCGATGAACTCCAGGTTTCCTTTGGGTTTGTACGATTGCGCCGCGAGCGGCGTGACGATTGCGACGGCGATTGCCGCGGCGACGAGGGCCAATTTCTTCATGCGATGTCTCCATTTGAGTCCAGTTCGACCATGCCCCGTTCAAGCAGTTCCGAGAAGCGCCGCGCGACTTCGGTCGGCTCATGGAGCCGCCGTCCCGCGCAAACCGCCGCCGGCGATCCGCATACGAAGCAGGTCCGCGCATCCGATCCGACGGATTCGCGGTCAAGTTTTGATCCCTCCGGGCCGTAGACGTCGAAGTCCCACAGGCGCCCCAAGGAATATCCGTTCTCAAGGCCGACCGCGACGCCCTTAACGAGCGACGCTTCGGCTTCCACCACCCACAACCAGCAGGGTCCCGCTTCGCCGTCCCGCGATTCGCCGTGAAGCGTCCGCAGGCCGCGTTCGGCCAGAACCTTTTCCAGGAGGGCTGCGCCGTAGCGCGCTGCCCTCCTTATGTCCGCCCCGTCCTTGCGGACGCCCGGCGCGCAGATCGTCAATTGCACGACCGTCGCTCCGCATTCCGCGGACAGGGCGGCGCGCCGCTCCGCGCGCCGTTCCCGCTCCGCCAGCATCGCGGCGAGCAGGGTATCCGGGTTCATTCCTCGTCGGTCTCCATGGCCTTGGCCTGCCGGATCACGTCCAGGATCGTGCCGTCGCGGTATTCCACGAGTCCGATGATCTTGTCGCCGAACTGGACCGGCGCGGGTTTGCCCGTCGCGTGCTCGGCCCGTTCGCGCAGCTCGTTGATGTCGTACACGGGAAGGCGCGCCGCCTTCAGCCGTTCCAGGACT
>Ga0209727_1002877_pt1 | contig 11547 bp, 10 predicted proteins | sample RifGroC1_FD_183995 | JGI IMG/M metagenome (GOLD analysis project Ga0209727, IMG submission 183995) | Groundwater microbial communities from Rifle, Colorado, USA - Groundwater C1 (SPAdes) (version 2) | ecosystem: Environmental > Aquatic > Deep subsurface > Groundwater | place: Rifle, Colorado...
GGACGGCGATCCGTCCGGCTACAACCTGATCATGTACGGCTCCATCCAGGTCATGAAGGGCATCAAGACTCCGCAGCAGGCCGCCGACGAAATGGCCGCCGGCCTGGCCAAGTGGTATAAACCCTCGATGTAAGCCCGGGAGGGGAGAGGAGGAGGCTGACCGCCCCCTCCTCTCCCCCTCCGACGGGCACGGAGCTTGACGATGATCGATTTCAACATCCGGAGCCGGGGCAAGGCCCTGCTCGGCGAAGCCCCGCGCTGGGCTCCCTACCTGATCCCCGCGCTCGTCCTGTACTCGACCTTCATGGCCTTCCCCCTCTTCGACTCGGTACGCCTGTCCTTCTTCCGGGCGGGCGCCGTCGGATCCAGGGAGTTCATCGGCTTCGACAATTACGTGCGGCTCTTCGCCGTCAAGGAGAACGCCCTCCGTTACTGGAGCGCCTTCGCCAATACCTGGTATTTCTTTTTCGTCCATATGGCCGTGCAGAACGTGCTCGGCATCCTATTCGCGGTCCTCCTCATGGAGAAGGGCCTCCGCGGCGCGTCCTTTTACCGCACCGTGATCTTCATTCCGGCGACCCTCGCGGTGCTCGTCGTCGGCTACCTCTGGAAGCTCATCCTGAATCCCCAATGGGGCGCGCTCACCCTCTTCCTCAAGGGCGTCAGCCTGGATTTCCTGGCCGAACCCTGGCTCGGGGAGCCCAAATACGCGCTCACCGCCGTCTCCCTCGTCTCCGCCTGGCAGTGGGTCGGCATGCCGACCATGATGTTCCTGGCCGGGATCCAGAACATACCGGACGACATGTACGAATCCGCCGAGATCGCGGGCGCCTCCAAATTGCAATCGTTCCGCTACATCACCCTTCCGATGCTCCGTCCGGTGCTCGGCATAGTCGCGATCCTCACCTTCGTCGGCAATTTCAACGCCTTCGACGCGGTGTTCGCCATGGAGAACGTCAACGGCGCGCCGCTGTATTCCACGGACATCATGGGGACTTTTTTCTACCGGGTCGGCATCGCCGGGCAGCATCCGGTCAGCATCCCCGATCCCGGCATGGGCGCCGCTGTCGCCACGACGACCTTCGCGGTGCTCGCCCTCGGCGCGGCCCTGATCCTCAAGGCGACCCGCGAGGATACGGCGGGCGCGGAACCGGCCGGCCGGAAACCGAAGTGAGGAAAACCGCATGAAATCCTTAAGACGCGCGCGCCGCGCCGGCTCGAACACCCTGGCGCATATAGTGCTTTCGACCTGGACGGTCCTGGTCCTGTTCCCGCTGTGGACGATGATCGCCAACTCGTTCAAATTCAAATACGACATTTACAAGGATCCCTTCGGATTGCCCGTCAAATGGAATTTCGACAGCTACCTTTCGGTGCTCCGCGACAGCGACTTCATCCGCTTCTTCCGCAACAGCCTGGTCGTCACCGTGGGGTCCATCGCCGCGGTCCTCTTCTTCGGCGCCCTCGCGGCTTACGCGCTGGCCAACTGGAGGGCGAAACCGTCCCGCTGGATCTACGCGTTCTTCATCGCAGGCATGATGCTGCCCATCAAGATCGGCTCGATACGCCTGCTGCAGATGGTGAAGGCGCTCGGCCTCATCGACACGATCTGGAGCCTGTATCCGGTCTACATTTCCATGGGCCTGCCGGTCGCCGTCTTCGTGCTCACCGAATTCATACGGGAGATACCCCGGGAACTCACCGAGGCCGCGGTCATAGACGGTGCCGGACGCTTCAGGATCTTCCGGTCGATCATCGTCCACCTGCTCCGCCCGGCGCTCGCGACCGTCGCCATCTTCAACCTGGTCCCCTTCTGGAACGACCTCTGGTTCCCTCTGATTTTCATCAGCGACGACAGGCACAAGACCCTGCTGCTCGGCGTGACCCGCCTGTTCGGCCAGTACCAGACGGACTGGTCCAAGATACTCGCGGTCCTGACCCTGGCGGCGGTGCCGGTCATACTGCTGTACCTCTCCATGTCCAAGCAGTTCATCAAGGGGCTGACGGCGGGAGCGGTGAAGGGGTAGCGGACGCGGCGGGCGGCTACCGGGCGCCGGCCTCTCCGCGAATCTCTTTCATGTCGTTCCCCGAAGCTCTTGCGTGGGGGACACGGTTCTTCACGGAAAAGGAATCAAAGCTGGATTCGAGGCTCATCAATAGTTCGTGGCGCACATGGAATTGATTGCTTATCGACTCATTCATGCATAGACTATATCATCTTCTCCATATATATAATATCGAAATATTTACCAAACTTATTTCCAGCCTTTCTTAATCTTCCATACTCTTCAAATCCATGCTTTATATGAAATATTATGCTGCCTATATTATCCGATGAAATATTGGCAACCAATTTCTTCACTCCGAGATTTCTTGCATCATCAATTAATTTATTTAATGCGCAAGTTCCAATACCCATTCCCGTATTGTCCTTATGAATAAAATACGTAATCTCTGCAACTTCTTTGAATGTATCAATAGGCATTAATGGCTCGAGCATGCAAAAACCAACAACGTTCTTTTTGCTATTAAGAATTGCATATCCTGGATACTTATCGATATCTCCAACGAAATTCTCGAAAAAACAATTCTCTACAATCTTATCACGATAGGCGGCAAGGGAATTTTCTATATAATAATTGAAAATCGCAATAACCGCATTTTGATGTTTGGCATCCAGTCGTTCAAATGAATAATCTTCCATCGGTCCCCCAAATATTACTTGCTGGTTGTCTTCAGGTTCAAAAATACCATATTCATAGTCATCGCTGCGACATCCGTCTCAGTGGCATACTGTTCCCGAATGCCGCGGCGCGTCCGATTGCCCGCCCCGGGTTCCGGCGATCTTCCCGACTCTACTTCGACACGGGAAAAACCAGTCTGAGGCCGAAATCCGGACCGAAGACGCCGCGCCATATCGTCCTGCCCCCCGCCAGCGGGAAATCCGGACCGCCGCCGATGCAGGCGCGCGCCTGGGGTTCCATGTAGAACGGGCCGCCGGGTTTCCCGAGGCGTATGCCGGCTTCAAGAAACGCCCAGGCGCGCAGGCTGTAATGACCGGATCCGCCCGAGGGATATACGCCGAACCAACCGGCCGCGGCGCCGGCGCCCAAGAACAGCCCCGCGACGCCGGGCCTCAGGCGAAGGATGCCGCCGGCGTCCATCTGCGCAAGCGCGCCGTCATCGGGAGAAGAAAAATAAACCTCGCCCTCAGCGGCCCACGTCAAGGCGCCGCTTACGGGGCGCTCGAAGCCGCCCCGCAGATGGACCGCCTTCACGGCGGCTCCGGTCAAGAGGGAAAGGGAATCGACATAGAGGGTCGCCGCCGCGGCAGGCGCCGAGGCGGCCGCCGCGGCGGGTACCTCGGCCGCGGTCTTCTCCCGCGCAATAAGGGTTTGCCCAGGAACGAGGAAGAGGACCGCGCAGAGCGCGCTAATGATCAAGGGCACGTTCTACCGCCTTCACGAACGCGATCGAGGAGTAGGTGACACCGCTCACGACGTCGACGTCCAAAGACTGCTTTTCGATAACCTCGTCCCGGATGGGCAGGAAGAATTCCGCGTCATTCATCAAGGCCGGATCCAGGATCACGATTGAATCGACCTTTTCGTCCGCCGTTACGTTCACGGCGACGCGGAATTTCCGGAATGCCGCGAAAATACCCGCCGGTACGGCTACCTCGTAATCGCCTTCGTACTTTCCCGCCGCGACTCCGGCGACCTTCAAGCTTCCGGAAGGCATTCCGATCAAATCAAGGGCCGAGGCGGGGACCATTCCCGAACAGCCGATCATGATAGCCATCGCGAGGAGGAAAATACCGGCCGCCAAAGCGCGATACCGACCATATTTCACGAAACCGCTCATCGATTCCCTCCTTTTTGCGCGCGCACCGCCCTGTACAGGGCATCCCGCAAGGCACGCTCCCGAGGGTCGTTTATCTGATTGCCCGGAGACATACGGTCGGTCACGTAGGCGAAGCCGAGAGCGTACCGGCGGTCGCCGACGCCGATCGCGCCCGAAGCGCCAAGGAAGCCGATAGCGTTCGGATCGTCGCAGAACCAGAGGTTCCCGGGATTCGGCTTCTGGAAGCCGAGGCCGAAATAGGCCTCCATGTTCATGACTTTATCCAGGCGGCCCAAGCGCGGCGATTCGGGCGGTCCGAAAATGATGTCCACCGTTTGCCGCGTCAAGCCGATCGTATTCCCTCCCGCGGCGATTTCGCCGTACAGAGCGGCGAGCCCTCGGGCGGTGGCGACGCCGTTGCCGGAAGGGTTTTCCCCGTCGGTGAAAGCGGGACCATTGATGTCGGCTTTTCCGTCGCCCAAGGATTTCCAGAAGAGGGACTTTGAGTTGAGGATGGCTTTTCGCAGACCCGCGGGCATCTCGCCGAGATGCAGCATAGCTTCCGCGGGAGAAAAAGGTTTGAGCGTCGCTTTGCGGCTTACGTCGTATCCTTCAGGCAGGCCGATTGTGAAATCGGCGCCGAGTGGCCCGGCTATCTCCTCCTGCAAGTATCGATTGATGCTGCGATGCTTTGGATCGAGGCGGTTCACCAGAACCTGCATCGCGAAACCGATCGTACCCGCGTGGTAGCCGTGATAGTCGCCGGGAGTCCACATCGGTTCGGTGTCGGCGAGTATCCGCGCGAGACCGTCAAGGTCTTTCGGGTTGAGGGGTTCGGCGGTGAGCACGATACCCGCCTGGTGCGAAAGGAGCTGCCGCACGGTCACATCGCTCTTTCCCTTGACCGCGAACTCGGGCCAATATTCGCTGACTTTCGCGTCGTAATCAAAGAGGCCCCTCGAATGCAGGTGCGCGAGCACGAGGGCTCCGACTCCTTTGGTCGCCGAAAACACCACGACCGAAGTATCCTCGTTCCACGGCCTCGTTCTTTTTGGATCGGCCCAGCCGCCCCAGAGGTCCACGACCTTTTGTCCATCAACGTAGGCCGCAAACGCTCCACCCAGCTCGCCGCGCGAACGGAGATTCTTTTCGAATTCCGTCCGCAGTTCTTCATAACCGTCCGCCGTCCAACCCTGGACCAATCGCTCCGAGCGCGCGCGGCTGGTCGCGCAGCCGCTCATCGATAACGCCAGAAAAGCCGCGGAGATGAAAATCCCGTTCGGCACGATCGACCTCCCTTTCATTCTACGCCTCCTTGCTTCTCGCCTTCAGCGAGCTCCCGTACGGAGATTACCCGAATATTCGCCGAGGAGAGCTTTTCCAGACTCTTATGAAGTCTGGCTTGATCTTCGAATTCGCCTTCCAGCACCGTTTCACCGCGGTCGATTCCGGTGATAACCAGGGGCGCGATGAAATCGGCCCATAGTTCATCTATTTCGCCTTTGATCCGGATGTAATACGTTTCGATTGACATGGCGAAAATGTAGAAGTAATCCGGAGGGCCTGTGTATTGGCCGAAAGATATATTTTGTGGGGAGGCAAAGTGCAGACCGGGATAAACCCGGGTCCGCGTTCGGTATCAACGCGACAAATAACCGAGTTCCCTGGCGAGCGCCACGGTTTCCGTCCTGTTCGCGGTTCCGAGCTTCTCGGATATGTTATGCAGATGTGCCTTTACGGTGCCGACGCTGAGGAAGAGGATGTCCGCGATTTCCTGGTTTGGCTTGCCTTCGGAGAGCAGTCCCAGCACCTCGTGTTCCCTTCGGGTAAGAGCAGCCTCGCTGTACGCCGCTGTGCTGCACGCCGCAGTGCTGCACACCGCCTCGCTGTACGCCGCCTCGATCCGCGCGGATACTGTAGCCATCGCCGGTTCGGCATCGCGCGAGAGCGCGCCGACGCAGGATTCGTATGATAGCCGCGCCGCTTTTATCACCTGCAGGGCAGGCACATTCAGGCCGAAATCCTGGGCGAGTTCCTCCAGCGCGGCAAGCGTTTTCCCGGCGTCTGCCGGGAGTCCCGCATCGAGCTGCAGTTTGATGAGGAGGGCGTAGCCGGGCACGAGCGGATTCGGATTGCCGCGCTCCAGTGTGAGTTCAATTCCGACCTCCGTCTTTTCCAGCGCCTTTTCGGTAAGGCCCAACATGTCGAAAGCCTGGGCCATGTAGATGTAGACGGCGCCGCACCAGAGGGAGAATCCGTCCCCGTCGCGCGCGAGCTCCTCCGCCTCCCGGAGAAGCGAAAGGGAGCCCTCCGCGTCACCCGCGGCAAGGCCCAGCCGGGCGCGTTCGCAGAGGGCCTGGCCCTGCGTGTAGGCGTCTCCGTCGGCCGCCGCGAGGCGGAAACAGGTTTTGTACTCTTCGCTCGCCTCTTCCGCCCGCCCCAAGTTCGCGAGCGCGCCCCCGCGGATATAAGAAGCTACCGCGAGATCATGGAAATCGTCTTCGGGATAAAGCTTTTTCGCCTTCTCGGTCTCGGAGGCCGCAAGAACAAAATCGCCTTGCCGGTTCGCGCCCATTCCCCGGATCGACGCGATCCCGCCCGCCATGCGGCTTTTGATGGTCCCGGACGCTTGCTTATCCAAGCCCTCCTCCGCCCAAGCAAGGAGGGTCGGGACTTTTGCGGGCTTCCCGACGGTGGTCAAGAACCATGCGTACCAGATGCAGGTTTCAGGATGATCCCGAAATCGATCAAAAGGCAAGCGCTCGTACAGCCGCAGGAGTTCGGGAATCCTGCCGCTTGTATACAAGTATCGGCTGCGGGTTTCCACGTAGCGGAAAGCTTCGTCGGTGAAACCGCCCTCAAGGAGCTGGGAAAAACTGAGTTCAGGCAATCCTGCCCCGTCGTACCAATCGGCGGCCTTCTTTCGCAGGGCGGGAAGATCGGCGGTGATGGCGCGCTTTGCCCGCATACGGAGGAGATCTCCGAAGAGGTGGTGGTATCGGAACCAGAGCCCATTATCGTCCAGGCGAACGAGGAAGAGATTCTCCGACTCGATGCGCGCGATGGTTTCCACGGCGTCCGTGCCAGGACGGAGCAGGGAACACAGTTCGGCGGTGAAGGGCTCGGCCGCCGAACTCTTGAAGAGGAAGTCTACAGTTTCTCCGTCCAACCGCTTCAAAACTTCCTCCATGAGATAATCCAGTACGAATTTGTGGCTGGAGGAAAAATCGCGTACGAAAGCGGGCACGTCCCGCCTCCCTTCCAGGGAAAGACAGAGAAGCTGGAGGCCGGCGGGCCAGCCTTCTGTTTTTTCCCCGATAAGGGAGAGCGTTTCCGGGGCGGGGCTGATTCCGATCCTCGCCTCGACATATTCGGCGGTTTCCTGGGCGGAAAAGCATAGTTCCCGAACTCCTATCTCCGCAAGGCGGCCCTGAGCCCTGAGCCTGGCGGCGGGAAGGCGAGGCAGGTTCCTGGTCGAGATGATAATCTTCACACGAGGGGCAGCGTAGTCGGACAAGCTCGTCAAAAATTGGATTATCGCCTCATCCTCGCAGAGGTGGAAATCGTCAAAAAGGAGATGAAAGGCCTCCCCCGACCCCTCTTCCTTGAGCGCCTTCGCCAACGCCGCCGCCGGATGCTTGGCCGAGGAAGCCGTGAGCCCTGCCTCTCGGGCGGCGCTTGCGATGCGGACGAAGCGCTCGGAAAGGTGCGGCTCATGGGTTTCCAGGCCGTAGAGTAGAAGCGAGTAGAAAGCCGCCAAATCGGCCTCTTCCTCACCGAGCGAAAACCAAAGGACCTTCTTGGCCGTATGCCGCGCCCAGGCGGCCGCCGCCACGGTCTTGCCGAAGCCGGCCGGGGCGGAAAGGATGACGAAGTCTTTTCGGGAGGCCTCCTCGAAGCGTTCGAGGAGTTTTTCCCGGACGAGACCACCTTCCGGAATCTCGGGAAGGCTCAGCTTGATATCGAAGAGGAGAGACTGCGGCATCGATTCAGGCTACGATGATCGTAACGGCCTGTCAATCTCGCGAATTGCCGTAAAACCAACGCAGACGAACGGCACAAGACCCTGCCGCTCGGCCAGTACCAGACGGACTGGTCCAAGATACTCGCGGTCCTGACCCTGGCGGCGGTGCCCGTCATACTGCTGTACCTCACCATGTCCAAGCAGTTCATCAAGGGGCTGACGGCGGGAGCGGTGAAGGGGTAGCGCGCGCGTCGGGCGGTTACCGGGCGCCGGCCTTCCCTCCCAGAACCCAGGGCGAAAAGCCTATGGAGAGTCCGATGCCGAACGCGATGCTTTCCGCCGGAAAGCTTCCCGAAAAAAAATCCTTCAGATCGTCGATCGGCGCGGCTCCGGAATAGTTGGAGGAAAATTCATTCCAGCCGAGCTTGAAGTCGTATTCGTACGGGATGCGGTAATAAAGGGAAAGCCGCAGGGCGGCGAAACCTTTTCCGTCGTCCGAGAATAGGGCATTCGGCTTACCGAACCAGGAAACCACATCCAGGCCCGCGAGCGCGAACGGCCCCGTGCCCGACACGAATCCGTCGCCTATCTCGTCCACCAGGCCGTTGGTCAGCGAGTAGCCCGCGCCTGCGAAAGGCCGGATTCCGTTCAGGAAGGGAAAGAGCGGGTGGAACTCTACCTGGGCCGCGAGGGAATCGCCGTAAAGCGAGAACGAGGAACCCTGGATGCCCAGGATCCCGTCCCATACGAAGGAGCCGCCCGCCAGATAGGAAAACAGAAAAGCGACGTCCACGATTTCAGGCTTGCGGAAGAAGCAGCCTCCGGAAAAAAGAGCCACCACGGAGTCGCCGGAAATGGTCCCGTAGCCATTCTCTTCGATCCTGTCGAAACCCGATCCGCGGACGGACATGCCGCCCATTTCGATGGTGCCCATCAGGCCGAATCTCCACGCCCCCGGCGCCGCCCCCGGCGCCGCTTCCTGCGCCGCTTCCTGCGCCGCTTCCTGCGCCGCTTCCTGCGCCGCTTCCTGCGCCGCTTCCTGCGCCTGCGTTTCCTGCCCCATGGCTGCCGCCGCGAGCGCGAACGCGCAGGCGACGGCGGCGAACGTTCGCCTCATCAGGGTCCTCCCTTCCATGCCGCTCGGGCGGTGATTTGGACTTCGTCCCGGAACGAGTGTATCATGCGATCGGCCTGCCGCCATCGTCCATTCCACCAGCGTTTCGGATCTACCAACGATCCGCCCCCGACCGGTCCCTTATCTTACCGGCAGGCCGTCGGCTGGAGTATAGGCCTGGAGATCCGAGTCCGCCACGACGCACCGGTCAAGGCGGAATTCCGATCCGTCCGCGAGGGGCGGATCGGCGGAGACCAGGTACGTCGCCAATAATCCGTTGCGCGCGCTCGCTCCCCGGAACGGATCCTTCGTCATACGGCGGTTGGATAGGCCGAGCAGCGCGTCGACCTCCGACTCGCCTGCGCCGCCGAAGAAGTCGGCGTCGGGCGGAGGGAGCCCGGAACCGACCAGTTCCGCGCCGGGCGGGAGGACAAGGTCCCACTCGGCGAGGAATATCTTCTTGCCATAGAATCTCGTCGAGTCGAGCCGCACGTCCACCTTCCATTCCGTCACTCCCGCTGCGGTCCTCGCCGATTCTGTTGCCTTTACCTCCAGCACGAGCAAATCCTCGGAGACGGGTACGCCGACTGAGACGAGCGTAGCGGGATCGACACGTTGGAATCCTCCGCCTGCCAGCCCGATGTACAGGACGCCGGCGCCCGCAGACTCCGGGGACGGTCCCGCGCGGAGGTACCGGGCTCCACTCCAATCCTCTGGTCCGCTGACGTAGGACCAATCGGCTTCCCCGGCATCGGGGAAGGGCCGCAGACGGTCCAAAACCCCGTTTTTCAGCACGAAAACGTCCGCGCCCCAACGGGCGATGTGGTCGAAGACGCCGTCGTCATCGGCCCAGCGCGGATCCGGCGGTACGAGAGCGCTTCCGTCCGTCAACTCGTAGCGGTAATCCGAAAAGGGATTGCCGTCGCGTTGTACGACCGTGTTCCCGAGCGCGGCGTGCGCCTCGCCCGTGTAGATCCAGAGCCCTCCGTCCCGGGCTCCGAGGATGCGGTTCCCGACGAGCACGACGTCTTCGGTCGGCCATCCGTACGTTTCGTCCGGCTCCACGCTCATCGCGTAGGGTACCGGATCCAGGACCGTGTTGAAAAAGAGGCGGACGTCGCTCGAACGGGCGCATACGAGCGCGCTCGCGACCCTGAGGGGATTGAGAGCGTCCCGGTCGTGCTCGTAGACGAAGTTGCCGTCGATGAGGATGTCCGCGCCGACCCGGGACCTGCCGAAGTACAATCCATGCCTGCCCGCGTTCCGGATGTAATTGCCGACGATCCGGACGCCGGAGGGGTTGTCCGCGTGGATGCCGTAGCCCCACCCGGACTCGGTTCCGATTAGGTGTTCGAGTATATTTCCCGTCACGAGAACGTCCCCGTAGCTACCTTCGGTCCAGGTCGCCAGGCTGATGCCCACCGCGACGTCGCGGATCGCCAGGTTCCGTATCGTCAGCCCGCTCACGTCGCTCGTATAGCCGGGCCCCGTATAGTTGCCGATCGCGTGGGTGTTGACGGCGAGCGGAAGCGTCCCGACGATGGAGAAGCCCTCCAGCGTCACGTTCCGAAGCCGGCTTTCGATGTAGAAACCGAAATCGAGATCGGCCGGGAGGGAGACGATCGTCTCCTCCCGCCCGGCGCCCCGGACGACCAGATCCGTCTTGTCCTGGAGGATGGCGCCGTAGTCCCAGGAGCCGTGCCCGGTCATGACGAAGGTCCCCGGCCCGAGGGCGATTATCGTCCGGTCCGCCGCCTCCAGGATAGCCTGATGGAGATCGTCGCCGGGGTTCAGTTCCGCGAGGATCCATGCGGGCGGATCCCCGTCGCCCGAACGATCCGGGGCGGGATCGAGGAATCCGCAGGAAACCAGGGCGACCAAGGCGAACAGGAGGACCGTCATGCCTTTCCATCCATATAAACTTAGTCTAGCGCTGAAAAGGCGCGGGCGCGAATTCGTTCCCGTCGACCGGAATTTTACAGCCGCAGCTCCTTCTCCGTCCGCGAAGGCTGATGCGGCAGCGACCCCTGCGGCCTACTTCTTCCCGTATTCCCTCACCCGCTCGATGAAAGAGGCGGGTATCCTGCCGATCGTCCGTTCCCCGTAATCGAAGCCGATGATGCCTGTCTCGGCGACGGCCGCGACCGCGCCTTCGTTCTCGATGCGGTAGAAGACCCTGAAGCCCCGGGCCTCCATCTCGTCGATGTCGCAGCGTATCGTGAGTTCCGCGCCGCGGAATACTTCCGCCTTGTAGTTGACGGCGAGGTCGCCCATGACGATGCCGGTCCTGCCGTCGCCGAGGTCCGTTTCGGTGGCGCCGAGTTCCTGCAGGAACCGCACCCGCGCTTCATGGAGGAAGGAGACGAAGCGCGCGTTGTCCATGTGGCCGCCGTAATTGATGTCGTCCACCCGCACCGGGCAGGTCACCGAAAACCGGTACGACGTTCTCTCCTTCAGCTTGATTCTCGGCATCGACAGTCTCCTTCAGCTAATCCGGATCCGGCGCATAACCGTTCCAGGCCATGGTGGCGTCAAGCGGCTTGCGGCGCTTCGCCCTGACCGCGGTATCCGTCGGGTATCCCAGGGCGATCACCAGGATGGGACGCTTGCCGGCCGGGATGCCGAG
>Ga0209727_1002879_pt1 | contig 11545 bp, 8 predicted proteins | sample RifGroC1_FD_183995 | JGI IMG/M metagenome (GOLD analysis project Ga0209727, IMG submission 183995) | Groundwater microbial communities from Rifle, Colorado, USA - Groundwater C1 (SPAdes) (version 2) | ecosystem: Environmental > Aquatic > Deep subsurface > Groundwater | place: Rifle, Colorado...
CTGATTTTGTAGAGAAGGCGATGTCGTCTTCACCACTAGATGCCAATACATGAAACTCATGCGATGCAGAACCACCAATCGAGCCTGTATCAGCCTGAACTGGGCGGAAGTCCAATCCTAATCGTGTGAAGATACGGCTGTATGTGTCATACATAACATCGTAAGTTTCTTGAAGAGATTCTTGGTTTGCATGGAAAGAATAAGCATCTTTCATGATGAATTCACGTGAACGCATCACGCCAAAACGAGGGCGAATTTCATCACGGAATTTGGTTTGAATTTGTAAAAAACGCTCCAATAACTTTTGGACTAGTTGAGACCGATGAGTAATTGTTTATAACTTTTAAGTTCATTACGCGCTAAGTCGGTGATGACCTCTTCATGTGTAGGTCCCAATACAAAGTCATTTGTATGGCGATCTTTGAAACGTAATAATTCAGGTCCGTATTGTTCAAAACGACCAGATTCTTCCCATAGTGCAGCAGGTTGTGTGACTGGCATAAAGACTTCTAATGCACCAGAACGATTCATTTCTTCACGAACAATCGCATCAACTTTCTTTAGAACACGTGTTCCCATGGGCAACCAAGAGTATAAGCCAGAAGCTAATTTACGAATCATCCCCGCACGTAACATAAGCTGATGAGAAATAACTTCAGCATCATTTGGGGTTTCTCTTAACGTTGCAAATAAAAAGCGGCTTGCGCGCATGGAAACTATCCTAGAGTTAAATGTTGTCTAAAAATTAGTTTACAAAAAGGACTTTTAAGATGTCTATTTTGAATTGAGCGCATTATGACATGAATCATTCAATTTCGGAAAAGTTAGCACATCCAATTCAAGCGAAAGTTGTATAGAGGGGGCGGTAGTTATTGATTACGAGATGCTTCATCTTGTTCTAATTTATTTAAGCGACGAATGATCTCAGCATAATCTGACTCAGTTTTATGATAGCTATTACGTAAACTTTCAACAGTGTTTTTTACATTATCAATATTTTGAGCATTATTGGCTAAATTGTTTTTGAGTGATGCTGGAATTGATTCTCCTTTGCGATGATATTCCATTTCTTGACGCTTGAAGCCGATCTTATCGCGTTGTAACTGTTTTAATTGGTTCTGCTGATAATTCAACTGCTTTTTAATGTTTGCTAACATTTGATCGCGTTTTATTGCTGCAATTTTTGCACTTCCATAGGCACGTTTGAGTTTTAAATCTTTTTCTCGTTGTCTAGCTAAAGCTTCACGATGAGATGCTTGTTGAACATCTTTATTCGCATTATATGGTTGATTTCGTTTGATCACTTGCATGTTACGATCGAGTGCTTCATACCCATAACGAATATGCTCTGGTGTCACAGAAGTGCTTACATTAGCAACACCATTTCTGTCGTAGTAACGATACCATGCTGCTTTGGGTTGATCAGTTGCTGCGAAAGTTGATGTATAAAAAAAACATAAAAAAAATGCGCAAATGTAATTACGAGCAATCGTTGTAAAGTGACGAATGCGGAAACCGCACTTTAACGAACCAGTCATTACATTCCCCGATAAAAAGTTAATTAAATCACTTATTTTTAAAAAATAATCAGTAGTATATTAGTAGCTATTTATACAATTAAAAATACTTCTTATGCAAAAAAAATAGGAATTTGATGAAAAGTGTGAACTGCTTGGTATTGTTTTGAAAAACTGATAGTTTGGTTCGAAAAAATTCATTGATAATGCAAGTAAAGATATGTTAAAAATATCAATTAGTCTGTATAAAACAAATTAAACAACCATAATTTGTATTGAGTGAATGGGGCAGGACAATAAATGGAAGATAAATTTCAAAATTTAAAAGTAATGGTGATTGACGATTCTAAAACGATTCGACGTACAGCTGAGACACTGTTACAACGCGAAGGTTGTGAGGTGATTACAGCTGTCGATGGTTTTGAAGCATTATCGAAAATTGCGGAAGCAAATCCTGATATCGTATTTGTCGATATTATGATGCCTCGTCTAGATGGTTACCAAACCTGTGCATTAATTAAAAACTCTCTAAATTATCAAAATATTCCAGTAATCATGTTATCAAGCAAAGATGGTTTGTTTGATCAAGCCAAAGGGCGTGTCGTGGGGTCAGATGAATATTTAACTAAGCCATTTAGTAAAGATGAGCTGTTAAGTGCGATTCGTAACCACGTAAGCGCATAAAATTTAAAATCGAGGAAAAAATGGCTCGTATACTTATTGTAGATGATTCTCCTACTGAAACGTTTCGTTTTAGAGAAATTTTGACAAAGCACGGTTATGAAGTTTTAGAAGCAACTAATGGTGCTGACGGTGTAACAATGGCACAGGCTGAGTTACCAGACCTTGTGTTAATGGATGTGGTAATGCCAGGGATGAATGGCTTTCAAGCAACACGTCAAATCAGTAAAGGTAAGGATACACAACATATTCCAGTCGTGATTGTAAGTACCAAAGATCAAGCGACAGACAGAGTGTGGGGTAAACGTCAAGGTGCTTGTGATTACTTAACTAAGCCTATTGATGAACAGCAACTGATAGATGTGATCAAGCAACTATTAAGTTAATTGTACGAGCCTTTTCAATACTCAATATGGGATAGGTTATGGCTGCAAATGGATTTATCGAATTGCTTCGCTTATCCAAGCGAGGCAATAAACAATACGCTTCAACACAAAATGAAGTCAGTCGTTGGTCTGGTATTGCATTTGAGATGTTAGGGCAATATTTTGTTGCGCCACTTGGGGAAATTTCGGAGGTGATTTATCCACCGAAATATACTCCTGTACCAAATACTCAATCATGGGTGCGTGGTTTGGCAAATATTCGTGGGCGGTTGCTTTCAGTTTCTGATTTAACACATTTTATTTCAGGACAAAGGAGCCAATTTTCACCAACGCAAAAAGTAATTTGTATAAGCCATCAAGATCATTATGTTGGTTTGGTTGTAGACCAAGTTTTGGGGATTCAGCACTTTAATAAAAAGAGTTTTTTTTCTCAAAGTTCTGAACTAGACAATAAGCTCAAAGAGTATTGTCAGGGATACTTCCACCAACATAACCAACAATGGCATGTATTTTTACTGAGTCGGTTGTTGCAAAACCCTCAATACATGAATGCATCAATAAAATTTATAAACTAATTTTTACGCTACGGAACATAAATGCGTATTCAGGGGAGAAGCTGGTATGGGCTTTAAACTTAAAAAGAAAAATGGCAGTGTTAATGATAGTTCTGGTACTAAGAAGAGCAGCGCATTTTTAGAAAAAATACGCACTCAATTAGATCAGTTTTCACGATTATTCGGTGAAACTGAGAAATCTAGACCGATTCTTTATCGAGCTTTAATCGCTTTAGCTCTAGCAGTTATCCTCTTAATTTACCTTTTTGTCAGTGTTCCACGTTCAAACCAATTAACTCGTAGTTTGGGTGAGTTGCGTTTGTTATCGCAGATGATTTCGCGCCAAGCAACAGAGGCAACGGCTTCAGGTACACCTGAAGCGATGAAGAGTTTGGTTGAGTCAGAAAAACGATTTGCTGAGAACTTGGAACTTGTTGAGAATGTTTATGGTAAAGGCTCAGCAGAGTACAAAAAAGTAAATGAACTTTGGACTAATGTTTCTAAAAACATTGATTTAATTGCTTCGCAACATAAAGTCATTAATCAGCTTTATGATACGAACATTTCCATCAGTGAAACGATTCCTGAAATTCAGGCTGAGTATAACTTGATGGTTGATCAAATGGTTCGTGAGAACATGCCAAGTAGTCAGGTAATTATCACTAAAAACCAAGTGTTTATTGCAGAACGTATTTTACGTTCAATTAACTCAGTACTAGTAGGTACGGATAACTCTAGTATCTCTGCAAATGACTTCGGTGCTGATATTGATACTTTTGGTGTTTACTTAAATGCTCAATTAAATGGTAGTGCTGAACTTGGTGTAGATCGTATCGAATCACCTGATTTACGTGAATCTTTGGATAGCATTAAATCTGATTATGATGCTGTTCTAAAATCAGCTGCAGAAACAGTATTACAGAATGCCAATCAAATCGTTCGTGTTCGTCAAGCTTCATCTCAAATTTTCTCTCAATCAGATGCCTTACTTGGGTCATTAAATGCATTATCTGATAAAGCAGAGGGTGGTTGGGGTAATGTTGTTGCAGGTATCGTATTAATTGGTGCTTTGGGACTATTGGTTTTCTCTGCGTTACAATTACTCGCATTACGTAGTAATACTGATAAAGAGCGTGTAACTCGTTTACAAGATGAATATGACCGTAACCAAAATGCGATTCTACGTTTACTTGATGAGATTGCCGACTTAGCTGACGGTGACTTACGTTCTTATGCAACAGTATCAGAAGACTTTACGGGTGCGATTGCCGACTCGATTAACTTCGCAATTGATCAGTTACGAGATCTAGTTTCTCGAATCACTGAGACATCTCAAGAAGTTGCACGATACACGCAAGATACACAGAATATTACTAACCAGTTAGCTGAAGCTTCTGAGCACCAAGCACAAGAAATTGCAGGTGCATCTGCTGCAATGAATGAAATGGCATTGTCAATTGACCAAGTATCTGCCAACGCTTCTGAATCTGCTGATGTAGCATTGCGTTCTGTACAAATTGCATCAAACGGGGCAGATGTTGTAAACCGTTCAATCGAAGGTATGGATCATATTCGTGAGCAGATTCAGGAAACCTCTAAACGTATTAAACGTTTGGGTGAATCTTCTCAAGAAATTGGTAACATCGTATCGTTGATTAATGATATTGCCGATCAAACGAACATCTTGGCATTAAACGCAGCAATTCAAGCATCGATGGCTGGTGAAGCTGGTCGTGGTTTCGCGGTAGTTGCGGATGAGGTACAACGTCTAGCTGAACGTTCAGCATCAGCAACTAAACAGATTGAAGGATTGGTAAAAACAATTCAAACAGATACCAATGAAGCCGTAATTTCAATGGAACAAACAACGGCAGAGGTTGTTCGCGGTGCAAACTTGGCAAAAGATGCAGGTATCGCACTTGACGAAATTCAAACGGTATCTGGCGACTTAGCGAAATTGATTGCAAGCATTTCTGATGCCGCAAAACTACAATCTGCTTCAGCAAGTCATATTGCAACTACGATGAACGTCGTTCAAGAAATTACATCTCAAACGACTACTGCAACCTTCGATACAGCTCGTTCTGTTTCTGAATTGGCAAGCATGGCTGAATCATTACGTGAGTCTGTAACTGACTTTAAGTTACCTGAATAAACATTGAGTCAGAGGGTTGCTGAGAATCAACCCTCTGACTGAAATGAAATTTCGAATATCTCGGCAAGATGATGAGTATATGGAACGACATCTTGTACGGTTGGTACACGTATTTTTAAGCCACAATTAGTGGATAAAAACGAAAGAAGCCGCTATGAAAGAAATATTAAAAACATTAGTTGAAACGATGACGCTTCCTGAAGACAGTTATCTTGAGCAGGACTCAGAGATTCTTGATATTTTTATTGAAGAGTTAGATGAGATTTTTGTTGAATTAGAACCATTATTAGTTCAATGGATCGAACACCCTGATCAAAAAGATGTAATTACAGATATTCGCCGCCACTTTCATACATTGAAAGGTTCTGGTCGAATGGTCGGTGCGAAATCATCAGGCGAATTGGCATGGACTGTTGAAGATACTCTGAATCGCATAATTGCAGGTACCATTTCACTGGATCAGAATATTCAGCAATATGTACAAACGGTATTCAATATCTATAGATTTAAACTCGTCCAAGATTTTAAATCAGTTCAAGCTCATCATATTAATTTAAAGCCATTAGTGTTATTGGGGCAGCAACTACAAAAAGAACAAAGCCTTGAGCCTGCTTTAGCCGAATTGCTACAACTGTCAGTTACTTTAGATAAAGAAGATGTCATGACAGGCTTGGAAGTAAGTGCTGACGATAGTTTGGAAGAAGCAAAAGCTGTTTCTAATGAAGAAAATCTTGTTGAAGACCAAACTGAAGAAGATGGTTTAATAAAAGAAACTTTAGCAATCTTCTTAGAAGAGTCGGAGGATCATTTAGCAACGATTGATCAATTTTTACTGAAAGATCGTCCAACAAATGATAATTATAATACCTTGATTCGAGCTTTACATACCTTGCGTGGTAGTTCAGCAATGGCACATGTAGATCAGGTATTTGATGCAAGTTCAAAAGTTGAGAACTTATTCAAAACGCTCTTACAAGAAGAATTAGATTCAAGTTCGGATGAAACTGCATTACTCATCCATTATGCTCAGTTTGTGCGTGATTATTTACACACCCTTAAACAAGAAGGTCCAAAGCAAAAGTTTGATGAAATTTTTGATACCTTCAATGTTGCTTGGGATAGCTATGATTTTCAATTGGAAGAAAAACAAGGGGATACCGTACGTCCTCAAGGTCTTGTTTCTCAATTATTAGAGCTTGATATCAATGATCTGCTTGATGTGGAGTTTGATTTTGAAAAGCGTGCCCGCAGTGAATTTCCTCAGTATATTCAAACATTAAGTAAGCAAACAGAGCTTTTATTACAGCATACTCATCATCATGCAACAATTGGGATGTATCAGTACACAAGTCTGTTACGTTCAAGTTATCAAGATCTTTTATTCAAACCGAGTTTATTAAATCTTGATTATGCTTTTGAGTTATATCAGCAAGTTCATCAACACTTTATTCAATTATTTGATACGTTGGCAGCAGGACAACGGGTAACTTTGACTAAAGTTCATGAGCGTATTCTCAATGAACTGAGTTCATTTACTCAGCAGAATGTTGAAAGTGTTGCATCAAGTGATGAATTACTTGCCGAGATTGTTGAAGTCGCTCAAGATCAGCCTGACACTTCAGATATTAGTGAACATACAACTGTAAATGATCTCTCAACGCAGTTTGCGCTTGATAAGCAAATGCTTGACTCTAATAAGTCCAATCGAGATTTTGACCCTGATCTTTTAGATATCTTCCTTGAAGAGGCTGATGAGTTACTCGCAGGTATCGATGCAGATTTAACGACATGGTCATCTGATCAACAAAATCTAAATGCTCTAAAGAATTTGATGCGTTATTTACACACCTTAAAAGGTGGGTCAAATATGATTCAAGCAAGGCATATTGGATTAATCGCACATGAGCTAGAAACTATTTACGAGAAGTTAATCAATCAACAGATACAGGCTTCCTCTGCTTTAGTTAATTTAATTCGTGCTGTACAGGATGATATTGCTGATCGTATTCAAACTATTAAAGATCATCAAGTTGATTATCCTTCAACTCATGTTTTGGGTTTGTTAAAAGGCGTAGGTGCATCGGATTCGTCACAAGTATCTGAAGTTTCACACGAGCAAAAAGCTGAGCAAGAATTCATACTTGATGTGCAAGACCAAGAGCTAAGCTTAAATAACAGTGAAATCATTATTGAAAGTGACGAGGTTGAAGCCCTTTCATCTGATGACAATAGTCAAACGACCATCAGTAATACAGTAGATGTAACAGATTTCGCTCAACAACTGGCTTTAGACAAACAACTACTACAATCTAGTGATTCAAATCGTAATTTTGATCCAGACTTACTTGATATCTTCTTAGATGAGGCGGACGAGTTACTCGCTGGTATTGATTCAGATTTAAGTCTTTGGACTGCTGATCATACGAATTTAGCTGCATTAAAAAATCTTATGCGTTATTTGCACACCTTAAAAGGTGGATCAAATATGATTCAAGCAACGCATATGGGACTAATCGCACATGAGCTAGAAACAATTTACGAAAAGCTCATTAATCAGCAACTTCACGCATCTTCTGAGCTGATCGCATTAATAAGATTGGTACAAGATGACATTGCTGATCGTGTTCAAACAATTCGTGATCAACAAATCGATTATCCATCAGTACATGTCGTAAATCTTCTACAGCAGCAACATCAAGGTTCTGTTTCAGAATCAGTTTCTTCCACACTTGTGCAGTCTGTTGAAGTTATTGATAGCCAACCGCAAGATCACTATGATGCGACTACTTCTTTGGTGACTGAGACATCTAGTCCAACCATTGAAATTGACGGTGAGGTTGCAGCTACGATTGAGCAGAATGCCCTCGAAACATCTCAAAATGCTGATGAGGAAGTACGTTCACTTGTCGAAGAAACGTTCCTTGAAGAAGCAGAAGAATTACTAGAACAAGCTCAAAGTTTATTAAAACAATGGTTTGAACAACGTGGTAATCGTAGCTTGTTATTGCAGTTGCAGCGTAATGCCCATAGTTTAAAGGGCGGAGCACGCATGGCTCAACTCGAAGCAGTTGGTGTTATTGCTTATCATTTGGAAAATACCTTTGAGCAGTTTGGTTTACATCATTTCAACTCTAATGTTTATGACAATTTACTCAATACAGCATTAACTTGGTTACATGACGCTATTTTCAAACGTCAATACGCCAATTTTGATGGTTTAAAACATAGTTTAGAAAATATCGAATTCGTTGATGTTTCTGCACAGCTTCCACAAAAAATCTCTGCTAAAGATGTATTTACTCCTGAATATACGATGGAGTTTGTGCAAGGTGATGGTACTGAGCCACCATCAATGTTTGGTGAGTGGGAAAGTTCTGAGCGTATCGAACAGAACAATGAAATGATCCGTGTTTCTGCTGATGTCATTGAAAAAATGATTGATTTATCAGGCGAGAATGCGATCAACCGTTCGCGTATTGAGATGGACTTGGGACAGTTAGGTGGAACTCTAACTGAGATGGAGCTAGCGATTAAGCGTTTGGCTGATCAGTTGCGTCGAATGGAAGGTGAGTTAGAAAGTCAAATTATTGCTCGTCATGGCGGTGAAAATTCACGTTATGAGGATTTCGATCCATTAGAGATGGACCAATATTCTTCACTCAATCAATTATCGAAATCTTTGGCTGAATCGGCATCTGACTTAGTCGATTTTAAAACAACTTTATCTGAAAAGATCCGTGATACTGAAGGTCTGTTATTACAGCAGTCTCGTATTCAAGCGGAAATTCAGGAAAGCTTGATGAGAACTCGTCTAGTACCTTTCTCAAGATTGCTACCACGATTACAGCGTATTGTTCGTCAAACAGCATCTACATTGAATCGTCCAACAGAATTGGTGGTGAATAATACTGAGGGTGAACTTGATCGTAGTATTCTCGAAAGATTGATTGCGCCTTTCGAACATATGTTACGTAATGCGATTGACCATGGTATCGAAGATCGTGAGCAACGTTTGCAAGCCAATAAGCCAGAAACAGGTCATATTGTGTTAAATATCGGTCGTCAAGGAACTGATGTTGTTGTTACATTCAGTGATGATGGTAAAGGTATTGATGTTAGCCGTATCAAGCAAAAAGCTATTCAAACAGGTTTGATGACCAAAGATCAAAAACTTGAACAAGAAGAAATCTTACAATTTATTTTCCACCCAGGATTTAGTACGGCTGCACAGGTTACGCAGATTTCAGGTCGTGGTGTAGGTCTTGACGTTGTACAAAGTGATATCAAAGCATTAGGTGGTCACGTCAGTGTAAACTCAACACTTGGTAAGGGAACAACTTTCACAATTCGTGTCCCAACAACTGTGGCGGTTAGTGATGCGTTAATGGTGAAAGCGGGTGATCAGCAATTTGCGTTCCCACTTGCACAAATTGATCGTATTGTGCGAATTTCTCCTGCAGCTTTAGAACAATATTTCGAAGGTCAGGATGATTACTTCACAATTGATCAAGAGAAATATCGCTTACGTTATTTATCTGAGTTTGTAGCAGGTCAACCAATTCCACGCTTAAGTGGAATGGTGCATTCTCTGCCTGTACTTTTGGTTAAAGGTGCGCAAGGTCAAACTACGGCTTTACTGGTTGATCAATTGATCGGTTCTCGTGGCCAAATTGTTGTGAAACCTATTGGACAACAGTTCTCGAGTATTGGTGTGATTGCAGGAGCGACGATTCTAGGTGATGGACAAGTCTGTTTGATTCTAGATGGTCAAACTATTGCTCGTCAGGCGCAGTCAACTCATCGCAGTAAACAAGCTGATGATACCTATACCAAACAGCGTTATGATGAACGTCGCTTGATTATGATTGTCGATGACTCTGTTACGGTACGAAAAGTCACATCACGTTTATTAGAACGCCATGGTTATGATGTTGTGACAGCGAAAGACGGTGTTGATGCGATTGAACAACTTGAAACAATCAAACCTGATTTAATGTTGTTAGATATTGAAATGCCGCGAATGGATGGTTTCGAAGTGACGAATCTTGTTCGACATCATGAGTTGCACCGAGATTTACCGATTATTATGATTACCTCACGTACTGGTGAGAAACATCGTGAACGAGCATTGTCATTGGGTGTAAGTCAATACATGGGTAAACCATTCCAAGAGGAAACTCTTTTGGAAAATATCGAAAGTTTACTGACGGTTCGCTGAGAGGTAGAAACGAATGGCAAAAAAAAATGCGAACACTGCTGGATTGGGACAAATTAACCAACAAGAACTACAGCATTTAATTACAGTATCTACTGGTTTTATTGATGCCTATATTATTGATTGTTTTGATAATGTTCCAATGTTGTTACCACAAAACATTGTGCTTTCAGCAATGGATACTGAAACCAATGTGGATTTCATTGAGTGGCATGATCTTAAGCTACCAGTCTTTGCTGTCAATGATCCGAAGTTAAAAGAAGGTGTTGCTTTGGTCATTGAGGGTGATGATGTTTCAGAACGCTTTGCTTTGGTATGCAACGAAATGCCAGAATCTATTCGTTTACGTATCTCAGAAATGGTAGATGAAGAACGTGATATTAATGATAGTACGGTCTTCAAGTATGTAAAAATGGGAGAGAAGCAATTCTACGTACCTAATTTACAGCATATTCAAACCAAGCTAGGTTTATAAAATAAAAAAGGAACTCAAAATAGAGTTCCTTTTTTAATGCACAGGATTAAGTTAATAAATTTTCTAGAATCTGCTCATAAATATCAGTTAATGGATCAAGCTCATCTACGTTGACATGTTCGTTAATCTGGTGAATGGTTGCATTTAAAACCCCTAGCTCTAGCACTTGTGCGCCAGTTGGTGCGATAAAACGACCATCTGAAGTACCTCCACTCGTAGAAAGTTCGGTTTCAATGCCTGTTACATTTTTAATGGCTGTTTTTGCTGCATTCACCAACTCACCAACAGGTGTAAGGAATGGTAAACCAGACAAGGTCCATTGAATGTCGTAGGTTAATTGGTGTTTATCTAAAGTTTCGATAACACGTTGTTTTAATATTTCAGCTGTAACTTCAGTCGAATAACGGAAGTTAAAAGTCACTTTCAAAGTCCCTGGTACGACATTGGTTGCGCCAGTTCCTGCATGAATATTTGAGATTTGGAAAGAAGTTGCAGGGAAGTATTCATTACCATTGTCCCAAACTGTTTCACATAACTCATTAATTGCTTTAGAGGAGAGGTG
>Ga0209727_1002880_pt1 | contig 11536 bp, 12 predicted proteins | sample RifGroC1_FD_183995 | JGI IMG/M metagenome (GOLD analysis project Ga0209727, IMG submission 183995) | Groundwater microbial communities from Rifle, Colorado, USA - Groundwater C1 (SPAdes) (version 2) | ecosystem: Environmental > Aquatic > Deep subsurface > Groundwater | place: Rifle, Colorado...
GTTGTTTGATGTTGCCAGTGAGGTAATAAAACTGCCATCAGCCACAAATATTCCGGTCATTGTATTTACATTTTGAGCCACCGTAATATTGCCGTTCACCACCACCATCAAAAATCCACCGGACACCAAAGTCTGATTAGCACTTACTGCCAAGTTCCCGTTTACAAATACCAAACCCGTCCCGCCCACATTACTGTTTGACAAAATTGTCTGTAAATTTTGAGCTCCGTTAAAAGTCACTCCCACTCCCAATTTTGAAAAATATTCCTGATAAAAATATTCATAGTCATAACTATCATTGATCAAATTTGATTCTCTATTCATATTTTTCGGTAATCCAATACTACAACTACTACATCCCGAATTATTGTCAATTGCCGGTGCCGCCACTAATCCGTTATTACTTTCACCATAATTTATGCTCATCGCCGCCGACGCCGGACTATTTAAATAATAAGTAATTGGTACATTATCAGTTATACTAACTCCTGATTTTATTCCGGCACCTGCTACCTGAAACCATGGCTCCTGATTCCTCAAAAATGAAAAATCTACCCTAAGTGACGGAGTAGATGAATATGGAGTGACTATATAAGGATTTGTCCTACCAACATTAAGTGTTGTATAGCATGTAGTTGCACCCGACCCAAGATTACCCAAATCAATTGCCCTCATCACCTGATTTGTCCCGTTAATTACTCCAAAATTAGTAAGATAAGTACTTCCCCATATCAGACTATTCGCTCCGCTGCTATAAGTTGACGGTGGTGTTACCGTCATTACTTTATTTACTGAGGATGTATAAGTTAAAGAGTTAAATCCTAATTCTGCCGGCGCCAAAACATTAAAACCAGTATTCGGACAAACTGCTCCTCCCAAAGTACTGGTACTATCATAAACCGTACCAACTACCGGCACCTGACAATTCCAAACTTTCAAATACCTATTACTATTTATCCATCCGCTGCTGGCATTAGCAATATCCGTCACCCCCACCCGCAATTGATTCAAAGCCGTACTCGCATAATTATCATAAAAAACAATCGGAAATACCACCGATCTGGTATTTCCGCTAACCGCAGAAACGGCAACCGCTCCGCTATAACCTACCCCCGTTCCGGAGATAGTTGACGAATTTGTGGCTCCCAAATTTACCGTAGCTGTCATCACACCCATGTTAATACTGATTGTTCTAATATCACCACCGCCATCCGAATCGGTGGCTGTTACTCCTATTCTCACCACCCGGTTTCCCAAAAACCGGCTATCACAAATCTGATTCCCCGATACTCCTGTCCCGGTATTTTCAATCCTCACTAAAGTATTGGAACTATTGGCCAAAGTTAAATTTGCTCCCGGAACTGCATTGTCAAAAGTCGGTGGAGTATTAAATCTGAAATAACGATTCGGAGAAACAGGACTTCCTACAGGAGGATGGTAAGCCAAACAAGTATTGTTGTATGCGTAAACATTCCAATAATAAACTGTGCCTCCCACCCCCACAAAAGTACCTCCGGTCGACCCTATTCCCAACGCTGATGATCCGGTTAAAATTAAATTATTCGCTGCATTAAAAATTCTGTAATAATAAGCATCTGTGAAACCGTCTGTATTGGCCACCCACCTCAAACTAGCTGTATTCAAATGAGGAATTATTGTCGGATTTGTTGATGTCCCCAAAGGATATACCTGCACAGGTGTTGGAGGCGTACCATCATCCGCCGAAGAACAAGTTCCGCAAGTCGATGCCTGACCACACGCCGGTACACAAGCACCTGCCGGATTAACACAAACAAATGCATTGTCTCCGCCAGTTGAGTTAGCCGTTCCGGAACAATTTTTCCAACCAACACATGAATTAGGTCCACCGTTAAAATCACACAAAGGATTTCCGCTGCACTTTACTAAATTTCCATTCAAATCAGCGTTTAAATCACACCAAAAATTATAATTTCCAGTCGATCCTATTGACATAGATGCCGTTACCGAAGTACTAGCCGCATTAGTCGAAGTCCGATTTAAACTTGAAAAACTATAAATGTAATAAGGATTATAAAAACTTTCTGCTGCCGTCGGACTTATCAAAGTTCCAAAATTAGCAATCGACCCAAAATTAGTCCTTGCCAACCACGGTCTGACTACATCCGAACCGGCATTGATATGGGCGTTACCTGTTGTCGTCACCCTAAAAGTTTGCCCGATTCCAACTACCGACATATTAGAACTGATAGTGCACTCTTTTGGATAATAAGTATATCCGGTATTAGGAAAACACTGATTATTTACCGTCCCGCATCCGTCCATGTAAACATTGACATTAACAAACCCTCCCTGTGCATGAGTAGCCGCATTTATTGCCGCCTGCCATGTACCGCCTCCCAAATTTGTCCCGTTATACCAGACAATGTCATCCTGACCTCCGACAGTTGACCAAGTTGGAAATCTAACTCTGGTCGCCGATACTCCTACTCCAAGTGCTCGTACCCAAATTGTACCCGTATTTTGGGGAGTTTCTACAAATTCTATCGACGTTCCGGTACAAGTTATCGCCTCCACCAAGGTCCCATCGTAATACGTCGTACCTCCGCAATCAGCTCCAGTCCAAGGGACATCCAACCCCTCACAATAAGTCGCCGGATCAGGCCCGGACCAATCACACTCACGACATGAACAATTACCTCCGCAACCATTTGCCGGTGACCCACAATATGTAGAAGGACACGATGGAGTACAGCAAGGCTGAGTGTTACAAACTGGATATGTAACACCACCACAATTATCCGTACAAGTTCGAGTCCCTCCCCCACAAGATACTGAACAAGCAGTACACGTTGAACTTGTGACAGTACACCATTCACACCCCTCATTAAAAACACAACCGCCAGTACAACCCAAAATAACAGAGTCAATACACATATTTTGGTCTGTCCCTTCACAACTGTGAGGACTTCCATTCGGTACATTTGCATCACAATAACCCTCACTAAAATAAGCACATCGATACGTTCCCGTACATAACGCTAAAATGTCGCCTTTAAATACAAAAAAAAATATTCCAAATAATATTGTTGCAAAAATTAGTTTAATTTTCATCTTACTCTATAAAAAAGACACCTTCACTAAATTTTTTTTTCAAATTATCAACAAAATATTCAATTTTTTTTATAGTTAATCCAGTGTTTAATGCTGAATTAATACATCGCCCCACTGCAAAATTTAAGTCTTCATTCTTTATAGGTGAACTTAAATCAATATACATAGTTACTATTCCAACGTTTACCAAAAAATTCTTTGATTTATAAGTGCATAAAAATCTTTTTTTATTTGTTAGAAAATCAGACCAAGACACTAATTTACCATCAATACCGCCATCTTCTTTTAACGGTTTAAATTTTATCAATGCTATTGAATTAAGATTGTTACTATCAGCTACCAAATTTCCAATATTTATCCTATTTAACCTCCCAAAATTTCCATCATCCAAACTATTATCCTTCAAAACCAATCCATTTCTAACAACCACAAGACTACCCACCAATACAAAAAAAATTAAACCAAGAATAACGTAACTCTTTTTCACTAGAAAAAGACTACCAACTGTTAAAGAAAAATACAAGAATCTACAAGCATCAATAGATCAGCAGCTTCCCGTCTAATTTTAATTCAATTAGATCTCCCCAATCAGCACTATATGCATAATCTTCAGGATGGAAGGGGAAAGCGCCTTGAGACCAATTGGGGTTGAAATCCGAAAAACATTTCAATACTGAAAGTAAATATACCGCCGCAACATCGCCATCATTTGGAAAATCAGCAACACCATCATCTCCTCCAAGAATTTCATTAGGTTTAAAATAACCGTTTGGATTATGATAAACCTTTGTCCCTATAACAATTACTATTCTGCCGTCCTTATCTATCCCTGTACCATGTTGAAGTACTCCACTAGGTGATTTTATTAAATGAACATCACTCAGTTCATTCTCTATATATTCATGTATCCCACCAATATTATTGGTCCATTCATTTGGACTATAAACTACAACCTTTAAACCATCTAAAAGTAAATCCTTGTTGATCGCATCACGTAAATCCATATCCACATACTCTGCCATTGGTGAACTGTAAGGTATAAACCCAGGAGGTAATTTATAATCATGATTTCTTAAATAATCTAAGACTTTTACTTTAGTAGGTTCACCAGAAATGAATTCTTTCCAATAGTTTTCCTGCATCACCACATTTTTAGCAATAGCATCCAAAAACAATTCATACAGTATTTTTCCTGCTTCCTGGTCAATTTTTTTCCCCCCAAAAACCAAATCATCCCTTACTCCTACCATTCCCTCAATAACAATTTCATTTTCAGGGGATTTAATAATTTCATCTCCAACCACCAATCGAGACTCTCCGTTTAACTCTGACAAATACATCATCCCATCTCCACCAGGTTTTAAAGTCAAACCACTCAACAGCCTTTCTTGTCTATCAACTGGATCAATAATCCATAAAGTTCCATCTTCTCTAGTAGAAATAAAATCTTTTGTATATCCACCACCAAAATCTTGTTTTAAGTTTAAATCAGACAAAGTCAACTTTACCTTGATATCTTTATTCTGACCGTCGTTCGAATTCCAAGTTGTAGCATATACTTTTTTCCCATCTACTACCAAGTTTAAATAATCATAAGTACCATCACCATTATCAACATTCAAAGTATATTTTTTTAGCAAAACAACATCCGCATTTTCCAATCCGAGAATCCCTGAAATCTCCTGACTCCAATCTAAATTTCTATTCTCTTTTATCAAAACAAAGGGTTCAGCTGTAACTTCAGGAGTTACTGTATCTACCACCGTCTCAGTCGCTTCCGGTTCCGCCGCCAACGCCTCATCTATAAAAAAATCATCCAAAAATCCTTTTACCTGATCACCGATTCCGTTATCGCCTTTAGGCGGTACTATCACCATATTTGACGCATCTCTTAAATCAAAAGCCGCCTGATTACCATCCTGATCTACTGTAATTATCGCCCTATATACCCCATCTTTAGGATCATTTATTCCGGCCACCTGATACGTTCTTCCGTCCACTGTCGCTTCTTGCGCTATCAACATCTGATTCATAGTTACCGACTCATTTTGATTTTGATATCCCACTACCACAAATTGTTCAATTCCCTTATCCTGTACCGAACAATAAGAATAAGCAAAAGGTTTTTCCCCAACCACTTTCCAAGTAGCAGCATAATTAACCTTTTCATAGCCTAATTTCTCACAATAATCCTGTATTCTACCTAGTTCTTCCGGAGTCGGAGACGGCGTACCCAAATCCAAATTTGGTAATTTAGTCGGGGATTCTACTTCCGAAATAATCGGAGCAGCACAACCAGTCAACATACTCACAATCGTCGCTCCTGAAACTACCGCCAATTCCTTTTTATTATTCATATATTTATCTTATAATATTACCAGCTATTTTACCACCTACCCTCAATAAATCAAGCCTATCTTCTTATCACTACCTTGGTCCGGAAAAACTTTTTAGCATAATTTTTTGAACCCGGATCAGTTGACCCGGCACTTAGGGCAAAATTAAACTCCAAAGTAGGGGAAGCCGACCCAGTAATGCAACTAGCCACAAAACCACTACACCCACTCACCCCTACATCACTACTAGTCAAAGACACTGTCGTCCCCACCCCCGATATCGACGCAATCTTTCCCGTAATTCCCTCAATACAGCGCAATGTTGTCGTCACCCCGTCATATTTATTGGTAAAAGTAACGGTGCTTTGTCCTCCGCCACAAATTATCGTCGTCGCATCAGCCTTATATAAATTTTTTTTAATTTCTTCCAACACCGCCGATCCGTTTCTGTCGACCTTTTCCAAATAATTTATTTTATTATTTGCCTGAAGTGAATTAAAAATAATCACCGTAATAGTCATCACTGCCACCGAAGTCAGTGCCAAGGTCACCAAAGTCTCTATCAAAGTAAATCCGAAATTATTTCTTATCATTGTTTTAATGATAGCAACTTTATACATAAAAAGTCCTCCCTTTCTTCAAGGGGAGGATTTAGGAGGGGTTTGTCTCATCTCGTTTTTGAAAAAAATTTATCATAACTAACCGTTCTGGCCACATCATTTGTCCACGATACCGTCACCACTGCCGTCACACAATTTCCCGTCGTGGCACATACCCCGCTGGAACTTAATTGAGGAATAAAATCAATACTATAAGTATATCCCGGAAAATCCGAATTAATTTGCACTGGTAATTGAGTATCTTGCCAACTTGCACTAAACAAAGTTCCCGGATCATTGGCTTTCATCGCCACCAAATCTTCCATCACTGATTCCGCCAACTGTGAAGCTTTCCGGTGATCAAATACCTTAGATCTCGACCCCAAAGAATTAATTATCAATACCACCGCCCCCATCAACACCAAAGCCGCCGCCCCCAAAGAAAATACCACTTCAATTATACTTTGTCCCTTATTATTCATTCACTACCCCCAAACTATCAATTATTACTACCGAAGTCGTCCCTGTCACCGAAGTTAAAGTAATCACCACACTACTTCCCACTCCCAACGTTACTCCCGTAGTTCCCACCATCTTTCCCTCAAAACTGGAAAATCTGATGGTATCGTTTCCGTTTGATTTGGAAATAATTACCGAATTAGACGTAAAATTTTTCGAATAATACGGAGTTGCTGTATTGACATCCGGGTAAATACTCACCAAAGATGATCCGATATTTACACTGACATATCTCATCTCACCGACAAAACCACTGGCTTTTTGCTGAGTCACCGCGTAATTTCTGGCCAATCTTATTGCCGATACTACTTCGTCTCTGACGGCTCCCAAATCCTGTCTGGCCCCAAATCCATTGATGTAATTCAAACCAAATCCGCCCACCACCGCAAAAATAGCCAACCCCACCATCAATTCCACCAATGTAAAACCATTCTTTTTCATTATCTTAAATTAATGATACCAGCTTTTTTATTCCAGTCACTAGCTCTACGGATTTCTCACCCGATAATTACAGGTTACCGCCGGTGATCCACCGCAAGCCCCGGCCGATCCTACATTCGTACCTCCGGACTCCATATAGGCATCCAAAGTATAGGTATAAGACGTCACTCGCGTATACACATAATTATAACCTTTTGGATCCACCGGCCATTCCTGCAAATAATTTGTTACCAATAATCCCGAACTCGTCGGATAAACGCTATTTTCCTGTTTATAAAGTTCCAGGGAAATTCTGACCTTTTCCAAATCGGCCATTCTTTTACTGTCTCTGGCTTTCTTATTAGTTCCGGTAAATGTCACCATCCCTACTACCGATATCACCATAACAATTGTCATTACTACAATCAATTCGATTAAAGAAAATCCTTTTTTATTTTTAGCTTTCATTTTTATTATTTTTTTAATTTCCCTCCTTTTTCAAGGGAGGGGATAGGGGTGGGTTTTTTCCCTATTGTTGACTTTTAACACAAAAATAAGCCCCACTGGAAGCCCAAGCACAGTTATTAGTAGTCGAGTTACCCGCCGCCGTATTTTCTACTGCAGCACAAGCACAATATCCGCCGGTCACTGTTCCCGGATAAGAATAAGCTGTCCAACCCACCCCCTTAGGATCGGTCGGAAACAATTCCAATACTATCTGGCCATTGGCAGTCCAGCTAGCCGGAGCCGAAGTATTAACCGGATACGAATATGTCCCGCTCAACGAATAATATTGCTCTGCTGCAATTTTAATCGCATTCATATCCTCCAATCTTCTGGCATCTCTGGCTTTCTTTTGTGCTGCCGAAAAACTCACCGACACCAAAGCCGTCAAAATTCCGATAATCGAAATACTCACCAAAAGTTCAAAAAGTGTAAACCCTCTTCTGTTATTTATTTTCTTCATATTTCTATTTTATTTTTAACATTTTTTAATTTATCAATTTGCACAAACTACGAACCATTTTTCACTATTACTATCAGTTATTCCCGCACCACAAACAGTATTCGTAATTGCACACCTCATTTGCGAATCTGCCACATCCTCCCCGGTCGCCGCCTCCAAAGGCACACACAACTGAAACCCATCACCATTATTTACCTGGGAATAATAATATGTATAACCTATGCCCGAAGCTGAGGGTAAATACGAACCAAGCGTCGTCCCGATACCCGTTACCTGAATTCCCGGCGGATAACTCTGTCTATCATTATAATAAAGCCTCAAAGCATTCTTAACTGCCGTCATATCCTGCTTTTTTTGAGAATCTTTGGCCCTCTCCCTGGCTCCCATAAAATTTGGAAGCAATATTGCTGTCAAAGTAGCAATAATACTGATCGCTACCAACAACTCGATAAGCGTAAAACCTTTATTTTTATAAATCCGATAATCGTGCATTTGGGCTTATGATGGCAAAATTATAATCATGACCGCAAAAATTATAAGGATTACCATTATTCAGTTTATTGTAATCCGAGTCCTGATTATTTTCCAAATTAGAAAATAATCCATACATTTTTTGATCAGCCGAAACTACATAACAATATTGATAAGGCGGATTGTTTATTCTATTTTCCGTCGGTACCGTTGCCATATAAGTATAGCCATCATCCTCAAAAACTCCTCCCCAATGTATTATCTCACCACTAATTAATTGAATTTCACCCAGACTTGATCTGGGAAATTCTCCATAATCGGTATAATACATTTCCAAAGCCTTACCCAAAGCACTGATATCACCCTTTCTTTGAACATCTCTGGCTTTTCTTTGTGCCGTCATAAATTGAGCTACCGTAATTGTTGTCAAAATTCCCATAATCACAATCACTATCAACATCTCAATTAATGTAAACCCTTTTTTATTTTTCATTTTATTCTGGTTTTTATCTTTTTTTCCTAAATTAAATATACAACAATTTTAAAAATTAATTACTACAAGTTGGCCCGCAACAATCAGTAACACAAATCGCAGCCTTATCACCGGTATTATCCGCATAACACCCGCCGGGAGTACTCGAATCACAACTAACCACCGATTGACATCCCGAAGGACCGCAATCCGTACTACATATCCCGCTACAGGTTGACGATATAACATATTCGTACCAATTTAAATTAGTGCTAGATACTCCATAATTAACCTCCTGACTTGGCAACAATACCCCTCCGCCTCCGACATTTCTAAAACTATCATACCAATCCTCCAAAATATCGGCATCATTAACATTGTCCAAATTTGTCAAAATCTTAAACCACCTCGGACAATCCACATCATCCACCACAATATAATACTGACTGCCATCAGGATCGCACGGCCATCTTTGCAACCATGGAGCAAAATCATCCGAATTACACGCCAATCCGGCCAACACCGTACTGGTCGGATAACATCCGTCATTATCATTACTATATTCCTCAAAAGCCACACTCATTCTTTTTAAGTCCTTCTTTCGGGTCGCATCCTGTCCCTTATTCAATATTCCCCAGGGATTCATCGAAGATACCACCAATACTATCAACATCAACATAATCGTCATCGCCACTACCATTTCCATCAAAGTAAAACCCTGCATTTTTTTCATAATTAAATTTACCATATCTCTCACATAAAACCCTGCATCCAAAAAATAATTTTCTCTCCCCACCAATAAGCAACCACCACCCCCAAAATTAAAAACGGACCAAATGGTATCGGTGTTGTTTTTTTTACCTTATTTAAAAGCATTAGACCACCTCCAAGCACCGCCCCTGTCAAAAAGGCAACATAGTAAGCCACGACTGCCTTATACCCCAAAAACAATCCGATAAAAATAGCCAACTTAACATCTCCCAAACCCATACCTTTGCCTTTGGTAATTAAATATAAAACTCCCAAAAACAAAGTCGATCCCACTGCTGCCAAAATGTGTTGTTGTAAGGGTGACTCTAATGGTCGCCCTATCACAAACCCTACCACCAAAATTACCAAAATTATAGTCGAAAAATCCGGCAATATCATATACTTCAAGTCAAAAATAAAACTAAACACCAAAAACACCGAAATCAACATCAAAAAAACTATCTGAAACCAATTTCCAAAATTTACCCAAAAAATAATCACAAAAATCACTCCCAAAATCAGCTCTATCAATGGATATGAATAGGGTAGGGGATTACCGCAACATCGGGATTTTCCCTTCAAAAAAAGCCAGGAAAATAGGGGAATATTGTCATACCAATTTAATTTTTCTCCGCACCAATCACAAAAACTTCTTTTTTGTCCTCCCTTTTCAAGGGAGGGGTTGGGGTGGGTTTGAACTCCATATCCCACCGCCACTCTGTACTCCAACATGTTTACAAAACTCCCCCAACTCATCCCCAACAAAAATACTAAAACCGATATAAATATTAAAATTCCCATAATTTATTGTATTTTTTTTCCCCATCTTGTCAAAGAGGGGGTAGGGGGAGATTGATCCTTCCCATTAAAAAACCCCGACTTCCGTCGGGGTCTGTATGGGCGTGCCTTGTGCCCGCCCTTTCATCTTCAACTATTCCGGTACACACCTAAATAAAGTATCGTCACCTGCCAAGGCAACGTAAGTAGCTGCCGCCATCTGTGCCACTGAAGCGTCTAAAACCTGAGTTGCTACACCTACATTATCAGTACCCGTTACTGCCAGTGACTTTAATTTCCAGGTAGCTGCTGCTGGTGGATTTCTATTTGCTTTTGCTTTTGGTACATAACAAACAAATATAGAATTCCCGGAGGTATTATCAGTTTTAACAGCATACAACTCATCTTGGAAAGTCCAAGCCGGATCTGTTTGCACTCTAGTATAAGACTTACTTAAAAACGATTCTTTAAGTTCCTGAGTCTCAATCAATTTTCCTTGAGTAGTCTGAGTATCACAACCGGTAGTCTGACTAACTCCTGTAACTGACGCAGTTCCACACAAACCAAAACCAACCATACTACTTCTACCTGAATACGCTTCGTCTACCGAAGCAATAGTAGAACCGGTTACATCCATCCAAGGATAAGTAGCCGAATTGGTATAGTAACGCTCATAGGCGTTTAGGACTTCAGCCGCATCATTTTGAACTCTGGCATCCCGGGCTTTATTAGATTGCTCGATTGGATTGATGGTAGCCAATACCGCCACCGACAAAATCGAGATTAAAGCGATAACGATTAATAGTTCCACCAAGGTGAAACCTTTCCCTGACAGCTTACGTACATTTTGGAGCAGTTTGTTTTTCATTTTATTCTAAATATTTAAAAATCTTAATTCATTATTGAACACTAAAATTGCGATGTCAAGTTATAAATCGGCACTATCACCGCCACCACCAAAAATCCAACCCCGATTCCCAACACAATCATAATCAACGGCTCTATCGCCGCCGTCAATCCTTTTACCGATTGTTCCGCTTCTGTCGAAAAATATTTGGCCACTTTTAATAGCACTTCATCCAATTTTCCCGTCGCTTCTCCGGTAGCCACCATTTGCGTCACAATCGGTTGA
>Ga0209727_1002888_pt1 | contig 11514 bp, 24 predicted proteins | sample RifGroC1_FD_183995 | JGI IMG/M metagenome (GOLD analysis project Ga0209727, IMG submission 183995) | Groundwater microbial communities from Rifle, Colorado, USA - Groundwater C1 (SPAdes) (version 2) | ecosystem: Environmental > Aquatic > Deep subsurface > Groundwater | place: Rifle, Colorado...
ATCTAAAATAGTATTGACATATCAATCCCACCTGTGTTAGAATAACTTAACTTTAAAAATAGACATAAGCAATACATAATCAAGCTACTAGGAGAGGCGATCCCTAGATGTCACAACGTCCCTCAACTATGTAAGATGCGGTTATTACTAAATTATTAAGCATTATTAAGCATTATCAAGTAATACATAGAGTACTATAATCTAAGCATAACAAAGCAATAAAATAACAGATTAAAAAGGAGGTATACATAATGCCATTTATAAAACAGAATATTACCATGACGGGCAAAGGTCTAGTGAAAAACGAATTAAGAATCATGTATGATCCGATGCTTCAAAGAAATTTTGTTTGGAAAGATAATCAGCAATCTAATCTAATTCGTGCAATTATTTTAGATTATCCAATTCCTGCTATATATGCCAGAGATATAGGCGATAACAATTACTGGATTTTAGACGGAAGGCAACGCATTACCACAGTTCAGAGATTTATTAAGAATGAATTCCCTTTATCCAAAACTCTTGAATCTATCACTGATGTGGAAGTTGCAGGGAAATACTTCAAAGAATTACCAGAAGATTTCCAAGATGAAATATTAACACGTAATTTCCTTATATATTCCATGCGGAACATGACAGATGCAGAAGTGAGCCAGATGTTTATTTATCTTAATTCTAATTCTAAGATGGAAAAAATGGAATTACTTAGGGTTATGGCTTCTAGGGAAGTTATGGAATTAATTGTAACAATGGAAAATCAGCCGATATTTAAATCTTTAAAATTATCCAAGAACCAATTTAATCATTTCATGAACGAGGAAGTTATAATCCATACATTAGCAGTAGTTATGAACGGAGCCTATGACTTGGGAACAGATAGTTATACTAAGTTTACAATGTCTTTAGCCAACGGTATTCCCCAAGAAATAAAAGATATTATGCTCAATACGACAGTGTATTTGGATGAAGTTTTTTCAATGCCGGATAGTTTTATGAAAAAAGTTCATGTACCTATTATCTTTAAGACAGCTATTCAAGCACAAGAAGATGGAATACCTGCTTCGAAGTTTGGTGGATGGGTGCAGGATTTCTTTAAGAGAAGAACAGAAGGTGATCCGTATACAGGAGCAGCCAGAGTCAGTTCAGCAGAAAAGCACAGTGTTCAAATCAGACTTACAGAGATGATGAAGGATTATCAGAAAAATATTAGGGATGCAAAAGATTATGTTCAACAACTGGCACTAGAGGAAGAAAAAAGAAAACTGCTGAAACTTCTAATACGGACAACGGCGACAGCAATAACCTACATAAGAAGATAACAGACATGTTAAATGAATATAAAACTGCATAAATAATTTTAACCCTTTTAATTAAGGGTTTTTATTTTGTCAATAACAGGTCAGCCATATCAGATCCAAATATAAAAAATTTCTTGACAATAGAATACAAATATAATATAATACATATGAATCTAAAAAATTAAAATAAAGGAGGAAATTTTATTGCCTAGAGGTCAAAGAATACCTTATGAAGAAAATCACAGAACAAATGAAGGAGGAATGTTAGAAAAGAAATGTAATGTTTGTAACGAATGGTTGCCATGCAATGAGGAGTATTTTTATAAGACCAAACACAATAAAACTGATGGGTTATATCCTAGCTGTAAAAAATGTGAGATAATAAGAGCAGGACAATGGACTAAAAATAATCCAGAAAATTTTAAAGCAGCATATAAAAGATATATGAAAACTGATTCATGGAGAGCATATAAAAAAGAAAATAATATAAAAACAAAGGATTTAATGAAACAATGGTGGAAAGATCATCCAGAAAAGAATAAACAATATAGAGAAAATCATAGAAACCATGACATATCAACTAAAGAATGGAAATCATGTCAAGAATATTTTAATTATACTTGTGCTTATTGTGGTAAAACATTAGAACAACAATATAAACAAAATAATCATCAATTTCATAAGGAACATGTAGATCATGAGGGATATAATGATGTTAGAAATTGTGTGCCTTCATGTACTCAATGTAATAGTTCGAAAAGAGCAAAAACTATAGAAGAATTATTTCAATTAGGATATCTTAAAGAGTTTACACAGGATAAGTATAATAAAATAATGTTATGGTGTGATGAAGATTATAAACAATACATAGAAGAAAAACCAGCTTATAAGATAAAAAGGAAAAGAATTGATAACGAAGATGGTACATATTATTGGCAACATGAATTATGGATTTATGATGAAAAAAGAAATTTAGTTGAATGTATCACTGTTAAAAATAGTAGGAAAGAGATATTAGACGATATTAAAAATGGTAATATAGTTATTTAATTAATTAGAGGGTTATTAACCCTCTTTTTCTTTTCCCTTAATTACTACCACAACGCATATAAACCCTTCTAAGCACTCCCAAACCTCCACACTAATACAAAACACCTAACAACAATTTAACCTTCTTAAATAGGCCGAGAAACAAGTAATTTAATCCTTGCATTTATATTATCATTGTGCTATTATGTATCTAAGCAATACGAATAATTAAAATAATAAATACATAGGAGGTTATTACATATGAAAACAATTATAACAACCAACCAAGTAACATCTCAGTTAATCAATCAGCTATGCAGAGCAGGAGAGCAGCAACAAGTTAAAACAACAAAATAAATACATAGCATAGGAGGGTTTTACAATATGATGCAGAGATTTAAAATAGTCAATGAAAAAGGTAAAGTATTAAGAGAATTCAAAACACCAGACAAGCCCGAAACCTGGGCGCGGTTTTTGAAGTATAACGAATACTTAGTAGTTGGTAATAGAACATATGGCCGACTATCAATATTGGGTAAGCAATATTACAAAGGTAAGAAAAAAGGAATTCCATTATATGCTACAAATTAACCCTCATTAAGAAGGTTTTATTTTTTGTTTGTTTATGATATAATCTATTGTATATTTATTATTTTGATATTCTATAACTGAGCAATAACAATTATAAAAGGAGTGAATTTTAATGTCATATACTGCCTTATGCAAGAAATGGGAAAGAGAATCCGAAAAGAAATATAAATTGGGAAAAGAAGAAAGAAAAAGGCAGCAAGCAATTACAGAAAAATTTCAAGAGGGAATATACATAGCAAAGGAGAAGCAACAAAAACAAGAAAGGATAGAGCAGGAAGAAAAGCAACAAAGAGCATATGACAGTAAAAAAGAAATGCTTGAATCTTTGCAAAAGAATAATCCTTTCAGCTATAGGCAATATTTAATCTTTTGGGATATTATAAACAGTGATTATAATCAAATTTTATCCGATATTAACAGAGGCCACATAACAGGAGGAGATATTCAAAAAATAATTATATATGTGGAAGGATTTAGTCAAGAAATAATAACTGAATACTGGAAAGAAAGATTAACCTGTTTAAAATAGCAGGTTTTTATTTTTGGCTGAGTGTAAAAAAGTAGTTGACAATTATATTGTTACTGTGATAGAATAGGTTAGTGAATTTAATACATAGGAGGTTAGAAAAATGAATGAAAAGGAAATGAGAGATTTTTTAGAAGAAGCAATTTCTTGTTTGGAAGATTTAACGGAGGAAGAAGAAAGAGAAACTAAAATAAATAGAATAGAAACTTTTAAAGATGCAGGAATATTAACGATGGATGAAGGTTTAGTTTTAAAAATGAAGGACGGAACAAAATTTTATCTTACAATTAAACAAGGTTAAGAGAGGCCGTTGAGCCTCTTTTTTCTTTATCTAAAGTTATAAACAATGCTTGACAATTATAATTATATTATGCTAAAATAACTTAACTTCAAAAACACCATTAACATAAGGTTTGCAAATACAAGGCAGTTGGAATTGAGGGGTTCCAACATATGCCTTGTATTTGTTTTTAGATTTATATATTATTAAAAAGTATTATATTTCTGTTTTGGTGCAAAAAATAGTTGTATTTATATTGTTATTGTGATAGAATAGGTTAACTTAAAAATACATATTAATAGGAGGTCATAACGTGAACGAACAAAAAGTATATTGTGAAGTAGAATTAGAAGGTGTTTTATGTGCTAAAATTGCCTATATACCAACAGCAGTAAATAAACATGATTTTGTAGAAGCTAACAAGCATATTAGAGAATATTTCAAAAGTTTAGGCTATAATAAAATAGATCATGTAAGAATATTATAGAGGCCGAAAGCCTCTTTTTTATTTTCTCCAATATCATAACAAAAACTCGATTTTATTCAAATATTGGAATTTAGAAACTAATAAAAATAACTTGCAATTATCTTTATATTGTGATAGAATACAAATATAAATTATTTGGAGTGATTTTATGAGCAATAATTTATTTATAGTTAAGGCCACGGATATCGATACAACGGAAGAATTAGAATATGAATTTTCTTGTTTGGAACATGCTAAAGATACATATAACGTATTAAATAAGCAATCAGATATAGAAAATTTAGTAGTGTTGGAGTATGATTTTGCAAGTAAGAAATATCATATAATAAAAATATAAAAGGAGTTGCTGAAGAATGACAGAAAATTATAATATCACTTTTGAGCAAGCAAAAGAATTAAACATTTATAAATATACTCAGTCTCACACAATTGAAGAATTAAAGGATTTTAAAAGTATCAAAGATATATACATCAATAATAATCTTGTAGTATTGGAATTAGGTAATATAGACATAGAATTAACAATATCAGATGCAGGAGAAGGAGAATTGATCTCAGGTTATTATATTTGTACCGTAAATGATAAAGGTAACGATGTGATAGAATGGGAATCTTATGATTGGGCAGAAGATGAAGTAATAATAACTGATAATCTTGAAAGAGATATGTTTAACATAATGATAAAATATGCAAAGGAAAATAAATTATATTGGAGTAGACCGAATAATTAAAGCACCTGCGAAGGTGTTTTTTATTTTTAAAGATATGATATAAATTTTAACAATTATATAATTTTTATGCAAATATTGGTATTTGAAAAGTCAATAAAATCAATACTTTTTAAAATTAGAGTATTGACAATTATAATATAATTCTGTATACTATTAATCAATAACATAACACTTAAAGGAGTGGAGCGAATGTTAACACAAGAAATTAAATCATTATTAAGCGAAAAAGTATTAAAACAAATTGAAGACAAGTCAATTCAAAATATTATTAGAGGAATTATTTTTAACTCTGATAATAAAATTGATTGGACAGATGCAATATACGTAGTTTATAAGAATATGCCAGAATTAATAAATGAGGAGGCATAATTTAATGAAAAATAAAATTCAAGAATCATTAAAACATACCCAATTTGATTTAAATTTTGCCGAAAAATCATTAAAAGGTAGTTTAGAAGGAATTGTAAAAAGTTTAGAAAATATGAGAAAAGAAGTAAAAATATATATTGATGATGATCGTTACACTTTAAATGATAAGACTAGCAGAATTATACAATTAATTCATTGGGGAATTGCCAATATGCATATTGAGGAATTAACTGATAAGGTAGGAATTCACCAAGGACTTTTTAAACAATGTAGGATTTTAACAGAATTATTGAATACTAAAGATAATTAAGGCCGAATATGGCCTTTTTTAAATTATTTAAAAATATGCTTGACTTTTATAATATAATTCTGTATACTATTATTAAGTTAAAAAATACATATAGAATCCAAGGAGGAATAAAAAATGGAAAATAATAATATTAGAACAATGGAATTTAAAGGTCTTGACGATTGGAACAGGCCAGTTTATAAATGTATAGAAACAGGAATAATGTGGAAAGACATAACCCTTGGAAGTGAAAAACCAGAATTATATAGTTGTGGTAATACCTTTGATGGTGAGCCGGATTGCCTAATAAAATCTGATTTAGAAATACATTTTATTAACCAATATTCTGAAAATAAGAACAGATTTAATTATATGATGCTTGACAGATTAAGAAGTGACTGTGACTATTATTTAGGTTATGGGAATAGAAGTAAAAAGCGTTTATGCTATGAAGATGAGCGAAAACATATTGACGAAATGAAAAAATTATATAACAGTTTTCCTGAGAATGAAAAGCCAGATTGGTTAACATGGGAGCAAATTTTAGATTATGAAAAAGCAATGGTTATAAAATAGGTAAATAACATAAAGGTCAGAAATGGCCTTTTATTTTTGCTTAAATTTATAAAAATGCTTGATTATTATATTAAGATTGTGCTATAATACTATCTATAAGGAGTGATATTAATGTTACATAGTACAAAACATTTCAGAGATATTTTATTAAGTATTGGCATAAATAGAAAACATATTAGTGTAGCAACCCCTTATAGTAAAAAATTAGGAGGATGGGATAAAACAGAGATACATATTAAAAATCAAGTAATAGTATTCCCTATCATAGCAAATAACATAGAATACCTTCTCAGTAATCAAATTAACGTAATAGAAACATTAATAAATAGTAAACCTTATTTTGTTTTATCAACTACATATGAGGCCAAAGGTAAATATTATAAAAAGTAAAAGGAGGTTGGATTATATAATTATTAAATGGTTTTATACATTTTATAAAGATTCTACTAAAACAAATGATTATTTATTTATTCGTACACATAATAAAAGAATGTATGGTTCTTATGAGTATCAAAGAGTTAAAAAGATAATTGGATTTATTTATATAAAAGTTAATAAACCATTTTATCTTGACGATGAATTTTATAAGGTAAAATTGTGATAAAACTGGTGCTTTATGTTAATAATTAAAGGAGGTCGTAAAATGGATAAATTAACAAAGGCAGAAGCAAAAATTATTTTAACATCTAAAGGTTACAAGGAATCAAGTTTTGACGAATTTTATAAAAATGAAAGATATATACAAAATATTCAACAGTTTTATGTCTGTGAACATAATCTAAATAAAATATTAAAACCTAATAATAGTTATAAGAATAACTTATATTATTTTATTGAAGGAAGTCCGATATTGCAGGTTAGAACATGGCAGTATTAAATTGATTAAACCCTTAAATGGTTTTTTCTTTTTAGTGATTGCTAAATAGTAGTTGACAAATATATTAGTATTGTGTATACTATTATTAAGGATATTGAAGGAGGTCATTCACTTTATGAGAAAAACATTAAAGTTTAATCCTTTGACCGAGCAGGAGAAACAGAATTTGTTTACATTTGTTAAGAAATACATAAACAATGTAGATTTTGATGTATTAGATTTAACGGAAAAGTTTGACAATAGTTTTATTGTTTTAAAAATCTATGTCGAGGGTGATGGAGAAATAACATTAGGAATTAACAGAAAGAAAAAAGGATTTAGTGTTTTAACAACTGGATAGAAATTGTTATAAATTGTCATTTGAATCTGACTTGAGGAGGGTTTATAAAATGAATCAAATAAGTGTATTAGAAGCAATTGAAAGAATTGCAAAAGGTGAAAAAGTTATCTGTAAAAGATTATTACCAAATAATGAAATGTATGTATGCAGAATATATGAAAAGGAGAATATGATTAATGCAGGTGATTTATTGCATGGAATCTGGTTTGTGGAATAATCAAAATTAACAGGGTTAAACCCTGTTTTTTATTTTCCTGCTTGACAGGACAACAGAAATATATTATAATTATACCTAAGAGATATAATACATATCGAAGGGAGCCATTAAAAATGAAATGTGAAGCTACAACCTGCCAACACAATAAACTTGAAAATTCTTTATATGGTTACTGTCAAAAGAAATATCCTAGACTTGAAGTAATAAAAGACCCAGTAACATATGAGGAAACAAAAACGGGTAAATGTTTTGATTATGAGGAAAGAAATAATAATAGGTAAAATTTACCTATCACTCACACTTGACAAGGCAAAAGAATAGTATTATAATTATACTTAGCACTACACATTAAAGGGAGGTAATATAACATGTTAAATAATTTAGACTTGAAAAAGGTATTACAGAAGGTCGAGGCGTTGGAGAAATATCACGATAAACATTTCCAAGATTTAACCGTAAAGGAATTGAATGATTATTACATTATATCCCAATTACTTATTGATTATGTAAAGATATGGAAGAAGGGTTAAAACAGAATAAAGGGTAAGTAATAAGTAACGATAGAGCAGGAGAATAAAAACTCCTGTTTTTATTTTTGTTTTTAGTGTTTTGGGTATTGCAATATTAACGAAAGTATAATATAATAAGTAGCAGGTAAGCAAATACATAATCTTTGAGGAGGCCGACACATTGAATAAATACATTATTATGTATGATGCTAGTAAATCAATTTTCAGCGAATACGAAACAATAGAAGGTAAGACTCCAAAAGATGCTCTTAAAAAGCATTTTAACAAGGATTTTGAAAGGTTAACAGGTGATGAAGGAGATTCGTTACAATTATATTAGTTAAAGGTGAATTAAGAGGAAAAACAATTTATTATCCAGGAAAGAGATGTCAAAGGTTGTGTTTTAAAGAATGTAGTTGACAAAGTTAACAGAAATATATTATAATTGTAAATATCAAATACATATTACCGAGGGAGGTTTTACTTAATGTTAACAATTCAAGTAAATAACTTGTATTTTAAGGAAATTAATAGAACATATCTGATTTATGATTTTACCGAAAAAGGTTGGACACTATTAGATAATAAACATTTAAAATCAGCTTATAAAAAATATCCAAAAGAATTTATTACAAATTAATATTGATAATTTCTAAAACCCTTATATATAAGGGTTTTTTAATATCAGATCCAAAGACAAGTTTGATCATGATTCAATTTATAAGAAAGACTAAAATAAAAAATAATAAAAAACTATTGAATTGATATTGACATACTAACGGAAATCTGATAAAATAAGAAGTGTCAAGAGGGAAACAAACAGCAAGTATAAATACATAATATAAATATAAAGGAGTCGATAAAATGAAAAACGAATTATGTGTAGTTGATGCTGTAAACTTTAGTATTTTTAATTTTGCTGATAACCAAGAACAAGCAAAAGAAGTATTAATAAAAGCCATCGAAATGAATAAAAAAGACATTGAAACATGGGAAGGTCATTGTAAAAATTATCCTGATACTGAACAGTTTAAGACTTATTTAAACCAAGCACAAAATAAAAAATATGAGATTATGACATATGAAGAATATTTGCAAATAGAAAGAAATCATTATATAAATGAACCATTGAAAGAAATAAATGAAGAAACCTTTGAAGATATGTTGAATGTGTTACCGCCCATAAAATGGTGTACAATAGATAATGTGGAAATGTTTTGCATGTCCGAGATGTTAACAGGGTTTTATACATCTCAATATATGCACGACAACAGAACAAATAAATATTATCATAAAATTGTCGATGTTACAGATAAAACAACTTGGGGTTATAATTTCATATAAAAATAAAATAAAATAACAGGGCTAGGGAGCATAGGCCGAGAATTCCGGCGAGGCTGAAAAAGCCTTTCCGCTTAACCTGTTAGAACAGGAATTAAAAGGAGGTAATTTTAAATGCAAAATAATACATTAATATTTGAGGGTGCAGGAAGTGAAATGTTTGAAGTGGGTAACTGCCGGATAAGAACCAGAATTCGTAACATTAAAGGTAGATTGATTTATTTAGAAATATTAGGTTTTCAAAACACTAATAAAACACCAAATTATGCTAAAGGTCTTGATGTTGTCGGTCATATAGATTGTTGCTTTTATGCGGATCATACATGGGACACCAGGAATAACAGTTCAAGTCAATTAGCACATATTACCAAAAAACATTTTGAGTACACCAAGGAAAATATACTTGATATTGTTAATAAAGAATTAAATTGTAATTTTAACAGTTTAGAAGTAGTTAACAAAGGTTTACACGTACACAGTACAAAAGAGCCTTTGTGTGATTGTTCAAAAGAAGGTTATACACCATTTAAGGAAACAAAAGTTAATATCAATGTTCTTAACGGTGTACAATCTCAACAATATTATGAAAGTAGTCGTCTAGCACGTTACGCACTACCTTATAGTTTTATTAAAGATATACCATCTTTAAAAGGTTGGATAGAAGAAAGAACTAAGAAAGAGCAAGAAGACTTTAAAAAGTATAATTATTATACTACTCTGGTATGGGATAAAAATGGTAATATATACTCAATGGAAATATCAGCAAGACAAAATTTTGTATGTATGAGTTTTGGTTTTGAGCAATTGGAGAATGTAATAAAAGCCATAAAGGAGTATAACAAATAATGGAATTTACTTGGTTTTTATGTCCACATTGCAGGCAGAAACTATTTAAACTATTACCGGGAGCTATAACAAAGAATATTATAGTTTACTGCAAAAAATGTAAGAAGGAAATAACTATAAACTAACAATTAAATAAACCTTAGAGCCTATGAGCCATTAACAAGTATTTTAATAATACTGTTAGTGGTTTTTTATTTGTTTATTATTTAAGGTAATAAAAAGTTGTTCTATAAAGCCATTTAAGGCTACATATCAATAAAAGGTTAAAACACTATACCAAGCAAATAAACACCTCTTAAAAATCAATTCTAGCAAGCTACAGTGGCATACAAAATTATAAATACATATACCATAAAAATACAATAAAAACATTAATAAAATACATATAAAATCAAATAGAAAGGAGTATTTACATAATGGATTTACAGCAGCAAAAAGAATTTATACGAATATATAAGCAATACCAGGACACTGACAAGAACACTATAAAAGCTAAATTAAAAGCATATATGGATGAATCAGAATTAATGATTATGCAAATAGCTGAACAAACTGAGATACCTCTTTCAACTATCTACCAATTGAGAAAACATAGTAGTCCATATAAACCGGAATTTATGACAACTTTAATTATATGTGATTTACTGGAAATCTCTATAACAGCAATCATACAGCAGATCCCAGATTTAAGCATACCAGAACCAAAAACAAAATGGGATATGTCAGCGAAGCAAGAATATATCTATAATTACAATAATTTGCCAATAGAAGAAATATGCAAAAAATATAATATAACCCAAAGAACAGCACAGGAGTACTTTAGAAGTTTTCAGACATATTTTTAAATGAATATGTATAAAAGTTATTTGAGCCTATAACAGCAGGGCATAAACCAACTTTAAGGAGTGTATACAATGTTAAAAACTAAAATTGCCATAACTAAATGGATTAAATCAAATTTTAAGAATGAACATGATTTTTATAATTTTTTGGAATATGATTACCTTAATTTATTTGTTGAAGAAGGTAGAAAGTTATTCCCACAATATCAGGAAGAATATAACAAATTAAAGATACAGTGGGAACAATTGCACAGTAGTATTAAAAATTTACCAGAGATTCAAATAGTAGAAAGATTTGGCAGAGAGACACACAAAACAATGAGAACACCATTAAATTATATGAGTGGGTTTTATTATTCTGATGCG
>Ga0209727_1002890_pt1 | contig 11513 bp, 13 predicted proteins | sample RifGroC1_FD_183995 | JGI IMG/M metagenome (GOLD analysis project Ga0209727, IMG submission 183995) | Groundwater microbial communities from Rifle, Colorado, USA - Groundwater C1 (SPAdes) (version 2) | ecosystem: Environmental > Aquatic > Deep subsurface > Groundwater | place: Rifle, Colorado...
CAGCGGAACCACGTCACGGGCTGGCCGTCGGCGCCGGCCCTGAGGTGCGCCTGTGGCTCGATCGTCGGTGCGTCACAGCCCCACGCGCGGCGCTGGTGTTCCCCTCGCGCCCCGCTCGCGCGGCAGGCCCCGCACGACCGCTCGCCCCCCACGACGACGCGATCGTCAGTGAGGCGGGACGCGAGGATCATCAGTTTCCCGGGTCGGCCCGGCGCGCGGCCTCGTCTGTGCTGCCGGCCGCCTGCGTGACGCGGCCCTGATGGCGGAGGTAGAGGTTCGTCACCTCCCACATGGCGGGGCCCGGGAAGGCGTCGCGATCGAGCCAGATCGGCGAGCCCTGCGGGATCGTCGTCAGGCCCGTGACCGGGTCGCGCGTCCGGGCCCGGCGCAGCGTCTCGGCGCTCACCGGGTGCGGGCCCGTGACCTCGACGAGCGCCGCCCCGAGGACGACGTAGGCGAGGTAGGACAGGAGCACGCCGGAGAACGACAGCTCCGCGACGGCCGTAGCCTCGAACCCGTTCAGCGGGCGGAGCACGTACGTGCGCGGGTCGCCCGTGAGGACGAGCGCGCTCCGGTCCAGGGTGCGCTCGTACCGCTCCGTCGGCGGCTCCCAGCCCTCCGGCCTCGGGTCCGGCGGCGGCGGGTCGTTGGCGACGGCCGGGTCTCCCAACCACACGATCGGGATCCGGGACAGCTTCGTGTCCGGGGCGAACGCCTGCATGACTGGCCTCCGGTGGTGATCAGGTCAGGGCGACGGCGCAGATCCGGTTGTCGGCCGCCTGCCCGCCCGCGGGCTGCGTGTCGCTGGAGTAGCGGACCGCTTCGAACACGCGCGTGGCATAGGCGTAGCCGTTCTCATCCGAGGGCCCGCCCGGGGGCTCCACCTCGTGGACGCGGGGCAGGCTGATCGCGATCATCTTCCCGGGCTGGCTGCCGTGCGTGGCCTGGATGCCCAGTTCCGTCTGCGACTCCCACCACGTTTCTCCGGCGTACGGCAGGCGGACGGTGGCGCGGATCGAGTAGTTCGGGCCGCGGCGGAAGGTCTTGATCCCGCCCGGGCCGTTCGGATCCAGGAAGGGCTGGAGATCGTTGTCGATGTTGAGCTTGAACGTCGGCGTGTCCAGGTCCGTGTAGGCGTCCACCGCCGTGTAGTACACGAACCGGCGCGCGACGACCGCCTCCGGGGCGGGGACGTTGATGGTCCCGGCCGCGCCGTACGCCCAGGCGTTGTAGGCGCTGCCGGGCGTGATCCCGGACGACCACGTCAGCGTGGCGAATCGCCACGTGACGACGATGATCGGCAGGGCGCGGGCGTCCAGGCTCAGCTCGGCCGAGGCCGGAACGGCGCCCGACGCGACGAAGCGGAGCGGCGTGCTCGTGTCCTCCAGCCAGCCGGTCCAGCGCAGGGAATAGGAGTCGTCGAGCGACGCGTCCGCGTAGGACGTGATCGCGCCGTAGACCGTCGACCCGTTGGCCGGGGCCAGCTCAAAGTTGAGCCGCGGGACGATCGTCTCCGTCGCCATCGTCGCGGACTTGGCGAACCCGGCCTCGTAGCCGGCCGACGTCTGGATCGCGAACGCGTGGCCGGCATCAATCAGCGAGGCGTCGAGGTCCGTGAGCACGATGGACGAGACGGACGTACGCCTGCCCGCCGAGGAGGGCCTTCAGGATCCAGGCCAGCGGATAGCCCGTCGTGGCGTTGACGGCGGCGAGGACGTCCGCGGCGGCCGGCAGCGAGCCCAGGAACCCGGCGAGGTAATGCGAGGTCTGGAACGACGAGTCCAGGCCCACCATGCCGGCCGGCGCCATGATGTGCACGTGCTGCTTGTCGACCGTGCCGCGGATCGCCTCGTTCGGGAAGTGCTGCCGGTGCAGGCCGGCCATGTCCGGCTGCGTGTTCTGCTGCACATACTTGTATGTGTCCGGCGTCCCGAACACGGTCTCCGGCGCGATCTCCAACTGCCCGATGTTGCTCAGGCGCGGCGGCGAGGTCCCGAGGCTCCCCATGGTGGTCTCCTGTCGCGCTCAGAACGCGCGCTGAATCTTGGCCGTGACGGCGTAGGGCACGACGACGCGATCGGCCTCGACGCGCAGGTCTCCGGACTCGACGAGCACGCCGGTCCACTCATAGGCGCCGGCGACGGTCACGCGGGTGTGGTCCACTTCCAGGTGATGGATCACGCGCATTGAGTCGTCGATCGCCATGCCGGAGATGGTCGGGAGGTTGTTCGCGTCGCCGAACGGGTAGTTGATCTCCAGCCCGAGCGGCAGGTCCCACAGCCGCGGGTGGTTGTCGGCGGTCCCGACGTGCAGCGGGTTCGGGATGGCGCGCGTCGGGAACACGAACCGAAAGCGCCGGAACGAATCGTCGAGCCCGCCCCGGCCGGCGTCCGGTCGCGCGGCCCCGTCGTACTTGAAGCGCGGGCGGATCTTGGGCGAGTCGAGGGTCAGGGACTCCAGGCGCGTGACCATGTGGTCCACGACGCCCTTGGTGATCTCGACGATCGCCACCTAGCCCTTGTCGCTTTCCGCTTGACAGCGTGCTCTGATGTGCGCTATCGTGCTCTGTATGGAGGGCGCGATGCAGACCGACCTGATGACGCTTCGTGAAGTCGCCGACGCCCTGCGCGTGGGCGTGCACGCTGTCCGCCGCCGGTACATCCGCACGGGCGGACTCCCGGCCGTGCGCGTCGGACGCGCGTGGCTCGTGCGCCGCGTGGACTTTGACGCGTGGCTCCGCGCCCGGGAGGCGTCCCGATGACCGCCGCCATGCCCGCCAACGTCAGCGTCTACTCCGGGCCCGAGAAGGTCCGGCGCCGGGGTGCCGACCGCCCGGCCTTCCGCGACGCGTGGACGCTGGAAGCCGCCCTGCGCCACGGTGACGTCGCCGAGCCGAAAGAGGACGGGCGCTGGGCGCACGTACGCATCGCGGACGGCGCCGCCGTGCTCGTGTCCCGCGAGGGGCGCGAGATGGCGCGGCCGCCCGTGCCGGCCGGCGTCTCCGCGGTGCTCTGCGCTGAGTACCTGATCGGTCAGCCCGGCTGCCGGCAGGGCTCGCCCCGGCACGGCGCCGTCGTCGTGTTCGACTGCATCGAGCGGGACGGGCGCGACCTGCGGGCGCTCCCGCTTTGGGCCCGGCGCGAGCACGCCGCCGCGGTTGTCGCCGCGCTCGGCCGCCCGTTTGAACTCGTCCCGCAGTCGCGCGTCGCCGACGTCGACCCGGCCGAGGTCCGGCGTACGCTCGCCGCGGTGGACGCCGAGGGGATCGTGGTCAAGGACTCGGCCGCGGCGTACGGCGCTACCTGGACGCGGTGGAAGCGGCGCGCGTAGACACGTCCCCAGTCACAACCACGCGTCGCGCCTTGCCCACCCTCGCCATCATCGGGTTCACGATCGTCGTCTGGAGCGCGTCGGAGAGCACGGCGTCGGTCGGGTCCAGCACGCCGATCTCGGTCGACTCGGACTCGGCGATCTTGCCGTGCGGGCCGAGGCGCTGGAGCAACGCCATGCGCAGGGACGGCGGGAACTTGCGCTGTTTCTCGCCCTTCGCCGCGGCGTCGTTGCGCGCCTTCGATTCCTGGATCAGCCGGTACATCGGCATGTTCCGGGTCTTTCGACCCTTCGGCCCGATGCGCAGCAGCCAGCGGCCGGCCTTGGTGCGGCTCACCTCGACGGTGATCGCCTTGATCATCTCGCCCGTACGGAGGCCCGTGTGCGCGCCGTAGTTCCCGGCCAGGAAACTCTCTCGGGTGTTCCACTGGTAGAAGGCGATCTCGCCCGCCACCTCGCCGCGGCTCTTGCGCGCGTCCCGCCCGTAGCGGATGACGTTGTCGTACCCGACCCACGTGATACCGGCGGCCGGGCGCTCGGTGTGGCCGCCGAGCACGCGGAGCTGCTGGATGACCGAGATCGGCGAGGTGCGCGCCGCGTCCGCCTTGTCGGCCGCGGCCCGCGTCTCCGCGTTCCACTCGTGACCCTCCTTGCGCTCCCACCGTTCCCGGATCTTCCTCAGGTTCACGTGGTGCGGCGGCAACGGCTTGTTGTCCGTCCCGACGCCGCGGCGGATCCGGTCTGCGATGTCCTTCGCCAGCGTCTGCCCGAGCGCGATCGCGTCCTGTACGGGGAACAGGTCGGCGAGCACCTGATCCCAGTCCGGACCCTTGAGCACAACGCGGAAGTCCGGATCGGCCACGGTCAGAGCCCGAAGATCACGGACGGCCGCAGCGACCGCGACTGCTCGGACTCGTCCGGCGTCTGGTCATCGTCCAGGTCGATCCAGCCCATGCTGCTCAGCGCCTCGTCGAACGCCTGCTGGTACTCACCGCGCGAGTCCCGGACGACGGCGCGCCGGTCCGTGTCCTCGGGGTAGAGGCGGCCGTCCTCGGCCATCAAGAGCATCATGCGCTTGATGACGGGCTGCTCGAGGTCGCTGTCGGAGTAGAGGAAGTCGGGCTTGATCTTGCGCGCGACGTCCGCGACGACCAGGCCGAACGCCCGGTCCCGCAGCACCTCGACGTTCGATTGCTCGTCGTTGAGGTTGCCGCTCAGCACGCCGAACAGGTTGGGATGCGACTCCCGTAGCCGCGCGACCGTGAGCGTGCACTGCGGCACATGCTTGACGACGTCGAACAGGTACGGGCTCGGATAGACGGTCCGCTCCGCAGCCGGGATCGTGGCGTGCAGCGTGACCGCCGCCTCCACCCGGTAGGCGCGCCCGGTCGTGGCGGTGTCCGCGGCCGATAGGGCGACGCGCAGCACGCGCGGCTGGAGCACGGACGACGCCGCCCACGCCAGGCGGAGCGGCGAGCGCAGGTAGAGCTTGAGCGGCGTTGTCACGTCGACCCGGTCCACGATCACCGTCTCGGTCGGGCCGGCACCGGGCGTCGTCGGAATCGACAGGGTCATCTCGTCGCCGGCCTGGGGCACCCTGACGCCGGTCCCCCACCCGGTCGCGACGGTCAGGGACTCGTCACCGGCGGCGGCGGCCGACGCGAGCGCCCAGGAGGGGTGCGCGTCCGTGTGCGCCGGGTCCCAGTCCGCGACGCCGTCCGGGCCATAGAGCACGGCCGAGACGGACGCCACGGGCCAGTCGTTCGGCAGGGCGAACAGCGCCTCCGCCGCGGTGCTCTGTCTGAGGTACTGGCGCACGGGCTACCTCGTCTGTCACTCGGAGCCGCGCCCGGCGGTCAGGCCGGGCGGGGCAAGCCGCGCCGCGGGAAAGGGGCGGCGGGCTCGGGTCACGTCACGGTCAGGTCGTGCCGTTGGACACGAACAGGCCGTAGTAGGTCGTCGCGTAGCAGGCGTAGTCGCAGCCGTACGGGATGATGTAGCGGCCGGACTTGTCGATGTAGGGCTCGCCGACCCACGGGAAGCCGCCGACGTCGCCCGGCGCCGCGCCCCTCGCGCGGAAGTCGACGCGGACGCCGTAGCGGCCGGGGCCGGACGACAGCGCCCAGAAGTCGCCGAGGCCCGGCAGCACGACGCCCTTCATGCCGAAGCCGATGTTGGCGTCGAGGGCGGAGCTGCCGTACGCCGACTTCACGGCGGCCGTGATCTTGCTGGCGCTGGACGCGATGAGCACGGACGGGACGGCGTTCGTGTACTCGCCGAGCCAGTCCTGCTCCAGCGTCATGGCGTCCACGTAGGTCTGGAGCGCGGCCGTGTCGAGGCCCAGCGTGCCGTTGTTCGCGTACGGGCCGCCCGCCGAGAGGGTGTGCGAGGCCGCCAGGAAGTCGGTCCCGGCCGACAGATCCGGGACGGTCGCCGTGCCGAGGGCGCCGGTGATCATGGCGCGGATGCTGGCGAGGACCCGCGAGAAGCACTTGAAGATCCCGTCGGCCAGAATCTCCCCGTACTCCGCCGCGTTCCCGGACAGGGCCGCGTTCATGAGCCGGTTCATCTCGGGCGCGCTGTAGGCCGCGTTGGTCCGGTACGGGGTGTAGCTCGTCGTCTTCGTGAGCGCGTCCGCGGGGCGCGTCTCGTCGACGTCCGCGGCGCGGTCTCCGATCGAGGCCGCGGCCGGGAGACCGAGGTTGACGGTGGAGACGACGGCGACCTGGTCACTCGGACCCTCGCCGAAGTACACCCACGACTTCATCTCCTCGATCTTGGCGCGGGTCGAGGCCGCCGCGATGGCGGGCTTGATCAGATCGTTGGTCAGCCCAACGAGGGTGGTGAGATCGGCCATTTCACAGAACTCCGTTGCCCGCCTCGGCGGGCGTCAGCGTGGTCGGATGTGCCCCACGCCGACCGGCTACGCGTTCGCGAGCGTCTCCGGCGTCAGGCCGTACTCCTTGAGCGCGGCCGCCTGCTCCCGCCCCTGGAGGCGGGTCAGGTACGACTTGACGGCGGGCGTCAGCTTCGCGCCCGGCACGAGGGCCGGGCCGGTCGACGGGAGCGGGACGGGAACCGGGGTCTGAACGGGCGCCGCCTGGGGCGCCGCCTGCTCGGCGGGCTTGACGTGATCGGCGTTGACCGGGTCGGCGGCCCACGCCCTGAGCGCCGTGAGGTGCTCCGGCGTGAGCTTGCCGTCCGGGCCGAGCGCGATCCCGAGCTTGCCCGCGAGCGTCGGGGCGACCATGTCCGGGTGCTTGAGGCCCGCGGCCTCGGCGATGGCGGAGTGGAGGTTGCCGGTCTGCCGCGCTTCGAGGAACGGCGTCAACTTCGCCAGCGCCTTCTCCGCGTTGACGAGCTTCGCCCTCAGACCCTCGACTTCGGCACCGGCCGCCGGCGCGGCGGTGAGCTTGGCGGTCAGGTCATCGATCTTGGCTTTCGTCTCGGCCTGCGCCGTCGCGAGGGCCGACCGGGCCGTCTCGCTCTCCGCCGTGAGCCGGTCGATCTCGATGCGCTGCTTCGCGAACGCGGTGGAGCTGGCCTCCTTCGCGTCCTCGATCAACTCGTCCAAGATCGCCCGCGCCTTCGTGCGCGCATCGCCATCCTCGATCAGACTCAGCACTTGGGACTTGGTAGCCATGTCGTACCTATCCATTCCGCGCCCGTGCGCTCTGCACGTGGCGGGTCGCCTCGTGTCTCACCGAGACCGAGGGATATGGTGGAATCTCCCGGTACCGCCGGGGTCGGTGTTCAGGCCGCAGCCGCGTCCGGCGTGGGCCTGGTAGGGGTCAGTTGGTGGTCTGCGGGATCAGCGTCCCGTCCTCGTCATGCGCGGCGCGCGGGTACTGCGAGATCCCGGAACCGGTCGTCTGCGCCGGGTCGGCGTCGGAGCGGATCCCGAGGCGGTCGCGGCGCGCCTTGTCCTCGGCGATCTCGCGGGCCACGGTCTCCGGATCCTCACCGAGTGCGCGCTGCACGGACTGCGGAGACCGGAACCCGGCGCGGACATCGATGAGGTTGGCCCTGGCCTCGTCTGCGGTACGCTTCGCCATCTCGTCATCCTCTGCCCCCCCCGGCTGCGTGTCCGGGAGCGGCGCCTTGGCGCGCTTGAACGTCCCGGTGGTTGACCAGAAGGCAGCGTGGGCCTCCTCGTACGTCGACTGATCGATCTGCTGCCGGAGGCGGATTAGGTCCAGCAGGCCCATCTCGGACGCCATCTGCCACGCCTGCACGACGGACTGATCGCTGAACACGTCCGGAGACCAGATCTCGCTGAACGCCACGCGGAACGTCACGGCGTCCAGCGGGATCTGCTCGGACGCCGGCGCAAGCAGGTTCCAGAAGCTCGCCCAGGTTTCGAGGTCCGCGATCACCTGCTCGCGCAACCGGGCCTCGCGCCGGGACTTCGCCAGAATCCTGGGCGCCTGCTCGTACATCCGGGCCTTGCCGGATACGTTGCTGAAGCTCTGGCCCATCAGGTCGACCATGCCGGCGACCATGTCCTCGGCCAGATACGCCAACTTGATCTGCGCCTGGAGCCACTGCGCATAGGCCATGGGGTCCACGCGGCTCTGGAACAACTGCGCCTGCCAGTCGTCAGGGAGTTGCATCAGCGCGTGGACGCCGCCCGGGATCACAACCGGCGCCGTGGCGGTCCCGGTCTTGCTCGGGTCGGTCTTGTCCGTCCCGTCGCCGATCGGGTCGGTACCCATCTGCTGCCAGCCCGGCGCGTTCGGCGTCTTCTTGCTCGCGGCGATGGTCCCGTGCCCGCCGACGTAGACCGCATAGTCCGCGTAGCTGAGCATCAGGATGAGGTTCACCTGCGCGTTGTACAGGCTCAGCGGCAGGGCCGGGAGCGGGCCGGGTGACTCCTGTTCCTTCCAGACGACGACCGGGTGACGGTTGACCAGGAGCCGGCCGCCGGGCGCCTCCGGGAGCGTCGCGAACGGGACGCCCTGCTCGTCGACCAGGGCGGCCGTGTACGTGGCCGGCGTCCCGGGCGCGCGCTGGTAGAGGTAGCGCGGCTCGTGCTCCGGGTCGTAGTCACAGCCCATGCCGCCCACGGGGACGGTGATCTGGTAGGCGCGGGCCGGCTCCGAGAGCGCGGGCGCCCAGGGCGTGATCTCGAACGCGAACGGCGCGAGGGCCGAGACGACCATCTCGCCCTGTTGGATCGAGTAGTGCGACGCGGCCGAGCGGAAGAGGACGGACATCTCCTCTTTGAGCCGCATCGCCGCCCACCATCCGGTTTCCTGAAGACGGAGGGGCAGTAGGCGCTGCATCGCGAACGTGCCGTTGGGGATCCCGCTCCCGGTGCGGCGGTCGACGAAATCGATCGTCACCTGTTCCTTGAGCGCGACCGCCTTGGAACTGACCACGTTCCGGACGAGCGGCCACGTCCGGCGCGGCATGCGCTCGCCGAGGTCCTGCGAGATCCCAGGGAGGCGGCGCTGAAACCAGTAATCCATGAGCGCCGGCGAGGCCGGGATGCGGTCCGGCGAGACGGCGAAGCTGGGGTGCGGGCCGCCGCCGGTCGCCACGTAGTAGTCGGCCTTGGACGGGTGCACATGGTCGCGGTCGAAGAACTTCTCCGCGTGGAACATGTGCAACGCCGCGGCAAGCTGGCGGTAGTGCGTGATGTTGCTCGGAAGCGCCAACCGCTACTCCGTCAGCCGGCCGCCGGGGCCCATGCCGCCGCGCCCGTGTAGAGGCCCCGTTCGAGGTCGTACAGTCGCCAGAAGTCGCGAGAGAATCGGATGACGGCCGTGTAGGCCAACTGGTCGATCGCGTGGTCGGACACGCCGTCCTTTTTCGGGATGTCGGTCACGACCTGCTTGGAATCGCGCTGGAACTTGTATCCTTCGCGCAAGGCCCACCAGACGCCGCGCCGCGTCTGCTTGTGCGCGTTCATCTTGTCTTTGTCGTCGGTTAGGTACCGACTGAACAGGATGCGCGGCTTGGTCTGCCGCGGCCGGAGCATGGCGCGGAGGAACTGGATCTGCGCCCGCTTCGACCGCTGCATCGGGTGGAGCGGCGCGGTGTACGGCCAGCCCAGGCGGCCGATCGTAGCGGCTCCGTCCAGCGCGAGGACGTGATCCTCCGAGGGCGCGGACGTCGACATCCCGGGGTTGCTAGTCGGGTCGCCGACGACGGCAAACCGCTTCCGCGCCGTGGGCTTCCCGTTCGCGTCGACCAGCTTGTAACGGTGCAGGATCGCCTGCATCGCGCGCACGGTGTCGGCGACGCTGGACCCGTCCGGGCCCCACTCGTCGATTCCGACCAGCGCATCCCACGACGGCACGTACTGGTACACCATCACGTGCGGGCGCTGGATTCCCCAGTCGACCCCCACGTAGGTCGGATTCTCGGGTTGGTAGACGTAGTCAACGACGTTCCCGAGCGGGTACGTTTCGTCGCTGACGCAGTCGCCGAAGATGACCTCCGGCGGCGACTCCAAGAGGCACAGGATCACCCGCTTGAACATTGCGGGGTCCATGTGCTCGACCCACTGGCGGATCGTCTGGTCTTTGACGCCGTAGCCCTTCGCGCGGGTTGACGGGGCGACCACGGCTCCGATGGTCGGCGGCTCGGTGCGGGCGCCGGAGCGGTACGCCTCGGCCTGCGCGCGGGCCTGTTCCAGCAGGTCCTTGAGCAGCCCGGTGAGGTACTGCGCCGTTGATGTAATGACGATCAACATCTCGTGAACGAACGTCCCGAGGGACGGGTCGGACTGCTGACGCCACCGGGTGAGCGCGTCCTGATACTTGCCCTCCGGGTCGTCGTAGAGCTCGATCTCGTCGTGCCAGACGCAGCCGACGTTGGCGCCGAACATGCCGGTTTTAGACTGCGCCGAGTGGAACTCCACCCGCGCGCCGTTCGTGAGCACGATCTCGGAGCCGCCCGGGCTGAGCTTCGAGGACGCGACGAGCGTGATCCCGTGGCGCACCCGGATGCGTTCGAGGAACCCCATCAGGGCCTCGAACTGGCGCCGGTTCTGGCCGTAGATCGGGGCGATGGCGAGGACGCCGCCGCCCGGGTTCGCGAGCATCCAGCAGAGGACGACGAAGGCCCCGACCGTCGTCTTGCCGACGCCCATGCCGCCGACGAACACGCGAATAAGGGTGGACAGGCCGATGAACTGCTGCTGTGCCGGGTTCGGCCCGCCGACGGCCCGGCCCGCCTTCTGGTCGTCGGGCGACGGCGGGAACGCAAGCTGTCCGTACCCGATCACGGCGCGGGCGGCTCGGCAAGCGGATCGGCGGTCGTGTCGTACGCGCCCTCCACCTCGCGGCGCAGGGCCTCGTCCTCGTCCGTCATCCCGGCGTGGTAGGTCTCCGCCGGGCCGCTCCCGCCGACGCGCACACCACCGCTGATCACCTCAATGTGGACGCGGGTGTGACCGGACGGTCGGTGGACGGCGAGCGAGTCCTGCGCCTTGCGCGCGGCGTCGGTGAGGAGGGCGATGATCTGCATGGCCTTCGCGTGGTCCACGCGGGCAGCGTCCAGACTGTGAGCCAGTTCCTCGGCGTCCAGCCGGGTCGGGTTGTCCGCGTCCAGCTTGGCCACGCCGCGCCTGAGTTTGCGGGCCTGCGCCCGTCGCTCAGCCTCGGCGCTTCGGTCCGCCTCGTATGCCCCGATGAACCGCTCACGGGCTGTGGCCGTGACGGCGTAGTCGACCTCCAGCGCCTCGGCGCCGGACAGGCCAGACGCCTGCAAGGCTCGCACGCGCTTCGACCAGGAGGGCGGCAAGCTCGCCGTCAGGAGCCGGATGCGCTCCGCGCGCTCCCGCTGGAGTCGCTTCTCTTCCTCTGTCCTCGCCGGCGCCTCGTTCGCAGGGCGAGCCTTCGCCCCGGGCTGCGGCGGTCCGTGTCTCGGTGGCATACCATCCGTCCGCTGGAACGCGGCCGTGCGTCAGAACGTCGAGGCGCCGACGCGCCTCCCGCGATGGGACGTGAGTCCCGTCCGCCCACTCCGTCCACCGGGGCCTAGGGATGACCTCCCCGAAGACGGTGGCCCACTGCTCCGCCAGCCCCACGAACGTGTGGAGCGCCGGCGCCTCGTCGTGCCAGACGCGCAGCGGCGTCGGCCGCACTGGCACCGCGCCGGCTGGGCGGCGGGCCATAGGGGAATTCCGTAACTAGTTGAAGTTTGGGCGCTAAAACTTTGGCAGTTGTGAGTGG
>Ga0209727_1002897_pt1 | contig 11484 bp, 10 predicted proteins | sample RifGroC1_FD_183995 | JGI IMG/M metagenome (GOLD analysis project Ga0209727, IMG submission 183995) | Groundwater microbial communities from Rifle, Colorado, USA - Groundwater C1 (SPAdes) (version 2) | ecosystem: Environmental > Aquatic > Deep subsurface > Groundwater | place: Rifle, Colorado...
TCAACAACTCTAACAACATTATCCGTAAGCTCTGTAATAGTAAAACCACCGGTCCCGTTACCGAACAGGAATGTAGATGCAATCAAAAACTTGCATTTGTGTTTCTGATAAAATTCTTTTGGTTTCATTCTTTATAAATAAATTTATAATCTGATTTTAATTGCTCAAGATTTTTTTCGTAATCTATTTTGAAATCACCGTTACCATATTGCTTGCTTAAAGACTGAACCAAAGCAGTATGCTTATAATTATTTAACTTAACGCTGCGATGAATTTGTGTGAGCTTTCTGATTCCCCATATAAACAGGGGAACTCCCACAATCTGAATTATTGCTACAATTATCTGTAATATTTCTTTGTTTATTTCCATTTGTTATTTCCTTTTGAACAGTTTACCAAATAAAGGAATTAAATAATACCATTTTATATTATTTTTCCGGAACAGAATGTGCATTCCTATGTTTCTAAAATAAAAAAATACAAACCAATAAACGGGGATCAACCACCATTCATTTATTCGATGCAAATAATTAAATGTAAATATCACCATTACGAATAAACCAAAAGCAATATGATGAGAATCGAATAATTTTAATTTTGAATCCCAATCTGTTTCCCAGATCGGTATCCAGAACATTTCTTTACTCCAGCTTCCTCGTTGTATAAGTTGCTGGATTTCTTCCCAGGACGCTAATAATGCTAATAAAAAAAATATAAGTATTTCAATTATCATTTTTCGCTCCATCCTTTTATTAACCAAAGTTTATCAGCACAATCAAGTGAATCTGACCTAAGTATTCGTTTTATCTGCTCATCTTTATTTATTAACTTGCAATAAGCTGAGCATCCTGATTCTATAATTATCAGAATAAAAAGAATAAGCAACGCCATTGTAAAACCGAATAATTTTTTAATCATTACCAAGCTCCTATACTTGGTGTAGCATCTCTCGGTACTGGATTACTCCAGGATATATAAGGATTATTGAATGTTTCCCATTTGATTAATAAGACACCAGTTACAGGATGTCTTATGTTCCAATTAGTAATTACCGATTCAAGATCGGTACCCGCATTTAATGCAGCAGAACCTGCTATTAAACTAAAGTTATCATTAATTTGGTCTGTAAATCCAACAATCGAAGGACTAATACCGTTTACATCTGGACTTGTAGTATGAGTTCTCCATCCAGTTAATGTATTACAGCCTGTAGGAGATTGACCAAATACTCGTGGTCCTACTCCAGATTCTCCTGCAACGTGATATAAATTATAATCAAAAGATGTTCCTGGCAATAATGTATTGGTCACAAATGAAGTAGGAACACAAGCATCCTGCACACGTGTTACTCCAGCAGTTATCCATAAAGGACCACAATCATCAGCCACACTTGCTATATTATTCCAATAAAATAAAGTATCTTGATAGTCAAAATGTGTACCCTCTGTTGTAGATAAGCTTGCTTTGCCAACAAACGTATTATTTATTACCGTATCTTGGCCAGGGGCATCGTCACCAGCTACACAACTCCATTCGTGTGTAGGTGCCCACTGTGCTATCCCTACACCATAATAAGAAAGTACATTGTTATAAAATCTGGAAGTATATCCATTCCAACTATCGCCATTCATCATTATCTGTGAATTATAATTACAAATGTTCTTCAAAAAATTATTTCCATAAAAAATATTACCCGTATAATTTGAAAACTGTATACAATCAACGTGTTGTCCATCTGGAGTATCGCCTGCTGTATTAAGATTTGCTATGTAATTACCTATTAAGAAAACATTATTTTGTCCTCCATAAGCAGAGAATAAATCCCATTGCCCATTCACTTGAGAATCCTGCACCGCATAACAATCAATAATCCAAATTGAATCTATACCAGAACAGGAAGATATATTTGCACCTGCACCTATTCCACCACAACCACCATAAGCCCAATACATATACTCATTATTATGAAGATATAATGAGTCGAAAACTATTACATTTGCTATGTCGTCTATTCTTAATCCAGTACCACAATTCGTAATTTTTATATTTTTGAAATATATATAAGAATCGTTTTGAATTGATATACCTATACTCATATTCCTAATATGAGCTTGCCCTGGTTCATTCGGATCTGTTTCCCAGGTAATAAAATTTCCTGGTGTACCAGATTTAGAAATACTAATACTTGCCGTAGTATATAAAGCATCATCTAACCAGATATGATCTCCAGGTTGTATAACAGCCTGGTTAAAAGAACCCAAAGCAATTTGATTTGCTCTGCTATCACCACTTCCATCACCGGTTGTAGTTATTCCCGCATACCATACATTATAATCAGGCGGCGGGGATGAAATGCTTTTATTCCCGACGATAATTTTATTTGTCTGTGCAAAAGCAGTAAGTATTAAGCTGTAAGCGATAAGAATTATAATTGATCTGATCAAGGTATTAAACCCTTTCCAAATTATTTATGGCTAATAAACTAAACGAAGCTGGTGACTGAAAACCATATTTCTTTTCTATTCGTTCTGTCATCAGCTCGTTCTCTTCCAAATATATACCACGATATATGGTTGCACAGAACTTCCGCTCGCAGATGTAACTGCATTGTTTGTAACCGAGTGTGTTAATGGTGCACCCGGCCCATCTGAGGTCACCTGGTTATTAGATGCATTGTGTATGTTATCGCCGTCAACAACAGCTAGTTGAGGAGTACCGGAATATAATTCTACATTATGCAAAGTATGATCATCAATCGTTACGTTTGATGTGACTGTATGGGTATGGCTTGCGTGAGCCGATACCGATACGTTCGATGTTACGCTATGATCGTGAGTTTTAGTTCCGCCTGTTTCTTCTACCGTGTCAAAATCAGGATCTGCCGCATCGATGCCTATCAACACTCTGCCGGTTCCGAACGCTGCCCACGTTCCAACGCCAAGCAAAGTTGCAGGGTTTGTTGATACAGTCGAAATGTAAATTGAACCAACCGGGTATACAGCACTCATTGTCGTTTTAGAATCTAACTGAGTTTGAATTGCAGATGTAACACCGTCAACAAAATTTAATTCTGTACCTGTTGGTAAAACAGAAACAGCACCCAGAGTAAATGGAGTTGGGATTGTAACCGTGCCTGTAAAGGTTGGCGAAGCTTTAGGCGCATATTTTAAATCGGAAAAAGTACGCTGTGCTGTGCTATCAGATGGAATTAAATAAGTCCCTGAAGCCTGCTTACCATTAAGCTGGGTCTGTATAGCAGAAGTTACTCCGTCAACAAAATTTAATTCTGTGCCTGTTGGTAAAACAGAAACAGCACCCAGAGTAAATGGGGTTGGGATTGTAACTGTGCCGGTAAATGTTGGCGATGCTTTCGGTGCATATTTCAAATCAGAAAAAGTACGCTGTGCTGTGCTATCAGATGGAATTAAATAAGTCCCTGAAGCCTGCTTGCCGTTAAGCTGAGTTTGAATTGCAGAAGTTACTCCATCCAGATAACCTAGTTCCGTTGCCGAGATGTTAAAAGTCGGAGTTGTATTCTTTAAACTCTTATCGTTGATCTCAAGATCACCGCCAAGAGTTGGCGAAGCATCAGCACCGACGGTATCATCGGCTGCGTTTTTATCCCAATTAGATGTTTCTGATGTTAAAACATAATTACTATCATTGAGCATTGTTGTAGTTACATCGTTGCTCGCGTTTTTATCCCAGGCAGATGTTTCCGAGGTAAGGACAAAATTACTGTCGTTCAAAGTGGTTATATTTAATTTTAAATTAAGAGCACTTTGCAGGTCTGTCTGATCAGATAATGTTCCTGTTATGCTTCCCCACGTCGGAGATCCGCCGGTTGCATCTGATTGCCAGGTTATTTCTCCATTACCATTTGTTTTTAAAACATAATTTGTGGTTCCATCGGTAAACGGGAAAGTATATTTATTATAAAATTTAACACTGTCACCGGTTGTCGTTTCGGTAACGTTAGTAAATAATGCGGCTCTCATTGTCGCTTTATTCACTGCGGTCCAAACATTACTTATACTTTTAATAAAAGGCGTAGCATCGTTTGCAGTAAGTATGTGTGCATCTATCGAATCCACTATTGCGTCTTTTATCCAAACGGAATCCTTATAGCCGTATGTATTATCCCAGTTTGTGTTTCCATCTGTAATAAATCCGTAACTGTTATCCCAATTAGTGTTGCCGTCTGTTATAAATTGTGATATATCAAATTGAGTTGCATAAATAGTCGAGTCGGATTTTAATAAATCATTGCTCGCGTTTTTATCCCAGGCAGAAGTTTCGGAAGTTAAAACAAAATTGCTATCTGCTATCATTTGTTTTGTTGGAAATCTTGAATAGCCTTCTGCATCGGTTATCAAACTGTCACCCGGAACGTGTCTGCCGTCGTGAGTAACAGAATCTGCATAAGCAGCACCTCCTGCGCCGGTTGCATCGTTCTGCCAGGTTAATACTCCGCTGCCATTTGTTTTTAAAACTTGTCCCGAAGTTCCATCAGTAATTGGAAAGCTAAAAGCAGGAACAGAAGTATATGAAGGGAAATATCTTACCGTTCCATTGTATCTGTTTGCTACATAACCGAGCGAAGAAATTAATCCTGTGCCCTCGGTGTAATAAGATGGAATTGTATTGCCTGCGGAAAGATCGGTCGAATAAAAAAGAACTCCATCTGTTTGTGCAGAGCCTGTAAGGTTGTGGAATTTAACACCGCCACTTTTTAATGTTACAATTTCGATGCTGTCTCTTTGTAATATAACATCCTGATCATTGACAGTGCCCAGCCTCTGTCTTCCAAGCTGCATCCCCCACCCTCCGCCCGGAGTTGCTACAAATAATTCCGGGTAACTTGTATTACCTGTGGCATAAAGAGCTACAGACCCATAATAAGGATTAGGGATACTGCTTGTATATCCGATTATTAATGAGCGTACAGAATTTCCAAAATTTTTTATGCCAATAGCTATATTACCGCCGACAAAGAGATTTGCTTTCCAATTGTCTTGATGAAAACTTTGCCAGTCATCAGGATCATCGATAGCACTTGCACCAGATGACATTCCGAAAGTCTTTGTTTGTCCGTTCCACCAGAACGCTCCTTGGTCTGTGGTAGTATAAAATTGCAATCCTGTATTTTTAAATGTACTAACACCGAGTCTTAAGGCTAAAGTATCTTTATTTCCATAAATAGAATTATCGATCCGAATACCATTAGAGTTGGGGAAGTAAACTCTGTTTTGAGCATTGATTCTCACTATCTCTGTAAAACCTCCTGCTGAATTTTTCTGGTAAAGCCAGGGGACATCTCGTATGTCATTTTGTATCCTCATCGTATCCCTGAAAAAAATTCCACCTTCACCTATATTAGGAGTCATTATATGGATCCTCTGTTCTAAGTTCATCGCAGAGAAACTAATTTGTGCTGTATTAAAATTTGATTCAACATTATAAGGCTGCCCAATGTTCGGTTTGTAAACCGTCAATGCAAATGGTCTGATGTCGAATTGTGCGTATGGTGCACTATAGTAAAAAAAATATTCATATACATCTGTATTTGGTTCGAATTCATAGTTGCCTTCTAATTGCATACCAAATTGCGGCAGGGTAGGTTTGTCCCCATTCCAGTTATAACCAAGATTTATAGAATGATCAACACCCTGAGAGTCAGGAATAAAATCATTCACAGCTGTGGCTAAAACCCAGGGAGCGGTATATTGATCGTAAGGTGTCATTTTAAATATTCTACCACCGCCGGCATAAGTCCCGGACAAAGCTCTCCAGTCTAAAGCGGTTCTATAGGAGCCTTCTGTCTTGCCAATTTGTATTGTAGTATCGGCACCAAATTTTGCATTACCCAAAAAATTCTTCTGTGCGGTAATAGTTTGCAAAGAAGTTTTGTCAACAATGTCCATCGAATCACCAAGCTCATCATAGCTAAGGTATGTCATAGAATTATCCGAGTCCCGGAAAATCGGTATGCCGGGTTCTTTGTTAGAGCTATCAAGTGCAATTATATGCACCGGTCCGGTTGTAGCAATGCCGTCTGCAACGGTCTGCCCGTTCAATTGCAAATTAAAATTACCGCTTGTTATCCAGACTGTATCAGATCCGTATGCGTAAATGCTGTAGTAATATTTAGCTGCATTAAGCCCGGATGTATTAGCGGCGTAAAGTGTGCAGGTAATTGTTGTATAAGGTTCGGTGTAAGAAACTCCGCAGGATTTTGATACGTCGCTTAATCTTCCGCAATTAATTGTTGTGCACGCTTTAACTGCAAAGTAAAGAGAATCGTAACCGGAGTAATCACCGGCTGCATTCCAGGTTAAAACTGTTGTGCTGCCGCGGTTAATAAAAATGTGGTTGTTTTGCTGAGCTGTAAGCGATAAGCTGTAAGCGGTAAACAATATTAAAAATATTTTTTTCATTTTTAATTATTAATAATTTCCTTTATAGACCGTTAACGTTCTATCATCCGCTTCAGCATCATCGGCAACAATCCTTACATATCTTAAAATATGAAATGTTTGATCTGGGTGGAAAGAAACAAGACTGCTTGCCTGCGTTAAAATTATTAATCTTGTTTTACTGCCAGTAGATCCTGTATAGTAAACATTTTGCCAGGCACCGGTTGTAGTTTGCCGTGTCTGCACAAAAAAAGTATCGCTCGTTACTGTCGCAGGGAATCCTACCGATAAAAGTTTTTCCCCATTCAGGTCAGCTATAGAGCTGTTTACTCCAAGCGAATCAATTGTTACTGCAATTGAATCTGGGAATTGTGCATAATTTATACCTGCGAGTAAAGCAAGTAAGACAATTAGTTTTTTCATTTTGTTTCTCCTTAGTTGTTTTGTTCATTTGTTTGCATCCAGGTCTGACCGATTATAGATTCAACTACACATTGAAATTCTATAAAATCATATTTGCTTAAACTGAAGTTTCCTGACATATATAAATTATCGTCTCCACTTACTAAATCTTTAAATGTTATATACCCGATATTATCATCATTATAAATTCTTAAAATCATTCCCTTCTGTGCACCTTGGACATAAATTCTACTTATCCCCGGTGTTATGTCACCCGGCAAATCTAACATTATAAGAGAATATCTGTTGGTTGCCACAAGTGTTAAAATTGTATCGGTTACATTAGGAACAGTATAAGAATGTGGTGTGAAAGCAATTACATCAAATGTTGCACTTGAGTCTATTGTTATTGTTTCTGTAATTGTTAAATTCGGGATGCTCAAAGCACCATCAGCATCTATAGAAATTGTCACACTATCCGCTCCAGTTTCACCAACGATATTGAGAAAGCGAGTCGAAAGACTATAAATTGGAAGGGCTACTGTCCCAATGTATGAACTTGAGGTTCGTCTCATTAATACAGAAAAATAAGCTGTGCCCTGAAGATTGATAGAATCTAAAAAGTTTACACCCCCGTGAGCTCCGACATTAAAAGTTGCACCGTCAAAATTATTTATTCCATTCCAGCTATTAGATGCATTAAGCAAAGCAGTTTCACTGGTATCATAATTTGCATTCCACCACGTCCAGAAGCTTATGCCTGTAAACTTCCGCCAGCTAAATTTGTTGGAAACTTTAGTAGCTAACAGAAAAAGATCTGTTGAACTAATAGTAGTTTTAGCAGTATATGATGGTATTGAATCGTAAGTAACTTGTGCGTATACGGCTTCGGGCATTAAGCTATAAGCTGTAAGCATTAAGCCGAACAAGATTATTTTATTTAATGTTTTCATTTTATTTCTCCTAAATTTCTAAGTTGTTGCATATTTAATCCGTCGGTACGCTGCCATCTGTATCCATCGGAACGCTTCCATCTGTATCCATAGGCACAGAACCTTCAGCACTAATTACATTTACTTCGCCAAGATTAACCGGCTTCTTACTTCTGAATATCATCCTGAATGTATCATAAGCCCAGGGTGTTTCTAATGGGAATAATTCCATTATCTGCAATCTGAATTTTACAGGGGCCCCGGTTTCATCCACAAAAGCATCCGCAGTCTGGCTTGGAAAGAACGCACCTACTTCCGTTTTATTATAAGTATTATAAAAATTCTTAAACCACGCAAGCGCATTTGTAAGCTGCTTATGAAGCCTGCAAAGAACAGTTACCTGTATATGATCGTAATGGCTTATTTCTATCCAATTTTTATTTGCATTTATTATACTTTCGTGCTCAAAATCTCTCGGTTCTAATTCTATATTTTCAATAAAAGATTTTTCAACACTTATTTCGTCATCGCCCACAGCAAATTTGGGAATGCCTGAGCCAAATAAATAACTATTCATATATTTCCTGGACAATTTCAGACGTATGACTGTTCATATCGATATAATTTTTAACTACTGCTTTAGGAGTTATTGTCGCCTGAGTTGTTATTTCTTCCGAGATATAATCATTTAATAATATTTTTTTCTTATTGCCAAGACCCTCATCAGGATAACGAATAGGATCATCAAGATGCCAATAATAATCAGGATAAACTGTGCCTGCGTGGTCAACTATACCGCCAGACGTATAAGAATTCGTTGGGGTAAAAAAAATTATTATTCTTTTTGTAGAAATAATAAATGTATAAATAGTATGTATGCCGTTTATTTCAGTCATCCCCTGAACTCCCGTAATTTCTATATGCCTTCTATTTAAAACAACATCGGAGTAAGTCGTAATATCTTCAACATAAATGCTTGTTCTTCCGCCCCCATCGTAAACTATATTTGTTACGTTTACCGGTCTCGTTCTCCGGATTAAGAAAAACAAATTATCATACCAAGGAATATTTTCTTTACCTGAATCTACTATTACCTGTGTAACCGGGGTATAGCCTGTAACAAGATCTCCATAATATCTTCTGTACTCTTCTCCATATTTGTAACCGAATCTCATTTCATATCCATAACCATCGGTTCTTTTTTCTATTTCATTCAATGAATATTTCCATTTCAAATCATCAATAACAGAATAGTTGCCGTCGGTTCTTCTGTATACTTTGAAACTTTTTTCGCCTATGGGAATTATGAATATACCTGTAAGTGAAAAAAATAATTTTATGAAATCAAAAAGATTTAATAATGAATCCAACGTCGGTTCAAAGTTTGAGCCTTCTCTGTAAAAAGCAACATAAGACTGGTTGATCGCATAGATTGCCCTGGCATCAATAGCTATCTTGGATAGCAGAATTGATTCTTCCCTTCCATCGTAAAACCTGTTGAATATTACATCGTCTTTCACTAATGCAAAATTTATCTGTAGCCCGGCAATAGAAAACATTCTTTCTATCGCGTATATTACTCTGATGTTCGGGGAAAATTCATTGTCGAAACTTGCAGGACATAATGAATTTATATCGGGGGAATTATTTACAAAATCATTATTAAGAGTTTCATAATCTAAGAAATAGGTTTGAAGAAATTTAAGATCAGAACATATAAGATATTCCCAGGAAGAACTATCTTCATTTTTTTTCTTTTCACCTATATAACCGGTGAATATGCATCGTGAAATATCAAGTTCGTTGGCAACAATTAAAACCTCATTATTTTTTTCAAAGTCCGGAGCATTTGAGGAAATTCCTATACTAAATTCTGAAACAATTAATTCGTAATCTCTATTCCTATCAATAAACGGGACCGGCTCGGATCCAATTAAATAATCGTTACAATTAACAAATTGTGAACCGGATTTTATGTATAAATCAAAATTCATTAAGATTAACTCCACGTCTGCTCATCCGGTTAACATTTTTTTGAGAAGCTCTTGCAATTTCTTTTCCATCAAGATACACGGGCACTTCTATTAATTGTCCTTTGCCTTTTTTACTTACGTGAACATTAGTTGTAAGAACAGCATTAATTAGTCTATCCATCTTACTTTCCATTCGTGAAGTCTGGCCTGCATTGTAAACATCCAGCGTTTCATTTTTGTGGACCATAACAGGATAACCGCCGCCCATCGGACCGCCATAGCCCGGAGTCGAGTAGCTTCCACCCACAGCGAACGAAGGAATTTTTGTAAAGGAAATATTCCCGCCGAGGTTTCTAACCCTGCCACCCTTTTCCAAACCTCCTACTAAAGCACCAATAGCACCACCGCCGGAGAAGAATGAAAAGATTGATATAATCCCGGATATAATATTCAGTATTGAATAACCGATAGACGCTGCCTGTGTAAGCTGTCCAACAAAAGTATGCCCGGCAATATTAAGAGTAGATGATATCTGCCCGCTTAAGCTTGCAACGTTGCCCATCAAATCTTCTACAGAAATAAAAGACGTTTCCATATCTTCCCAGGGATGGCGTTCCCACATCTGCATAAATTTTTCATCAATCGGCTGCACGTTAAATTTCTCTTTAGAATAATCTCCTGTCGGTGCTCCTATGCCCGAAAGTATTGCTGCAGTATCAACACCTTTTGGTTTAATAAAATCAGAATATTTTTGAAGCCTGGTTAAGAGTTGATCGTAAGTTTCAACTTGTTTTTTTAATTCATCAGTGGTTTTTTTATTTGCGTGGAAAATTTCAAAAGTTCCGGTAACAAGCGATTTATTATAACCTATCAGTTCAAGAGTTTTATCTGTCTGATCAGATACAAATTGTTTTATTTTTTCCTGTTCTTCAGCTTGTTTTTCAGCCAACATTTTACCTCCAGTTAAACCGCCCGTCATCTGCATTACTTTTATGCCAAAAGCAAAAGCTTTATTTAGTGCAACCCAAACAGGAAGCAGACCGGCACCAATAACTTCCTGCTGATTGTTAAGTTCATTGTTCAAAATTTCCATTTGCCCGGCTAAAGTTTTGCCCTGTGCTTCTGCCTGACCTAAATAAATCGCTAAAGCTTTTATTAAGCTGTTGTATCTTTCCGTAGATCCCGCAGCTCCTACGACTGTTATTCCATAACGTGCAAGTGCATTTGTGGAAGAAGCAAATGTTTTCGTAACCAGGTCTGCGGCACTGGAAAGATCCACTCCCTTTGCGGTTGCAAAATCCTGCGTAACTTTTATTAAGCCTTTTATCTTATCTTCTTCTTTTGTAAATGCAGCAATAAGACTCATTGCTTCAATAGTGGATTCATCGCTGAAGGTCGTTACTTTCTGCAGGTCCTCTGCAAATTTCTGGAGTGATTTTGAGTTTTTACCAAGTGCTGTATCAAGCTTCTTAATTGCAATTTCACTTTCTTTGTATGCTTGGATAGAGCTTTGCATAAAGCTTAAAACCTGCTGAGCAGAGAAAGCAGCAACCAAAGCTGCACCAACTCTATTGAACGCTTTGCTCATCCTGTCGGAAGCTTTTAAAGTTACACCTTCAACTTCCCGTATCTTCTTTAACGCAGCTTCGTTGCGTGCATCAAGTTCAATTATGTAAACTTTTTTAGCGATATTTTTACCCTGGATTTATTTCAGGGTCTCCTTTTTTTTGTAAAAATTATGTTATAACTTTAAGATTCTGA
>Ga0209727_1002907_pt1 | contig 11457 bp, 10 predicted proteins | sample RifGroC1_FD_183995 | JGI IMG/M metagenome (GOLD analysis project Ga0209727, IMG submission 183995) | Groundwater microbial communities from Rifle, Colorado, USA - Groundwater C1 (SPAdes) (version 2) | ecosystem: Environmental > Aquatic > Deep subsurface > Groundwater | place: Rifle, Colorado...
AGCCGCGGGCTTAGGTTACAGCTATATAATGCTAGTGCACAAAGATGGCTTTGCCACTGTTTACGGTCATGTCAGCCGGATTGATGTGGAAGAAGGGACTTATGTTACCAAGGGACAGGTCATAGGTGCAGTTGGTGGTCTGCCCGGCACCTCTGGCGCCGGGCGCTTAACTACTGGGCCACATTTGCATTTTGAAATCCGTTCTAATGGTATTCCCGTAAACCCGCTGGAATATTTACCTTAAAGTAGGGGATCGGTGTATAAAAAATCCCCAACCATTATCCAATTGGTTGGGGGAATAATTGTTATTTCTTAATTTCTGGTTTTGTTGTTTCTTCAGTCTTAACAGCCTTAGGTTCTTCCTTTTTTTCAGAAGTTGTTTCTATATTTTCAGTTGATAACTTGGCGTCGGCCTCTACCTTATCCTTTGTACCAACCTTTCTTTCCTCCTTTATAGGCTTCTTATCATCCTTGTTCAGCACCCTTTCAGCTGCTTTATTTAATTTAGTCATGGCTGAACCGAAGATAGTGGCAGCTGGCAACAAGCCACCAGTTGCATTTCCATCACCAGTTGACAGACCAACTATCTCTGGCATGAACGGGTGCTTGCCCGAGGTCATTTTGTCTATGGCTTCTATGACAATGGCGCCTTCTTGACCAAATTGGTTTACCAAAGCTCCATAAGTTAAATTAATTGCTTCAGCTTCTCCGGCTGCTTTAGTTTTAAGGAAATTAGCTTCAGCTTCACCTTCTTTTTGTCTTAATGACTTTTTCTGCTCTACCACTCTAGTTTGTGCTATTACTGCTTTTTCTTCGGCTTGGGCAACAGCTTGCTGTTCCAGTTTTACTAGATAATCCTCGGCATCAAAATGCTCCATCTTCACTTTATCTATATGCACCCCATACTTTTCCCCAATGGCCTCTCTTAATGCTGTTTCTAGCTTAGTAATTACAACTGGTTGATGTTTCTTGGTCTTATCATCGCCGCTAACACTCTCAAGGTCACCACTTTTAAGCGTACCAGCAACTATATCTTTAACATCATTAGTGCGGATATACTCTACAGTTGTACCAAAGACTGTAGTGGCAACTACTCGGGTAATGAACTCCAAAGGATCACCAAAGGCGGCTACTATGACTCCGCCTGATTCAGCCGGAATCGTCATTAGAACATTAAAGTCAAATATAACCCAGATACCATCCTTACTGCGCTCTCTGATGGTGTTAAGATCAGCATCATAAACACTAGTTGGATAATCAGATTTGAAGAATAAAGATAATTGTCTGGTGGGTACAGTTACAAAGGTAGCGAGCGTACCAACCTTTACATGTTCAATCTTAGGAATCTGAATGTTTTCAAACTTATCTTTACCATCATCACCTTTAAACTTTCTCCGCACCGTAAGGAATTGTTGCGTTTCTTCAGATTGCTTATAACCAGCAATAGCATAATGGGCTGGTTCTAGGGCTTTGACATTAATGCCATGCCCGCCCATTCTTACTATTTTTCCGCCCTTAAAAGCCCGCTGAGTTATATCACGCGCAACATGACCAGTTGAAAGTATTAAAACTTCAACTGTACCCGGTGCTACTACTAATGGCTCCACTAGTTTTACATCAAAGACAAACCGATTAAGGTTTAAGAGTTGCCCCGGCCTGACTAATCGCCAATGCATTCCCATGGTGCCCCCTAGCTCATCAAATACTCGTACATTTTGATAATCTTGAACCTCTTTAGGTGGCCCTTCTAATAGTTTTTGCAAGCACGGACCAGCAACTTTGCGTTCAGCCACTGCTCCCCATCTGAAGATTTGATCATATGCTGTTAATTCTTGTGTTTCATCAAGGCTGTCTCTCTCCTTGATGGATTCTTTACCTTCTTCAAAAACAGATTTGATTTTATCGTTTTTATCTAGATCTTCTTTCCGAAATTTACTGTCTATTTCCTTAACATCTAAATTCTTACCTATGATTTTTTCAATATCATCAAATTCTCCTAAGCGTGCAAAGGTCGCCCCTTCGGGTTTCTGTTTGGCAGCATCCAAACACGTTACCATTAAAAATTTATCATCAGGCACTCTATAAGGTGCATAATAATTATCTTCTGGCTTATCACTTTTATTATGAGAATCGGATAATTCGCCATCATCGATCTCAAAAGCGATTAAATCTACCGGCCCAATGTATCCCGGCGTTATGATGCTGCGCTGGATACCCATTTGACCACCCACCTCCATAAAAGCTAGCGGGCGTTCAAAAAAGAAAGTAGCTGGAAGTTCTTTGGCACTTCTGTAAGTATCCGGCATTACTCGGGCAGTTTTTCTATCTGAAGCTAATGGCTTACCAATCCTTGATCGAACAATTAGAAGTTGGTCTGTTTTGCATTCAGTAAAACTAAAAAAAGCGACATCGTTCCAGACTATTGGAACCCAGCACATGCCTTGCTCTATTTTCTTAAACTGCCAAGACGCCTCACCAGCAAAGGCCATAACCTGGCTAGTGCGCCCCTTAAATGGCATCAGGCGATACCACTTTATGTACTTTTTTGAAGCCGGGAAAAAGAAATTTCCTGGATTCAAAAGAGCGTAAGCTAGTAAGGCTACTAGAATACAAAACCCAGTTACAATCCAAGACGGGTTGCTAGGAATTATTAACCAGAACACAATGAGGGCGGGGATAAATCCCAAAGCGCGTCTAGCATCATTGTTTGCTAAACGAAACTTTTGCCACTCACTGGCAGTTAATTGTGAGGGGTCTGGAGTTAACAACGCCCATACCCAACACAAAACCAACAGGAATACAAAAACACCGTATTCCCAGATTAGACTTAATGTGGTTTCCAATTTATTACTCCTTTATATTGTTATTAATTGATTGTTAATTTACTTTATTTGATTTATTTTAGTTACAATAATTCGTTGTAACAATTTACCTTAGCATAAATAAATATTTTTGTCAATAGTAAAAACACTGCCTTTACACCAATAAAAAGCCTATTAATTATTTGGCTATGTTAAGGCCGAAACCAAGCTATTGTTTTAAAGGGTGAAACTTACGATGAGTAATTTCAGCATACCTATCTGAGGCATGAACATAGCGGGTGGTAGTGTCCAAAGATTCGTGCCCGAGGAGCACCTGAATAGCTGCGGGGTTAGCCCCTTGTTCTGCGAGATATGTGGCAAAACCATGCCTGAGGCTGTGGGCTGAAGTCGGCACATTAATACCCAAAGTTTCCCGATACTGCTTAATCTTCATTTGCAAATAATTATTGGAAATTCGTCTGGTTGTTTTACCAGCGTTCTCACCCCGATAGGGGATAAACAGAGCGGATAATTTATCCGCCCTTTGCTTTAAATAAAACTCTAACTGTTTTATAGCCCGGGGAGTTAAATAAACAAAGCGTTGTTTTTTGCCCTTGCCGGTTATGAATATTCTGCCAGTTGTATCTATTTGGTTACGGTTAAGGCTAGTTAATTCAGAAATACGCATGCCAGTCGCAAACAACACTTCCAGCATAGCTCGGTTACGTTCAGCTACTAATTTATTTTTCTCCAATTGGTTAGGCGATTCAATTAATTTAACCAATTCATTTAATTCTGCGACTTGTGGATGTTTACGTTCAGTCTTAACCAGCTTGACCGCCTCCGGTGGCAGGGGAGTAGGGTGATCCAGCTCAATTAAATATCTTAAATACGCCCGCAGACTTGAAAGCATTCTATTTATGGAATAGCTTTTCAATCTAACTCCTAAATTATGCTTAGTAGAAGTACGCCGATCACGAGAGGTAAGATAAGCTTTATAACGGTCAATAGCTTTTTTGTCTAACTTAGTAAAAGGTAATTTAAGTTCATTAATAAAGTCGGCTAGCACACCCAAATCACGTTCATAGTTATAAACCGTCTCCGGGGAATAGTTATTGGTTTGTAAGGACAAAAGGAAATCATCTAGGTAGGGAAGCGCCTCTTTTGTCTTAGTTGTAACTTTGGTCATATTTAACTGAGTGTAAGGGATATTATACTCAGTTTATCATATTCTTTAAATTAAGGCAAATTGAACCATTTATGCCTTACTCCAAGCCCAAAGCCTTAGCTAACGGCGGATTTGAGAAATATGCCCTAACCTTATACCCGGGCTGCTTTAGTTGTATCATTTCCATCTTCAACTGCGGCCGCACGATTAATTTAAAACCGGTCTTATTAAGATAGGCCTGCTTAAAGCCACTGAAGTCAGCTACGGTGAAGTCGGCATCACCTCTTTCCGGCCTGGTCGGATACGGCTGTCTTATTTTAAGCAATTTCAAGGTACCAGACATCGTTTCAATACCAGCTAGCTCAAATAAAAGGCCGGTGGTCATTTCCATAATAACAGTACCCAATCTAGCCGCCGCCCTTATCAAATCTTCATACTCCTCCTGCTTTTGCGCAAATATGCAAGCATAATTTACTGGCGCTGAAACTTCATGAGTAAATTTATTTTTCAATTCAGTTGCCAAAACCACAATATCCTTAATTAATTTATCTAATTCATTTACTGACATATTTTTATCTCAAGCGTCGCAAAATATATTACTTATTATTTCAATTTAAAGTAAAGGCGGTTGCCAAAGCGCACATCAATATATTGTAATTTAGCTCTATCATCTTTAATTCTTTCTTCCAATAACCTCTTTAAACTGGCAATTTGTGGTTTAGCGTCTGATTCCCCTGTGACATTTACATACCAACCTTCTGGCATGTTCAGCTGCAAGGTTGGTAAGGCTGTTGGATCCAATAAAATATATTGAGGTAATAATTCTGGCAATAGTTGACGCCAATTATCATATAAGTCATCAATAAAGGTTACTAATTCGGGTTTAATAGTTTGATCACCCAAATTCCTGACTGGACTGTCCTTTTCCAGCAATAAAGGTAAAGAACGATCATTATCAGTGGCACTTGATAACTGCTGAACCAACACGCCGCGGCGGTCAAGCAAAAAGTCTCCCTGATCAGTTTTTAAAATAGCCACGATAACATTATTGGCTACATCAATTTTTAATACATTAGGCCAATGTCGCACAAATTTAACATCCTCAATGTAAAACTCGGTGGCTAAGACTTCCCGGGCATGGCCGGGATTAAACAATATTAAATTTGATTGAGGAAAAACTAGCCAAAGTCTAGTAGACATGACTCCGGCCACTATTTCTTTTAGCCGTTCTTCGGTCGGTTTAAAACCGACATTATTAATAACAACATTCTTAATGGTAAAAAGTGGTGAATATACTATAGCCAATAAAAACCCAACACAAAAAATAAAAATACTTAAGTTTAGCCATTTACGCCAAGGTGGCACTGATGGCCGATGATAAGCCTGGGATAAACGCCTGGTAACCACCGGGGCTCGATGGTTGGTAGGAGCAAAATCTCGCCGGCGAACTGACCGCCGGACTGGCTTGGGGTAAGTTAACGATACCATTTAGCTTTGGGCCTAAATGAAGTGGCTAAACTTTGTTTTTGCCTGTGTCGGCTAAGGGCCAAATTAATTAGTTCATCCAGTAATTTTGGAAAGGGCAAACCTGAGGCGGCCCACAATTTCGGATACATACTGATGGAAACAAACCCAGGAATGGTATTGACTTCATTAAGATAAATTTTCCAAGTTTTTCTGCTCACCAAAAAATCAACTCGCGCCATGCCAGCTAGATCAAGTACCTTAAATGCCTCCACAGCTAAGGCACGAATCTTTTTGGCAATTAAAACTGGCAACGACGCTGGAATAATAGCTTTTGATTTTCCATCCACATATTTGGCATCATAATCATAAAACTCATTAGAAGGCACAATTTGCCCTAAGATTGATGCCTTAGGTTTATCATTACCAAGCACTGCTACTTCAATTTCCATGGGGTTAGGTACGGCCTGCTCAACAATTACTCGGCGGTCATATTTTAATGCCAGTTTAATGGCTGGTCTTAAATCTCTCCCTTGTTTTACCTTACTTACGCCAACTGATGAGCCAGTATTGGCTGGTTTTACAAATACCGGCAAATTTAATTTCTTTAAGCGTCGCAAAATATATTTAGCTGATTTTTTAAATTCAGGTGCCGGAAAGTAATCAAATTTAGGCGTAGAGATGCCAGCCGCCTGGTAAATTTGCTTTTGCACAATTTTATCCATGCCGACAGCGCTCCCCGAAACTCCAGCGCCAATATAAGGCACATCAGCTAATTCCAAAAAACCCTGCAGCTTACCGTCCTCGCCAAAAGTGCCATGAATAAGTGGAAAAATCACGTCCACTCTCCTCTGTCCTGGTTCGGGTAATAAAGCTTGGCTAGACTTTAAATTAAAATTCTTTCCAGCCTTAAGTAATTTAAGTGCTTGATTACCTATCATCCATTGGCCTTGCTTGTCTATTCCAATTGGCACAACTTGGTATTTTTTGCGTTCAAGGTTCTTCATAACCGATTCAGCCGAAACCAATGAAACTTCATGCTCAGCTGATCGTCCGCCAAACAAAACTCCCACTTTTAATTTTCTCCTGGGCATAATAATTAAACTAAATGCCGCGGTAATAAAGGATTAATTCTAGTAACAACCTCATAATTAATTGTTTGGGTAAGCCTGGCAATTTTATCAGCTGTTACCTCTCCCCTACCCTTCTTACCTATTAATATGACTTCATCTCCAACTTTTACGTTCCTTACAGCCGAAGCATCCACCATTGTTATATTCATGCAAATTCGCCCAATTATCGGACAAATAACGCCTTTAATAATAACCCTGCCTTTATTAGACAATCCCCTATCTAATCCATCCCAATACCCTATTGGCAATGCTACCATTGTTGTTGATTTCTTTGTAACAAATGTACGGTCATAACCAACCGGCGTATTTTTTGGCAGATGCTGTACTTCAATAATTTGCGTTTTCCAAGTTAAGGCCGGCTGTAATTTAAACTCAGAGTTCATTTTGTGCACCACTTGTTTATTCTCATCGCTCGGCCATAAACCATATAAAGCAATACCCAATCTCACTAAAGATAAATTAGCAGTCGGGGCGGTAGTAATGGCAGCACTACAGGAGATATGATGCAATATGCTATTAGGCAATTTACCGCTAACGGATTTGGTAAAACGCCGATAAGCTGACAGCTGTTTTTTTAAAAACTTCTGATCGCGCGACTCAGCAGTGGCAAAATGCGAAGCTATACCTTCCAGCTGAAGCCGGGGTGATTTTAAAATCTTTTCCAAAAAAATCCTGGCTTCTTTGGGAAAAAGCCCGAGCCTCGCCATACCAGTTTCCAGTTTTAAATGGATCTTGGCTGGCTTTTTCGCTTTTTGAGCAGCTAGGCTTAAAATCTTAAGCTGTTCAGTCTCATAAACCATAAAAGCTATACTGTGTTTTATGGCCCAAATTAAATCTGCCATCACAAACGGCCTAAAAAAACTCAAAACCAATATAGGTAATTTTACTTTGGCCTGACGAATTAATTTCGCCTCTTCAAGCGAAGCTACCCCCAGCCAATCAACTTGCCTTGTGCTGGCCGCAACCTGCGACACTAATTCAATACCATGCCCATACGCATTACTCTTGACCACGGCCATTAATTTAACTTTTTTGCCTACCATGCGACGATGGACACGGATATTTGCGATCAGTGCCCGCCTCGAAATTTCCACCCAACTGTATGCCGGACCTAGCTTCATTTTTTACCTATAACTTTTAATTTACCCATATAGGGCCGCAGGACCTTAGGTACTTCAATTGTCGCGTCAGCTTGCTGATAATTTTCTAAAATTGCAATAAGCGTACGTCCTACGGCAAAAACCGTACCATTCAGCATATGGACGTGCTCTGTTTTTCCTTCAGCATTCTTAAAGCGCGTATTTAAACGCCTGGCTTGGAAATCTGTAGTGGTTGAACAGGAATGAGTCTCACGATATCTACCCTCAGATGGAATCCAAGTTTCAATGTCATATTTACGAGCCGCTGGATCACCTAAGTCTGCGGTACACATCTTTATCACCTGATAAGGCAACTTGAGCCCTTGCATTAGTTCTTCTTCAATTGCCAATAATTTTTCCAGCTCCACATCAGATTCTTGAGGCGTTGTAAAAACAACCATTTCCAGCTTATCAAACTGGTGCACTCTTAAAATACCTTTAGTATCTTTGCCATAACTGCCGGCTTCACTGCGGAAGCATGAGGAAAAACCTACATAGCGACGAGGCATATCATTAAGAGTTAGCACCTCATTCATGTGCATTGGCCCGATTGATTGCTCAGCCGTACCGACTAAATAAAGTTTGTCCTTAACCAAATGATAGGTTTCATCTTTACCACCATGTTCTAAATAACCCATAGCTTCCATGGCTTCTTCATTAATTAAAACCGGTGGAACAACCGGAATAAATCCTTTTGAACGCGTAATTTCTAAACCGTATTGTATCAAAGCAAACTCAAGTAATGCCGCTTCATTTTTTAAATAGCCAAACCTAGAGCCGGAAACTTTAGCGGCTCGCTCCATGTCTATCAAATCATGCTGATGGGCTAATTCAAGATAATCTTTGGGCTGGAATTTGAATTTGGGAATTTTGCCAACCGTGCGAATTATTTCATTATCAGCCTCGCTGTTGCCAACTTTAACATCAGCCTTTGGTAAATTAGGCAGCTCTTTTAAGGCGGCCTCAGCTTTGACGCTGACCTGATTCAACTGTTCTTCCTTTTCCTTTAACTTAGCTTTATTAACCTTGCCCGCTTCAATATCGTTAGCCCCAAAAGTTTTTTGCTGCTGACGTAGCTCATCAACCACTGTTTGCAACTCCCGGCGTTCGCCATCTAATTTCAAAATTGCATTAATATCAGCCTTAACGCCCTTGGCCGCCACGCCTTTTTGTACCTCGTCGGCATGCTCGCGAATGTATTTAATATCAAGCATAATTAGCTAATTGTTTTAAATATGGTTCAAGCTCCATTATAGCCTGTTTTCGGTGAGTCATAAAGTCTGATAATTTACCTTCTTTATCCAGCTCGACCACAACTTTTTTATAAGCCGGCAAATAAAATAATGAACGAAAAGGAAAGCCGGGCGTAGATTGTTGGCTAGCTTGCTCTGCTATATAGCCAATCTCTTTACCAGCAACGGAAACTAGTTTTTGGGGTGAAAAAGCTAAAGAGACCGCGGCGGTAAAAGAACAGTTACGTTCACTAAAAGGCACGCCCTTTAGCCGCTGTAAAACCTCATTTATTATTTCCTCATCAGTACCTTCTGGCTTATCAGGGCCAAAAATGCGCCGCGAATAAACCCCTGGCCAGCCGCCAAGGGCCTCAATCTCTAAACCGCCGTCATCGGCAATTGTGGGCAAACCGCTTAATTCACAATAAACTCTTGCTTTATTCTCCGCATTAGCTTTAAAGGTCGGTTCGTTCTCTCCCACTTCTTGATTAATACCTAAATCCTTTAACGAAACCAGCTCAAGTTTAAAATTACTGAGTAGGTCGGAAAATTCCGCAAATTTAGCCTGATTCCGTGTAGCAATTAAAAGTTTTGTCGGCATATAAACTATTCGCCTATTCGCGCGAATTAGAGATAGTTAAAATTATAAAGCTATTTCAGAAGCCATCTCCTGCATAGCCTTTAGTTCAATATCAATTAATTCTTCAAGTGATAGCCCAATCATCTCCTGGCACTTTGCAATAATCTCACGATTCACACCTTTAGCGAAACTCGGGGTTTTAAACTTTTTTAAAACTGATTCAGGTTTTACGCTTGATAATTTTTTATCCGGCTGAACCAAGGCGCAAGCTACAATCAAGCCAGTTAATTCCTCAGCGCACCATAAAGATTTTTCCAAAAGCGTTTTTGGTTCAATCCCATGCATGTGATTATGTACCCGAACGGCTTCTACAATTTCTGGAGGCAAACCAGCTACGGTTAACCACTGCGCACCTACAATTGAATGCTGTTCTGGGGTGCTTTCAGTTAGCTCCCAATCAATATCATGCACTAATCCAGATAATCCCCATAATTCTTCGTTTTGGTTAAATTTACGCGCCAAGGCGCGCATTATAGCCTCGGATGCCAAAAGGTGGTTCCTGAGGAACCCACCTTTGACTTTTTCTTGTACTAGCAACCACGCCTCATCACGCGTCATGATTCTTTATTCATTTTGCACGCCGATAGTCACCGACGTCATGCCTTCAGATTCAATTATATACAAACCAACTGTGCGCTCACCTTTTTTAGCAGAAACAACACTTGAACTGCCCATATTCGCAGTGCTCTCTATAGTCCAGCCTTCATCAACTAGTTGGCTATTATAGTAAGCGGCCACTTCACTGGCTGATTTTGAAGTAGTGAACATTACCGAAGCGCCGGGAGCGCCGGTGGAAGGATTGCTAGAGCCAGCATAAGAGATCTTAACCCCGGACATCACCGGCACATCACTTGGCCAATCTGAAGGTAGTGAAACATTCTCCCCTGCTTGGAAACTACCCTCATCACTTTTGTAAGTAATTGTATCATCGCCATCATAATCGACATCAACTTTACCGCCTGTAGCACGCTCAATAGCATTCTCCGCCATATTCTCGGCAATATTACGACTGAACATACCCCTAACTAGCATGCCTAAGCCGCCAAGAACTACCACGGCAACTACGATTATGATTAATTTCTTCTGGTTCAAGCCACCTGGCAAATTGGCTAGTGGATTATTTGATTGGTCAGCCGCGGCTGACTGCTGCATAGTATTTTGATCCATAGATAAGTAATAAATTACGTAATTAAATTTTTAATTATTTACTTCTCATCGGCGGAAATATTACAGTTTCCCGAATTGGTTTATCTACGATAAAGCTGAACAATCTTTCGGAAAAGCCGAAACCAGCGGCTGGGGGCATACCATATTCAAGTGCGGTAATAAAATCTTCATCCAACATTTGCGCTTCACTATCCCCTGCCTCGCGCAGTTTCATTTGTTCTTCAAACCTGGCGCGCTGATCGGCTGGGTCATTAAGTTCGGAAAAGCCATTACCCAGCTCCGTGCCGCCAACAATAATTTGGAAGCGTTGTACGCGGCTAGAGTCAGTTGGTAATCGTTTAGCCAGTGGTGAAACCTCTACCGGATGGTTAATAACAAATAGCGGGCCTTGAACTTTGGGTCTGACTAATTTTTTCCAGAACAAATCAATCAGCCGTCCAGCGCCCATATTTTTTTCATAACTTACTTTGTGTTTCGTTAATAATTTTTGTAACTCATTAACATCAGTCATCCCGGCTAAATTCACGCCAGTGTGCTCCTTAATCAATTCAAAATAATCCAGTCTAGGCCACTTACCAGACCAATCTATTTTTTTACCTTCATAAGTTGTTTCCAGACCGCCAGTAACACCTCGCACAATTTCTTGGTATAACTCTTGGGTGAAAGTCATTAAATCTTCATAATCAGCATAAGTCCAGTAAAACTCACACATT
>Ga0209727_1002914_pt1 | contig 11446 bp, 11 predicted proteins | sample RifGroC1_FD_183995 | JGI IMG/M metagenome (GOLD analysis project Ga0209727, IMG submission 183995) | Groundwater microbial communities from Rifle, Colorado, USA - Groundwater C1 (SPAdes) (version 2) | ecosystem: Environmental > Aquatic > Deep subsurface > Groundwater | place: Rifle, Colorado...
TGCACTGATCTATCACGCCTCCAATCGTATGCAGGGCCAGCCACTCAGAGCGGCCATCCTGCGGGACACGTTCGAGAACATCAGCACCAAAACAATCCCATCCATCCAAAAGGCCATCGGCAGCATCGCCGAGGCGAACGACTACCCTCCCTATATCCAAGCATGGCGCTGGTCCCGTGGCGGCAAACGGCTCGTGTGCTCCGCTCCCCGGATCGAGGTAGACCTGTTCGGCGCTGATGACCTGGCATCCATAGCCCGGCTCCAGGGCGGGGAATGGTCGTTCATCGCCATTGAGGAGCCCGCGCCCATGTATGCCGGAAACTCAGCGGGCATTCCCCGAGGCGTGTTCGACGTGTGCGTGAGCCGGTCGGCCCGTGGTGGTACGGCAGCGAAATTGTTCGTCGCTCAGAACCCCGGAGACGAAGATCACTGGACGTTCGACGCGGCTGTGCGCGACCCCATCATGCGCCCGGACCATGCGCCGTCGATCTGGACCGAGACAATCAACATCCCCCCCGGCAGCAATCCGGCCCGTACCGAGGCGATGAAACAGGCGACGCGGGCGGCGTATGCCAATGATCAGGCACTGACCGCCCGGTACGTTCACGGTCAATGGGCATTCGTCCAGATCGGGGAGGCCGTGACTGCGGAGTACCGTGGCGCGGTAGATGATCGGCCCTGGCACTACACCGGCAGGCCGATACCCGTGATTCCCGGGGCGTTCGGGGTGAGATCGTGGGACGGCGGGCACTGGCCGACGTGCATAATCGGGCAGGTATCCCCATCCGGCAGGCTGCACATCATTGATGCGTTCCGGGGTGAGCATATCGGGATGAAGCAGCTCATTGAGCAACAGGTCAAGCCCGTCCTGGCGCTCAGGTACGGCGGGGTCACGGAGTGGCTGGACACCGGGGACCCGTCCCTGTCGGTCGGGGATGACTCGGACATTGAGCAGAGCCCGGCGAGGGTGATCGAAAAGACCCTGTCGACCGTCTACCAGGGCGCATCACACTGGCCTGCGGTCCTGGAGCCCATGAAAGCGGCCCTGAACCTGTCCATCGAGGGCAGGCCCTACGTCCAGGTCGGCAGCGGGGCGGAGATCGTCCACAAGGCCCTCAGGGGCGGCTGGCACTACCTGAAGAGCAACGACGGCACGGTCATCAGGGATAAGCCGGTGAAGGACAAGCATAGCCATCCTGGGGACTGTTTCGGGGCTCTGGCCCTCAAGCTCCTCGGGCGGCCTGCAAAGAAAGAGCAGCCGAAGCGTGCGGCCCGGCCTGTTGTGGCTGGCGGCTGGATGCGGTAGCGGTAGTTATCCACATACGTTGACAAAGGTGTGCATAACATGGCGAGAACCCCCAAACAAGAGTTGAACCCCGAGCGCAAGCGACCGGTTCGTGAGGTCCCGGAGAAAGAGGTTGATTTAATCCGGCTGGCGCTGGACCAGGCGAAGGCTGCGGAGACGTTCACCGAGGATTCCCGGAAAGAGGCCGAGGACGACATAAACTACATCGTCAAGCGGCAGCAATGGCCCGAGAAGATCCAGAAAGAGCGCGAGGCGGATGGCCAGCCGTGTCTGGTGTTCAACCGTGCGCCGGTGTTCGTTGACTCCGTCGTTTCGCAGATCAAGCAGAATCTGCCCCGGAGTAAGGCCCTGGCGGTGGATTCGAAGACCGATCCGAAGACCGCCGAGGTCGTAACCGGGCTGATTCGGCACGTTCAGCGCAACAGCAGGGCAGCCCGTATCTACGCGCAGGCCGTCGAGCAGGCAGCTACGGCGGGCTATCCGTCGTACTACAGGATACTGACCGAGTACGTTGATGATGAATCGGACGAGCAGGATATCGTGCTACGGTGGATACCGCACCAGTTTTCCGTGCACCTGGACCCGGCAATGACGGCGCTGGACAGGCCGGAAAAAGGGGGGCCGAAGTGGGGCATGATCCAGGAGGTCATGAGCAAGGCCGAGTTTATCGAGCGTTGGCCGACCGCGGACGTGGTGAGCATGGACAACCTGGCGACGGATGATCAGGGCTGGTGGATGGAGCACAGCGTCCGGGTAGCGGAGTATTTCGTAGCCGAGCCGTATACCGCCTCCCTGAAAACCCGCGAAGTTACCCGGTACCGGATCAAGCAGTACAAAATCACCTCTCGGGAGATACTGGAAGGCCCGAAGGACTGGGCAGGCAAGCATATCCCCATCATCCCGGTGTTTCCTAAAATGTTCTGGGCGGACGGGAAGCACCACTACCGCAGCGTGTACCGCAATGCCAAGGATGCGGGCCGGATGCGGAATTACTGGGCGTCTCAGATCACCGAGGCGGTCGCACTGGCCCCGAAAGCGCCGTGGATAGGCACGGCGCCCATGTTCGAGGATAACCGGCAGGACTGGGAAGACGCAAACCGCAAGAATTTCGCTGTTTTGTCGTATAAACCTGATCCGGCAGCCCCGCAGGCCAGGCCCGAGCGGAACACGGTATCGACCGTCCCGCAGGGAGCGGTGCAGATGCTGATGATGTCCGTCGACGAGGAAAAGGCGCTTACGAACATACATGACGCCTCCCTGGGCGCACGGAGCAACGAGACCTCCGGGCGGGCGATCATGGCACGGGATGAGCAGTCAAATACGAGCCATTTCGCTTTTTTGGACAATCTAGCCTGGGCGATGGAGTACGAAGCCCTGCAACTGGTGGATCTGTTCCCGACTATTTACGACACGGAGCGGGTTTTCCGGGTGTACGGCGAGGATAACCGGCCTGCGGGCGAGATCAAGGTCAACGTACAGGACCCCGCCGGAAAGATCATCAACGACCTGTCCATCGGACGGTACGACATTGAGATAGACGTAGGCCCTGGTCTCAAGACGCAGCGCATGGAGACGGCGGATTTCATCACCCGGCTGATGCAGGCGTCCCCTGCGGTCGGCGCGGTCGGGGCGGACCTGGCGGCTCGGGCGATGGATTTCCCGTATGCGGACGAACTCGCGGAGCGGCTCCTGGCGATCCTGCCCCCGGAGGTCAAGGCGGTAATCGACTCCAAGGATGACGAGGCCGGAAAGACGCAGGCTGCCGTCCAGCAGGCCGTACAGCAGCTTGAGCAGCAGGCCGGACAGGTCATGCAGGCCGCTGAGGTGAAGATCCAGGAGCTTTCGCAGCAGCTTGCCGAGGCGCAGGCGGCTGTCAAGGACAAGCAGGCGGAACACCAGCTCAAGGCCGAGGAACTGTCAGTCAAGAACGCCGAGGCTCAGGCGCGGTCTCAGTCGGAGACGCAGAAGATACAATCCGAAGTGCTGATTGCTCAGATTCAGGCCGAGGCGACCAAGGAAGTCCGGGAAGTGCAGGACCAGATCGAGGAGTTGACGCGGCTGGTGACTGACCTTGCAAAGAGCGTCAAGGCGGGCGCGGAGAAGGGCAATGGCAAGGAAGAGCGGCAGGAGACCATGCAGCCGATCATCATCCCCCTGGGGGGCAACAAGAGCGTTGAAATCACCGGGCCGTCAGGCAAGAAGTACCGGGGGGAAGTGAAGGATTCGGAGGCGTAAAGCATGGCTGGAACGTACAACAACACGGTAAAGACCGCTCGTATGACGACCGTCAAGGATGCTGTCGATGGCGGCGTAGGGGCCGGAAAGCTGGAGATTTACTCTGCGGGGTATGCGGCGCTGCTTGCCGTGTTCAACTGTTCAGATCCGTGCGGTTCCGTAGCGGGCGATCCTGCGGTTTTGACGTTCTCGGGGATGCCGAAGTCCACGACCGGCGCGGCGGACGGTGTTGCGGCGATTGCGCTGCTGACCGATTCAGCAGATACGATGGTACGGGAAGGCATGACCGTCGGGACGAGCGGAACGGACATCATCATCGACAATACGAGCATTTCAACCGGGCAAACGGTCAACTGGACCGCCGGAACTATCACTCACGGGTAAAGGAGAACAACAGGAATGGCTATCAATTACATCACGGTGGACAGAAGCAAGCAGATGGGCGCGGACCTGCTCAGCATCATCGAAGGGCTGCGGTCGTTGCAGGACCGGCTCCGGCAGCACAAGGAAATGATGGACAACATGACCGATGGCGTGACGTATGCGAACATTGAGACGCAGTACGGCATTGCGACGGGCAAGGGAGACGAGACATACAACCTCGTTGCGGGCACCGTCGCGGAATTGGGGCTGGACACGAATTTCATGAACCTGATGGATTGGTTCGTTCCGGTGGTGTAAATGGCGATTGTACGATTAGCGGCAGCATGGACAGCAGGATCGACCGCAAACGCGGCTCCGCTCCCGGCAACTCCTCAAGCGGGAGACCTGCATATAAAGTTCTGCGCGGCTAAACCTTACAATGCCACGCTTGTTGATCTTGCGGGATGGACGCCCATAACAGGGACCAATGGGTCAAATGGCACGGTAGCGAATGGAACAGACGTGGGCTCCGTTGTGTGGAAGGCTTGGTATCGTTATTGGGTTGCCGGTGATTCCGCGACGCCTTCATTCGCGGTCACTACCGGAAACACGAATCTCGGGGTTATCGTTCGGTTCAGACCGACAGCAGGATCAACGATAGATACCCCTGTTGGAGCGAAAGGGTTTGATGTTACAAGCGGAACTGGCTATTCCGCGACGATGGACGCGGCAATTGAAATTGCTATAAACGACATTCTTGATAATTTTACATTTTTACCAGGGAACAATTCTACATTCGGGACCCCGACGATCACCGCTACAGGGGCGACGCTTGGAACAGTTACAGAAAATCCCGTAACAGAAGGCTCCTCGGCAACCGGCCTTGATTGCGAAGCATCAGCATCAACGTGTATATGCACGGCAGGATCGTCGTCCTCTGCCGCAGTTGTGGGATGGACGCTTTCGGTAGCGCAGACAGGCGGTGGATGTTTTATCAGAATACGAGAAACAGCGGGAGCGTCTTCATCGGATATAGCCGCTAATTATGTAGACGCCGGAAGCGGCATTTTGATGATAAGCGGGGGCTAAATGGCAAGCTTCTATCCATGCGTCAAGAATCATGCGAGCGGCTACACGTTTTATATTTCACTCGTCTCGCAGGCGAACACGAAGATCATGCAGGCGGCCCCCACGATTGCAGCCGGTGACTTTAAGATCGCAGTAGACGATGCCGCGCCCGCGAACCTGACAACCCTTCCCGTTGTAGACGCTGACTACACGAAGCGGGTCAAGGTGGTTCTTTCTCAGGCCGAGACGAACGGCGACAACCTGACGATCATTTGTTCAGACGCGGCGGGTGCGGAGTGGTGCGACCTGACGATCAATATTCAGACTGTTCCGTATCGGTTTGATAATCTTGACGCGCTCATATCTTCGCGCATGGCAACGTATACGCAGCCTACGGGCTTTCTGGCCGCCACGTTCCCGACTGACCCTGCGGACCAGTCATTGATTATCGCGGCCACGGACGCGATCATCGCCGATACAAACGACATCCAGGCGAGACTTCCCGCAGCGCTGGTATCCGGGAAGATTGATGCCAGTGTTGGGGCCTATGCTTCTGGTCAGGACCCGGCAACGCTGATTCTTGTCACTCCGGCGAATAAACTCGCCACGGACGCGAGCGGCTATGTGACCGAAGTCTCCGTTGACGGCATCAAGAAGAACACGGCGCTGAATAATTTCATGTTCCTGATGGTGGATTCAACGGACCATGTGACCGGCAAGACCGGACTCACGGTCACGGCGGAGCGCAGCATAGACGGCGCGGCGTTTGCAGCTTGCGCCAATGCCGTTACGGAAGTAAGCGCGGGAATCTACAAGATCAACTTGGCGGCAACGGACCTCAACGGCGACGTTATCACGCTTAAGTTCACCGGCACGGCGGCAGATGCGCGGATGGTGACGATCAAGACGAACGTATGATAAAAGACTGGCTACATAACACGTTTTTCGATGATTCGATGATTGCCTGGGGCGGCCCGGTAATCGTATCGAATGAGCGCAGCCTGTCGCTATCGACTATCGACGCTGACGACACAGTGAGCATGGCTGTCGATGTTGACGTGTCTGCTTCACTGTCCGCATCAGACGAAGACGACGTTGTTTCCGCAACTCTGACGGCCCCAGTGGTAACGAAAGGAACGTGGACGCATGACATAGAGACAAGCGGGGTCATTGTCTGGAATACCCCGGTAATAGTAGCTACAGGACCGGCACAGCGCAGTTTGTCGCTATCTACCACGGATGAAGACGATACAGTATCAGCAAGCATCGAGCATCTTGCAGCGCGGTCATTATCTCTTGACGGGATCGACGAAGACGATGTTGTTTCATGCGTTCTCGCGCACGAACACGAAGAAGCTGAGGTTGAACGCACCTCCGGCGGCTGGGGCATCGATCTTGCGGAGATCAGGCGGCAGGCAAAGGACGCGCTTGAAGCTCAGGAGGCCGCCGAGCGGGTAGCAGCCGAGATCATCAGGCAGGAGATCGAAGAAGAAAAAAAAGAGGCGGTCGCCGCCAGGAAAGATCAGGCTCTCTTACGGCTTGATGAAATCATCGAGCGCCGACGACGTGCGGAAGAAGAGCTTGAGTTCAGGAAACGGGAAGTTGAGCGCCTGCGACTTGAAGAGCAACGCGCCCAGACTGAAATGCAACTTCTTGAGGAAGAAGAAGAGGCGGTCGCTATTGGAATTATGATGCTGTTGCTTTGAAATCAAGAAGTTGTTGCCGAGTTTTATGCAGCAAGGAGAGATAATTGCAAAGCTGTGTGGACACAAGATATTTTTCAGGCCACGAGGAGCGAAGCACCATGAGCGTCAACTCAATCACTTCGTCAAGTTCGCAATCATTGCCGCAAGTTTTTGTGAACGCACTCGCCATGTTTTTTTTATTCACACTCGCTTTAATCAAACAATGCTTTGTAACTGCAATAAATCTTGTCTTGTTTCTGTTCGTAAGGCTGTTACAAAGTCTGCCGGGTAAGGCTGAAAAGGCGGAACGCGACAAAGCCCCTCTTGTTCCGGAGGGGTTAAGAAGTGATCTCAGTAGTGTGGGCGTGTCGTCTGCCGGTATAAGGAGTGTCGGCGTTTTTCGCGTGACCGGATTCGCTCGTGATGAGATATGTTCGCGCCGGTCTTGCAGGGCTTTTAGCGGGCAGAGTCGCCCAGCCGTTCCCACGTCGCCCTGCACATCAGGTTTGCAGCCGCTCTTACACGCCCACGTGTCCGCGCACTGCCTTACTGACGAGCCCCTCAACGCACCGGACCATGGGTATTCACTTGCCCGGTTTTGTTCGCCCCAGCGCCATCCCCGCTTCCGGGATCGACCTGGTGAAGCCTTGCGTAGATGCTCGCCCTCCCTGCCTTGCGGCATGGGGAAACAGGGTCCGTCATCCAAAAACAGTGAAAGAATATCATATCCGGGCGGCGGTTGTCAAACAGGAAGTTCGGATAGTTCGTATAGGAAAAACCTATACTGAGAAGTCAGGCAGGCGGAAAAGAGGCGCAAAAACAGTGAAAAAGGCCATAAAAACGGCGGATTTTTAGAACTATAGGAAAAACCTATACTGTACTATAGGGAAAACCTATACATCTTACGCGCACGAGGCGCTTACCTCGGGAGGGAATCATGGCAAACGACACGACGGCAACGGCAGCCGAAACAGCCGGGGATCAGCAGGAAAAGGACCAGAATCAGGAGTTTCAGGGCACGAATTACGAAGGACCGCAGGAGGGGGAGACGGCAGACCCCGAAAAAAATGCCGGGGAAGAGGCCGCAGCCGTCGCAGCAGAAGAGCAGAAGCGGGCGGCAGAGGTCGAAAAGAGCAAGGCGCACACGGAACCGGGCGTCCAGAAGCGGATCGACCGGGAATCGGCCAAGCGCAAGCGGGCCGAGGAAGATGCGGCATACTGGCGCGGCAGGGCTGAGGCCCTGGAAACGGGTCGTAAGGCCCCTGACAAGCCGGAAGGCGACGTATCCCCTCCGTGGAACGGCTCAGGCGGGCAGAAGGAAGCGGCAAGGCCCAAAGAGGACGATTTCGAGACGCACAACGATTACATCGAGGCCCTGACCGACTGGAAAGTGCAGGAGAGCCTGAAAGGCGAGCAGGTACGCCGGGCGCAGACTGAGCAAAAGACCGCTTCCGATCGGCAACAGGCCGAGTTTGAACAGGCGAAAAAGACGGTCCACGAGGCCGGGGTCAAGGAATACGGGGATGAGTACATAGAAGGCGTGCTGGAAAACCCGGATTTGACGATCACGCCGTCAATGGCCCTGTTCATCACCGATTCGGACGTAGGCCACAAGTTGGCCTATCACCTGGGACAGAACACCGAAACGGCGGAGAAGATCGCCGGGATGTCACCCGTAAAGCAGGCACGAGAAATGCTGGCGCTTGAGCAGCAACTCAAGGCCAAACAGACCACAAAGGCGCCGGAACCGCTCACGCCGCTCAAGGGCGGGGCGAAACCGGCAGTTGACTGGACAAATCCCGAACTCAGCACCGAAGACCGCATTCAAACAATGCGGGAACGGCGCAGGGCGCGGGCATCAATGACGTAAATCGGAGGATTTTACTATGGGAACCTATGTGCAGCCGGCAGTTGTAGCCGATGCGATGCTCGAATTTATGGACAACCTTGCAACGGGCAAGATGATCGGCTCAGTGAACCGGCAATTTGAAGACGCGCTTCTTGAGCGCAAAGGGCAGACGTTCTCGGTACGCAAACCGCCCCGGTTTGAATCACAGGACGGCCCGGTCATCGAGTCGCTTCAGACGATCAACCAGGGCCGCGTGGACGTGAACGCGAACATCTGGAAAACGATCCCGCTGGAACTTTCCGGCCTGGACCTCACCATGAACGCTTCAGCATTCGACGACTGGGCTGAAAACTTCCTGAAACCGGCGGCCAGCCGCCTGATCACCGACCTTGAAATGGCGATTTTCGCCCTGTCGTCCGAAGTCCCGAACCTGACCGGAACGCCCGGCACCCCTCCTGCGGCATACTCGGCTTGTGCGGATGCGCGGGAGCTTCTGACCCATGCAGCAGCACCGGAAGACGACCGCTGGCTGGCGCTGAACCCGAAGGCGTACAACAAGCTGACTTCCGGCTTGTCATCCGGCTTCAATCCCCAGTCGGAAACCGGACAGTTGGTCAAGACGGGGAACCTGTTCCAGATCGCCGGGGCAAAGCCCTACGAGACGGCGAACGCGCCTGTCCATACCGTCGGGGCATACGGCGGGACCCCGGTAACAAACGGCGCAGGGCAGGTAGGCGGCAGCCTCATCACGAACGGCTGGACGACCGCGACCACGGTCCTGAAGAAGGGCGACGTTATCACCGTTGCCGACGTGTACGCCGTGAACATCAACAACGGCCAGAACACCGGGAATCTGCGGAATTTCGTGGTTACCTCGGACGTGACTTCGGACGGGTCCGGCAACGCGACGATTCCGGTAAGCCCGCAGATCATCACGGAGGGCGCGTTCAAGACGGTGAGCGCGGCGGCAGCGAGCGCTAAGACCATCACGGTCAAGACCGGGACGGCATCGACGAGTTACGGCCAGAGCCTCATGTACCACCGGAACGCTTTCGGCCTCGTCATGGCGTCCATCAAGCCGCCCAGGGGCCTCAAGGCGTCCACGCGGAAGTACCGGAACCTGTCGGTGACCATCACGACCGGCCCGGACATCATGAATTACAGCGAAATCTGGCGTATGGACATCGCCGGAGGCGTCAAGACCTTCTGGGAAGATCTGGCCTGCCGGCTCACGAACTAAGGCTGCATAGGAAAAAGGAGAAGAACTATGCCAAAGGGACTTAAAGCATTCACGGCGGAGGCGTTTAGCCCCCGCAACATCGTTCAGAAGGCCGTAGCTTATACAGCACTTCTGACCGACGACCAGGTATCAGCTACCACGGCGATCACCGTGACGCTTCCGGCCATCAGTTCGATGATCGGCACGGCAATCGGCAAAAAGACCATGAAGCTCAAGGCTGCGGCGGCGTATGCGCTGACCGTAGCCGTGGCTTCCGGCGATACCATCGGCAAGATGGGCTCCTGGGTCGTTCCGGCGAATCAGGAGATCATCATCGAGGGTATGCCGGGGAAGACGGACTGGAATGTTATCAGCCCGGATACCACTCAGGGCGTCGCGGGACGCTTCCAGCAGACCATCATGGTGAACACGAACGGAACCACGCCGGTCAACGTGTTTTCGAGCGCCGGAGCGCCGCAGGCATTCACTGTGCAGTCCTTCGATTCGGCGGCCCTGGACGCGACGGCCAGCAACATCGTCCTGAAAAACGGGACGGCCACGGTTGCAAGCGTTGCCAAGGGAACGGTTGTCGGAACGATCGTGGCAGAAGAGGCCATGGCAAATACGGCTGTGGCAAAGGCCAGCGTGTTCACGGTGGAGTCGTCCGGGACCGGCAACTCGCAGTGCAGGATCGGCATTATCATCAACTGATGATGCTGTAAGAAAAGCGTACAAGGGGCGGAGGGACGCCTTCGCCCCTTCTTTTGAAGTTAACGGGGGAACAAGGGGGAAATGGAGGATGAGCACACTCGGAACGCTGCAAATAGAGACGACGAACCATTGCAACGGCAAGTGCGTGTTTTGCCCGGTCCCGACGATGAAGCGCAAGCGCGGCTTTATGGACGTGGACTTGTTCAAGAAGATCATCAACGACGCGGTGGAGATGCAGCCGCAAGACGTGCTGTTGTTCTTGAACGGAGAACCGTTCCTTGACCGGCATCTGTTCGACCGGATAGCATTTGTCAACGAGAAGCTGCCGCATTCCCGCGTGGTGCTGTACTCGAACGGGAACTTGCTGACGGCTGAGAAGGCCCGCGAACTGGCGAAGCTGAGAGTTGGCGCGGTGAATTTCTCGGTCAATGCCGTCACGGAAGAGGGACGCCAGGCGATCATGGGACTTCCGCTCGAAGAGGCGGTAGAGAACATTCTGAGGTACAGGATGCTTGACCCGACGGTGAACATAGCGGCATCGCTTGTCATGGACCCTGCCTATGTTGCGGGATATGAATCCGAGGAGTTTAAGCAGTTTTTCACCGAACGGGGGATCATGCCGAGGCTGTTCCTGCCGGGCAACTGGGCGGGCAAGCTCAGGCCGACATATCAGACGCGGCAGGTGTGTTGCAGACCGACTTCACACATGGCGGTACTATGGGACGGCAGAGTGGCCCTGTGCTGCTTTGACGTGGAAGGCGAAGTTATCCTGGGGGACCTGAACAACGAAACGATCAAGGGGGTGTGGGATGGGGAACGCTTCTCGCATTATCGAACGAAAAATGCAGCGGGAGAAAGAAAAGACCTTGAACTCTGCGGGACTTGCACCACAATCTGACCGACTGAAGGTTTTCGTTGCGACGCCTCACGCGGGCGACGTGGAGCCGTGCTATGTGCATTCCATAGCGCAGATGTTCACCGCTATGCCTGCGGAGTACAATTACGAGGTG
>Ga0209727_1002920_pt1 | contig 11434 bp, 6 predicted proteins | sample RifGroC1_FD_183995 | JGI IMG/M metagenome (GOLD analysis project Ga0209727, IMG submission 183995) | Groundwater microbial communities from Rifle, Colorado, USA - Groundwater C1 (SPAdes) (version 2) | ecosystem: Environmental > Aquatic > Deep subsurface > Groundwater | place: Rifle, Colorado...
TCAATATATCTTTTTACTAACTCTAAATTTTGCTTCATATACGACGACAAATTATATTTGTTCGCCAATTCCAACGCTGGCTCTAAATATTTTTTTATTCCGCCTTTCTCCAAATCAACCAAAAGACAATTCCAATTATAATTAATACAATTGCAACAACAACCAATAAAAATAAATTTAATCCTGTTGAAGAATTCTCAAGATTATTATTTGGGACATTTTCTTTTTCAGAAGCAATATTTTCCTCTTTCAAAATTCTTTCATCAATTAATTTTACATTTATATCGGCCGCGTCATTTTTTATATTATTTAATTTTACAAGCAAGTCATAATTTCCGTCGCTATTAACATCAAAATTTTTTTCATCACCAATATTAAAAACTGCTTGTTGAGGTGTTGAAGAAACATTTATCGTCGCTGTTTTGTCTGTCAAACTAACCAACCCAACATAATGTATTTCCTCATCTATTGGAATTTTAAACCTCTGTTTTTTCTCAATTTCTCTTGAATATCCCTCTCTTAATTGATTCTCGCTAACAACAATTGTCAGTCCTGTCCAAAAATTATTTACTGCTACGCTTCCTCCTGATGATGAAGAAGTTGAAGTAGTTACAGAAGCCACAGTGATAACAGCCCCATTAACATTTGGTTGAGTTCCTGAAAAATGAGGAAGCCTTATCCAAATTCTGTTATTTGAAGTATCGAGGTAACAAGGGTTTGTTGAATTAAGTTCTGACTGATTTCTTGTACAATTATTCTGCCCCATTAGTGTTTGCCATTGAGTTGCGTATGTTAGATAGTGAGATTGATTTCCAGCCAAAGCATTTCCATTGGTACCATTAGCAGTTGTATTCCACACAACATTCCAGTTTTCATCATACAACGTCGGGATAGACAGATTAACATCTGCATTTTCATTTAATCCTGTTGTTGATGTGCTACCTTCTGTGTAAGGCATGGAAATTAAAACATAATCATAGATTGTAGGCCCATTACTTCCGAATCTCATCACAGAATCAAAACCCCCAGAAGTACTCGTTGTCGCGGAATCATCAAATAAAGCATCAGGAGGACCGGATGCTAACATATCTACATTGATGTATTCTACTATAATCCCGCTTGCTAATAAGCCCATTCTAAAACTAAGTTTTCCTCCCCCTATTATAGATGATAAAGGATTAAAATTATCTTCAGCATCTGGATCCATACTTGCAGAATCTGCTATTACACAAGAAGCAGAAGGATTCGGCACATCACAGGTTGAATTTGATTTATATAATGCAACCTGAACACTTGCCATAATATTGCTTCCGTCTATATCCCCAGGATTAAATGTAGACATTGTAATATTTGAGTTATTTAAAATTTGGGCATTAGTTTTTATTCCTACTCTTTTTGGAGAATAGGATTGTGAAAAAATATTCATTTCTTTAACAGAAGCGTTTAATAAAGGAAGATAAAAACTTGCATTTCCTGATGATAAATCAGTCATAAAGGTAAATTCTCTTGCACCATAATTAGTATAATCTACTTTTACTTCTAAATGAGCATTTAAGTTTGAAATAATACTACCTGAAGAATTGATTAAATTAAATAGCTGTTTTGCTGAAGAGATGTTTACGTTGCTCCAGGAAACAGCATCATTTAAGCTGATATTACCATTCAATGAGCCCCAGTTTGTAGCCATTAGTGAATACATTGTAAAGTTCAATTGAGTTAAAGAATCTGAATAACTTAAACTTAAATTTCTATAACCACCATAATAACTGCTTCCATTTCTTGCTGTTACAAATAAAATATACGTTGCTGATTCTGCAGGACCTGGCAAGGTAATATTATAAAAACCAGAAGTTAAATTATATCCATCGCTACATGCAGTATTGTAGGTATAGCTTAAACTTACATTTGAGTATGCGGTTACTGTGGCATTTGTTACTAATCCAGAACCAGAGGTTGTAGCATTTGCCAGTGAAACAGAAACATTATATGCTCCTCCACTACCATCCCATATTGCAGTTATATTATAATTATTTTTTCCTGTAGGGGTTAATTGATACCCTGTTGAATTAATATATGCATTAGTTTGATTTATTACAGAAACAACACATGTGTTATCCCATGCACTCATATTATAAGGCATCCCTGCGTTATCCCCCAAATAAATCATATTTCCTGGCTCTAATAAATATGGGACAATAGTAAATTCATTCCAGTCTGCAAAATCATTTCCACTTGTATTTTGAATATATCCTGTTAACCTTATAAGATTATCAGTAGAATTAAATGTTTTTTGAATGGTGTGGGTTGTTACATTGTAAGTTGATAGGCCTGCAACAATATTATAAGATGAATCCGCACTAAAATTAGTCCAATCAAAACTAACAGGCATAGCTTGGTCCGGATAGATCATGATTGAATAATTTCTATCCCTTGGAACATAAATAATTGCTTCTGAAACAGCAGTACTAAACTCTGATGCAATAGGATACCCTAATTTTGTGTCTTTAACTTGATATCTAAAAGTTATTCTGTCTCCGGTCCTATTAATCGCAGTGATATTAATTGTTCCAGCAGGTCTTAAATAAAAATTAATATCTGAGGTATTAGCAAACTCCCTATAGGGGAATTGAGGTAAAGACTGACCGATATAATCAATTGCACTCGTTGTTGAATTAGTTTGTGTTATAACTGGTTTATACATCCAATCTGAATTTTCATCCACACTTAAATTAAACCATCCAGATGCATTTGACGTTGTTGAATTAGCACCAATTAAAGTCGGACCTGTTGCACCCATTACCCAAACAGTAATGTTAATAAGAGTTCCATTTAAAGCAACTCCATCAGTATTTCTTGTTGTTCCGTTGAATTCCCAAGCAGAAATAAAATTTAAAAAAAATATCTCTATTAAAAAAATTGCGCTTAAAAAAATAAAATTTTTATTTTTCATTCTCATCTTTTATATTTTACAATTAAGAAATAGCATTATTTAAACATTTCATTTCGCCCATTCCCCCAACCCAGTTTGTTTTTCAAGTTCTTTTCCAAAAATACTTTCAATATATCTTTTTACTAACTCTAAATTTTGCTTCATATACGACGACAAATTATATTTGTTCGCCAATTCCAACGCGGGTTCTAAATATTTTTTTATTCCGCCTTCGTGGATTGTAAAAATTAATTTCCCCCCGCAAGCAGGACACTTTCCGTTTAAAGGCGGCCTGCGAACAATTTCATTGCAAGCAACGCACCGAAATTCTTGTTGTGAAAATTTTCTCAAATTACCTCTAAGGTCTCTTAAAAAATGTCTGTCAATAATTAAATGCGCGGTGTCGGAAGTATCAACTGCGCGAATTTTTTCAACAAGTTCCATCTGGTGTTTGACTTTGTCCTGCATTGTCGCGAGGGTTTTGTAAGAACTGCACACAACACCTTCATTAAAATTTTCTGTGTCATGAGTAAATCCAATTTCCTTAAAAGGATCTTTACCTTTTCTCAAAATGAATTTTATCGTGGGTATTTCTTCTCCCTTAACTTCAGAAGAGTGCAATCTTTTTTCTGCCTTTTCATATAAACTCAAAGGATATTCTCTAACCATTTCAAAATCTAAAATCTGATCATCAACTTCGCCAGCGTCGATTTTTCCATTCAAAACTAATGGCGCGTCTTGAGTTCCCCCTCTATGCCCTGGCAAATATTCTCTTGAAAAATTCATAAGAACATCCCCCAATAACATCACCGCGGCTTCATCTCCGTCGCAATCGCGACGAATCGCAGCGTGCATATATGGACTCGCAAGAAGCCCTTGAGTATTTGAAAATCCAATAAACCTGCAAATAACTCCTGCACAATTATGCGGAGCCATGCAAACTCCAAGATGCCCAATTAAATCTTCTTTATTTTTAATATTATAAAAAGAATTTAATTTGTAAAATTTGACCAATTCTTCGTCGACAAATTTGCAAATTTTTAAAAAAACTTCATCTGACTTTTCATCAGTTGAATCTTTACAAGCAGGGAGAATTACATCATGAGGCATTATTTCTAAAATTTGATTTTCATCTTGAAGTTCATTTCCTAAAAAATCTTTCTCATATCCTATTTCCTTTAATTTTTCAACACTCACCCCAATTTCTTTTGGTTTAAAATGAGTCACAGGAAGTTCTGTCGCATCTAAACGAATTGTTCCGTCCTTATTAACTTGCAAATTATTTTTAGCTCTTAAAATTCCTTTTGCAAGATTTTCCATAATATGATTTGCAGAATTCGTTCCCCTAATTCCTTTTATTAAAACCGGAATTTCATCTCTTGAAAAACCAATGTGTTTAACTGCACTATCAAAAAAATGTTTGATGTCCAAATACTGAAAATTATACCTCTGGCTTCGCTCGTGTTCTTTGCATTTTTCAAATTTTTTTTCATCGCATTCTCTGCAATAAAATTTCTTTTTTGTTTTTGAAAAACATGTCTCACAAAAAGGATAAATCGTTTCTCTATCACATTTCTCGCAATAATTTATTGGGAACTGGCTTCCGACTTTTCCGACGACAACTGCCTCATTTACGCTCCTCAATCTTCCTCCTTCTTTCCCAACAGGAAACAGAACATTTGGACTTCCAATTAATTTTCTTAGTTTTGCTTTTTCTGGTCTCCCCATTCTGGTTCCGATAAAATCTCCTGCTTTATTTTTTATAACAAATTCAGAAAATTCGTTTATCTTTTCCAAAACAGATTGATTTTCTTTAAAACAAAATTTAGATAATTCAAAAAAATCTTTTAACAAAAAACCAACTTCTTCAGACGGCAAGATTAAACCAAAATTCAAAAGAAAAGCCCTTGAATTTTCTTTATTCATAACAACATTTTCAAGAGTTACTTCATGCTCAACCCCCAAAAGTTCAAGCGCCCTTTTTCCTGACTCAAATTTTTCTTTTTCGGTTTTATTAAATGGAAAAATTATTTTTCCGTCGACAAATCTGGAATTTCTCAACCAGTCAATTAACCCCAAAAATTGTTCTTTAGAAATTTCAGTCCAATAAAAAATAAATTTTGGGTGAAGGGGTATTGAATATTTTTTTGAAAACTCAATTGCATTATCAAGGGCAACATTAAAAAAATTTTCAACAAAACCACCTGCTTTTTTTAATTCCTGATCCCACCATTCTTCAACATAACCTGGTTTTAACAAATTATAACTTCTATTCAAGACATCTGAAAAAGGAAAAAGTATATCTCCCAAGTAAATTACTTCATCTGTTTTAGAATAAATTTTTCTGGCTTCGTCAACGCTGTTTAATTTTTTAACGCTTCCGTTTATTAGTTTTACAATAGGCCCATCAATTGTATCGCAAGAAACAATCGCGCAACCCTTTGTTGGTTTTTCAATTTTCAGTTGAGTTCCGATTGCAATAAAATCATCAGTAATTCCCATTGTCGCGGGATGAATTGCTGCGGCACTAAATCCAGAAGTTCTTGCCCTGCCATATCTAAATCTAAAACCCCCTGACCTCGACGGGTGTCCATAAATAGGTCTGCCCGCAACTAAGTCGCGAATATATGTTGGCCTTTTATCCTCCTCTTCGGATTGTTCTAGAAGTTTGCTTCTTTTTTCATGAATCTCAATATATTCTTTCAAAAAATCCCAACCAGTTGAAAAAATCCCATTTTTTTTCGCGTTGTTTAACAAACGAAAACCCTTCGCTGCTTTTTGCGCAAGACCTTCTGAAAAGATTAAACACATTCCCCCTCGAACATAATTTGTCTCAACGCGATTCAGATTTTTATAATTTGAAACTTCCAAAGTTGTCGTCGGTTCTCCTGCAATTTGAATAGGAAGATTTTTCGCTAAAAAAATTATTTCTTCTTCTGTTGGAAAATATTGCAGATTAGAAATTCTCTCATGATAATCCTGATTTTCTGTAACATATCGTTTAATTTCATTTTCAGTAGGATCATATTTTGCATAACCAAAAAGTTCTCTAAGATAATCTATCAACATCAAGACAATGCAAGACGCAGTTGTTCCTGCACTCCTAATCGGCCCAGAAAAATATACCTTAAAATATTCTTTTCCGTCTTGGGTTTTTCCTAATTTTAATTCAGTATAACCCTCAATCGGACTTGCAACAACCCCCAAAGTAGTGTAAGCAAAACCAATCCTAATTCCTGCATCAATTGCTTGGATCAACGACGAGAACTTGCAAAATTTCTGCTTCGCAACTTCTTCTGCGATTTTAAAAACAACCGTTGAATCCAATTTTCCAAATTCTTTTTCTAATTCTAAAATTCTTTTGTCAATTCCAGAACCAGACATTTGCGGATAAATTGTTGCGATAAGTTCAACGCATTTTTCAGCCATTGTTTTCGCAAGCGGAATTTCAACTTTATCAACTGGATCAAATCCCTTTGCTCTTGCTAAATTTGCAACATCATAAACTTTTTTTATTTCTCTGTCCAAATTTTCAAAATATTCGCGTGTGTTCATTTTTTAAAGAGATTATTTTTATTTTTTTAAAAGAAGATTCATTGCCAATATGTATTTTAATTAAAGAAGAATAATTAGAAGATAAGTCACTTAGCAAATAAATTTTTTCTCCAAGAAAAATTTCAGGATTAACATAACGAAATTTTTTTTTCAATTCAATGCCGTCCGAAGATTCCAAAACCTCAAAACCATTTTTTAATAAACCCAGATTTTCCAAGATAAAATTATCGTCGCTGTTTTCTAATTTATTTAAAATAAATTTTTCTGAAGAATAAAGATCAGTTAGTGAAATTATTTTTTTATTCATTGAATGTTTGAGGAGATTAGAAAGAATGAAATATCTTGCTTTTGCTTGATCCCCCGCCCAATGTTGAGTTTGTAATTGTAAATATTCTTTTGCAAAAATTTCTGCATTATCTTTATTTTTAAAAACAATTTGATTATCTTTTACAACCAAATCAAAAAATATCTTTTTAGTAATCTGACTTCCTTCTTTAAAAAGTTCTCTCAAAGTGTAATCAATTCTATCTGCGCACAGCGACGGAATTTCTTTTTCTAATAATGTAAAATTTTTTAAGTTAGAAAAAATATTTTCATCAATTTGATATTTTTTTAATATAGATGGAATTTCGGAATTTTTCAAAAATTCAAAAAAAACATTGTCTTGATAATCTTCTTTTTTTGAGTCCCCTAAAACCCAATCAATAACATGGGAAAAAGCAGTATGAGAAATATCATGAAGAAGTCCTGCAATTTGTTCTTCAAGTGTTGCGCCCAATTTTCTTAGCAAAATAAAAACCCCAATTGTATGTTCATAACGAGTATAATCAAATTTTTTATGATAATATTCTTTAGGGATTCCAAACTGAGAAACATTTTTTAATCTTTGAATAGAATCGCAATTAATTAAATCAATCAAAACTTGTTCAGAAATTTCTTCTTCCCCGTAAATGTCGTCGTTGATTTTCATTTTAAGTGTTTATCATAAATTTTATTTTAAATTTTATTTTCAGTTTTCATTTATCACAAATTTTATTTTCAGTTTTCTTGCGGATATTTTTTCTGTCATTAACAAATTCATTTTCATCTATTTTTTCTCAATAATTATTTTATTTTCTTCTTTAGTTTCAAAATCCAAGATTTTAATCGCGCGAGTTTTCAAATTAAAAACAGGGACCTTGCAATGGTCTGGTTTATTTCCAAATTTTTCCTGATAAGGGGTCATAGATTCCCAGCAAGAAGTTGAAACAAGAAGAGTATTATTATAATATCCTACGCCTGATTTGTGGGTATGCGCAGAAACAAAAATATCTGGAATTTTTTTTATCAAAAGCGGGTCTTGTTCTAAAGGAAAATACTGAACAGAGGAATGAGTCGGAGCAAGGTGTCTATTTTTCAAAAGATATTTCATAATTTCTTCAGGACAATCCATTGCTCTTTTTTTTACAAGTTCTGGAATATTATTTGCATAAAATGTAAAACTAAACCCATGATAAGTCAAAATATCAAAACCATTAAATGCTTTTTTATCGTCGCTACCAATATTAATTCTCGCGGGGTTTGCAGTCAGAATAATATTTTTCAAATCGTGAAGTGGCCAAGCATATTTCTCATCAAGAATTGGTTGCGGTTCCATTAATCTAACTCCATCGTGATTTCCAGGGGAAATAATTATTTTTATATCCTTCCTAATTTTTTTAAAAAAATCTGCAAGTCCCTGAAATTGTTCTTCCAAATCTTTTATCTTCAAATCTTTTTCTTGGTTGGGATAATTTCCAATCCCTGTCACCAAATCTCCTACGACAAAAAGATATTTTATTTTACTTGTGTCTAATTCGTCAATTTTATTTTTTCCATTAAGAGAATCTATAAATTTTAAAAAATCATTTTCTAAAAATCTTTTGCTTCCGTAATGCAGATCCCCCAAGAAAGCTACACTCTCGTTATAAGGAGAATTTTTTTTCTGTTGCAAAAAAGAATCTGGAAAAATAATTTCATTTGCAAATAAAATTTCTTTGTTGCCAGAAACCCTAAACCCAAAAACTCCATCAAGACAAATATTTTCTGCTTTTTCAAAAAGATCTTTTTTATCCCCATTTACTAAAATTTTTATCCTTCCAGTCAAATCCTCGACGTCAAAGAGAATATTTTTATTTTTTGTAAAGGATTTATTTCTAACGATTCCTATAACCGAAACATTTGAATTTGAATTTGAAAGTTTTCCTATTGAAATTGGATTAACCATTTCAGAATGTCCCTGAAGTATTGAGCTCATTTCAGAAAAACGATTTTTAAAATGCACCACAAAATCTTTAACTTCTAATTTTTTACCGACGAAAAAGGGCATATCTAAAATGCGAATATTTGTCGGGGAAAATTCATGAAATAAAATTTCTTTTTGCGTTTCTGAATGAATGGGGTCTATCTCACGGGAGATTTCCAAAGTAAACCCGAGTTTTATTTTTAATTTTTCAAATTTTTTTTGATTTTCTTCTGGAAGTTTAAATAAAAATTCACGAACTTTTTCTTTGCTCTCTTCAAAAGATTTTTGATTTATTATTTTTTTATCGCTATAAGTTTTGAGTCGGCCTATTATCAATTTTGCAGATTCCACGTCGGTATTCTCAGCTAAAAATTCTAAAAAACTCTTGTCAATTAATAATCCTTTTTCAATGCAGAATTTTAAAATTTCTTTAGTCGGCATCAAAGCCCCCTATGGATTTTTCACATTCTTCTTTTACAAAAATAACTAAATCTTTTTTAGTTCCTTTCGAAAATTTTGGGAAAATAGAAAACATCGACAGAAAATTAAAGCGGAGATTATTTTCTTTAGTTCTAATTAGTTCTAAAATATTTTCCTTCATTTTATTTTGACCTTAAAATTGGTCGAGTTTATTTAAGAGATAATTTGTCGTCGTGATTAAGCGTATTTTAATTAAGCATATTCCAAACTTTCTTGAATAATCTTTTTTGCTTTTTCCAAAACACCTGAACCAATTGCAAGTTTTATTTCCCGCATTCTTCCGCCCCTGCCTTTGGAAATCACTCTAACATTTATTATTCCCAGCATGTCAAATTCCTGAATAATATCTCCAACCCGTCGCTGAGTTAGAACATCCCATTTATTTTCTTGACAAAATTGTCTATAATAATTATAAACATCTCCTGTAAAAATCGGATCTATTGAATTTTCATTAAGCGCCCTCTGAATCCCGTGAATTCCTTTTGTTCTTTGTTCCAAAAGTTCAATTATTGAATGTAAAACCAGCTGAAATTGTTTTGGTTCTGATTTTATCACATCGAGAATTTTATCTCTTTCAATTTTTTCATTTGCTTCGTCAATATGTTTTAATAAAATCTTTTTGCTCCCATCTCTTTCGGAAAGTTCTCCTGCAACTCTTAACAAATCCAACGCCCTTCTCGCGTCGCCATGTTCTCTTGCTGCAAAAGCAGCACACTTTGCAATTACCTCTTGCTGAACAACATTCTCTTTAAATGCTTCTTTTGCTCTTTTTTTTAAAATTTCCTGAAGTTGCAAGGCATTGTAAGGAGGAAAAACAATTTCTTCTTCACTCAAACTGCTTCGAACCCTCGGATCTAAATTATCTAAAAAAGTCAAATTATTGCTTATACCTACAATAGAAATTTGCGACTTGCTTAATTCAGAATTTAATCTTGTTAGATTATATAAAAAATCGCTGGAAATTTTTTTAACAGTTTGATCAACCTCGTCGAGTATTAAAACAATTAATTGTCTTTCTTTGTCAATTAAATTTACAAATCTATCATAAACCGCTTGAGTCGGCAAACCTGTTGCAGGAACTTCACCGCCAAGTTTTGAAATTAATTCTGCTAAAATTCTATATTCAGTATCTGCAATTTTTTTAAGTTTGCAATTTAAATATTCTAATCTTAAACTAAAACCAGAATTAGGATTTGTTCTTTTAATGAGTTCGTCCTTAACTTTTTGAATTGAGATTGTTTTTCCTGTTCCTGTTTTTCCATAAAGAAAAAGATTGCTTGGTTTTTCTCCCCTCAATGTCGGACCAAGAATAAGCGCGATTTGTTTTATTTGCTCGTCGCGGTAAGGAATCTCTTCTGGCTGGTATTTTGATTGAAGCACCGCCTTATTTTTAAAAATATTATTTTCTTCAAAATTTTCAAAGATGTTATCAAAATTGTTTTTCATTTCCTCTTTTATTTTAATCTTAATTTAGTTTTATTAAATATAAATTTTAATTTACTTGTAATAAAAATGAATCAAGTATTTAAGTGTTTATATTTTGAAAAATATATTACCCCCTGACACCTTGGTTTCGATTAGAAGTTTTGAGTTGATGGAGTTTATCGAGGTAAAAATTGAAAATTATTTATAAATAAAGGAAGCTACTGAAAAAAGGTTACACCAAAATTTCAAATGGAAAAAATATTAACAAAAAGAAACAAATGTTAAATAAAAAGTATTATAAAAATTCGATTTAGAAAATTTAAAAAAAGTAGCAAGTAAAATTTTAAGTGAGAAATACAATGAATTTTAACCATCAAAAATATTATAAAAAGAAGATAAAGAATAAAATAAAAGTCAAAAAGAAGATAAAGAATAAAATAAAAGTCAAAAAGAAGATAAAGAATAAAATAAAAGTCAAAAAGAAGATAAAGAATAAAATAAAAGTCAAAAAGAAGATTATATTTATAAAATTAAAATTAGTCATAACCCAAATTGGTTTAAGAGAATGAAGCTTAAATATCCAATGTAAAATTGTTTGTAATAAACTTAGAATAATTAAAACAAGCAAAGACCAAATTAGATGAGTTACGAACAAAAAAAGTTCACCAATTAAACCTATTTTATTTTCATTCCCTCTTGGGGAATACCCCGCAGCTTGCTGCGAAAACTTTAAGTTAGTTGAATAGATATTCTTTTTATGGAATTGATGCGTGCCCCTCATT
>Ga0209727_1002924_pt1 | contig 11421 bp, 14 predicted proteins | sample RifGroC1_FD_183995 | JGI IMG/M metagenome (GOLD analysis project Ga0209727, IMG submission 183995) | Groundwater microbial communities from Rifle, Colorado, USA - Groundwater C1 (SPAdes) (version 2) | ecosystem: Environmental > Aquatic > Deep subsurface > Groundwater | place: Rifle, Colorado...
TGTCCACCTCGCGGCTACGGGCAGGCGCCGCTGCTGCCGTCCGTCGAGGTGGACATCGCCGGCGGGGCCGGAGATACCACGCTCACAGCGGATGAGTATCCCTATCCGGTGCTGATCCTCACCGGGGTCAAGACGGGGAACAGGGGCGTCATACTACCCACGACGGAGAACGGCACCTGGCTGGTGATCAACAACAGCTCGGGTGCCTTCACGACGACCATCAAGACGACTGCCGGCACCGGGCCGGACGTCGCCAACGACAAGAGCGCGTTCGTTCGCTGCGACGGCACGGACATCGTTCGGGTAACGGGCGATGCGTAGAACAGGCACGCCGGCGGGGCAGCCGGTGGGGGGCAAACATGACCAACCGAATGAGCAGGCGCGTGGAGGCCGTCCGCAGAGCGGCGCAGGTGGTCCTGATCGCAGTCCTTGCGGCCGTGGTTTGTCTAGGCCGTGCCGGCGGCCAGGCGGTGGCCGCCGGCCCCGGTTCCTCCCTCGACATCTGGGCCGGCATCCGCGAGATCGGCTTCCCCGCGGCGGCGTTCGTGTTGCTCTGGGTGATGATGGGCCGGCAGCTCCGCGACAACACACGCGCTCTCCAGGAGCTGGCCGGCGCGATCCGCGAGGTCAGGGGGGTCATTGTCGGCTGTGGGCGTAATCGGACGGATCGAGAAGAGAGCAGGGAATGATGGACTGGCACGAGATTGCCGGCTGGCTGCTGGCGGCCGTGGCGGCCGTGGCCGGGTGGGTGTGGCGCAACCGGCAGCAGCTCCTGCTGCACGCGGCCGAGGCGGTGGCCTTCGCAGAGAAGTTCTACCTGGGCGAGAAGGAGCAGGTGCTGGAGGCACAGGCGCTGCGCTACGTCTCCACGTACTGGCCGCGAGCGCCCCATGCCCTGGTAGTGCTGGCCATCCGGGAGATATGCCGCCGGCGCAAGGCGCGCTCGCGCGCCTTGGTGGGAGGGGCGAAGAGATGAAGATGAAGCTGGGAGCGAAGCTGTTGGACCTGATCCGGCGGACGCAGGTGGTCGTCCGGCCGCCGGGCTACGAGGATCCCGCCCGGGCGGCTGCCAGGCTCCTGGCGGCGGCTGTTCGGGAGGCAGACTACTATACGGTGCCAGACGGCCACTACGCCGTGATGCCGGCGGCCAAGTGGGCGGCGGTGAAGACGGCCGCGAAGGGGGTGCCATGAAGATCATCTCTGCCGGCCAGCCCAAGTGGGGGCCGGCCAACAAGCCGAAGATCGTCTCGCCAGTCGTGGCCACGCTGGACGTGCCGGTGTTCTACGCCACGGAGCGGGGTCCAATCCCCTCGGCGCGGGGGATCATATGCGGCCAGGCGTTCGCGGAGACGGCGCTGCTCCAGCTCAGCACCTGGTGTCAGGAGTACGGGTTTGCGCTGGTCCACGTCGGGGTCTACAACCCGCGGCAGGCGCGCAAGCGGGACGGGAGCCTCATCCAGCCCGCCCGGTGGAGCAACCATGCCTACGCCGAGGCGATGGACTGGGCGGGCATCATCACCTCACTGGGTGAGGGGCAGTGGCTGCGGCCACGGCCGATGCGCGCGGGCATCCCCGCGAAGCTCGCGGAGGTGCTGGCAACGTGCGAAAACGCGATCCGCCAGGCCGGGCGGTGCCCGGAGATCGTGGACGAGGGCGGGTGGATCCACGTGGGGGTGTGGCCGGCGGGGTAGGGAGCGCCGGCACAGGATACGGACAGGCGCTCGCTCGTCAGGTATTGACACACACCCACGTGCTGAGGTATCATCCTCCGCCGGGCAAAGGCAACATTATCGCCCGCATTTGCCCGGCAGAGAGGCCTGAGAAACCCGCATGCCACGGTGCCCATGCGCCCGATCGCGGAACTTTTCGATCTTTGAAGTTCCCGCGCGAGAGGCGGTAGTTCGGCACTGGCGACTCCGGCAAGAGCCGCATGGATACTCGGTTTTGGGGCCTGTCTGCCCTCCTGAATAGCGATAGGGAGGGCACGTGAGTGACGAAAAGGGAACTTTACCGCAGGCGGGAGACCGCGACGGCGATCCGGGTCTCGGACCTAGAACGCTATGGCGCCTGGTGGCTGGCGGATGGGGAGATGCGCCAACTCTCCCCCGAGACGCTGAAACATCGGCGCATCACCCTGGGGTGCCTGGCATGGTGGCTCCGCGATCAGGAGCATGAGAGCCTGGGAGAAGACGAGCTGCGGGCCTTCGGGGCCTACCTGGCCGGGCCGGCCCCGGACGGAGGTCGGTGGGGGAGAAAGGCCAGCCGTGGCATGCTCCGGCCCGGCTCGGTTGCCACCTACCAGGCATATCTGCGCTCACTCCTCGACTTCCTGGAGGAGGAGGGGGTGGCCGAGGGCCTGGCGGGCGTGCTACGCCCGCCCCGTGTGCTCCAGGAACAGATCCGCCCCTACTCTGAAGACGAGCAGGAAGCGATAGTGCGCGCTGCCCAGCGCTCGCGCGACCCGGTGCGTGACGAAGCTATTGTGATGTTGCTGCTCGACACGGGGGTTCGGGCCGCGGAAGTGTGCGGGCTGCTGGTGCGCGATGTGGACCTTCGCCAGGGGTGTGCGGTCGTCAAGGGCAAGGGGAACAAGCGGCGGACGGTCTACTTCGACGCGGAGGCTAAACGGGCGCTGTGGCGCTATCTCGCCCTGCGCGAAGATCCGGAACCCGAGCAACCGCTGTTCATCGGGAGCCGGGGTCAGCGAGCGGGCGAGGCGTTGCAGCCGCGGGGGCTGTGGAAGCTGGTCAACCGGCTGGGCAAGGTGGCAGGCGTTGTGGCGGCCCGCTGTTCTCCGCATACCTTCCGCCATACCTTCGCCGTGGAGTTCTTGCGCGCCGGGGGCAACGCGCCCTCACTGCAGCGCATGATGGGACACACCAACCTCGCGATGACCAACCGCTACCTTGCGTTGGCGCAGGCAGACATGCAGCAGCAACACCGCCAGTTCAGCCCGGCAAACCGGCTGAAGAAGCGGATGGGACGCGGGCGGAAGTGAAAGATGGGGCCAGGTGCGGCAACACCTGGCCCCGGGGGTGGGCCTGTCTGCCCTCCCGGTTCCTGCCGCTACGGTTAGCGCCCCGGCGGCAGGAAGACTTCCATCCGGCAGTTATAGCGCCGGGCAAGCACATCTGCCTGGACGAACGCGAACCCGCGCAACTCGCATCGCCGGTAGTGCTCGACAGAGATGTTGGATCGCCGGGCGGCATCCTCCAGGGTGTAGCCAGCAGCTTCCCTGGCGAGGGTCGCTGGTGTCTGACGTGGTGTGCGTGCCATGGGTGACCATTCTCCTCTCAGGTTCGGCTCAGCCGGTGACCGGCGGCAGCGGCTGCTACAATTTGCGGGCGTGCCCAGTGGCGCGCGAAGGTAATCCAATCTGGATCCCGTCGGCGCTGACCGTTCTGCCAGAGCATGGCCATGGGGAAGAAGCCGGCCTCCAACGCCTCGTGCGTCTTGGGAAAACGCGGGCCACTCTCATGGCCATGCCGGCCCTGTCGAGTGGTCGCAGGGAGATGAGAGTCATTGCACTCCATCCTCAACCCAGGGGGTTTCAGTGAACGGCTTGCCGAGGCACCTCGGATGCTGGACTACGGGACCGCCCTCGGGGCTGCTCGGGAGTTGCTTGAGGTAGAATGGGATGCGGGCTGCGGCGCATGCGCGGGCCGCATCGCGCGCCCATGCCCAGAGGTCTGGTGGCACCCTACGCAACGGCCCGCTCTCACATCCCATCACGAGCCAGTCGCAGCGTCGGTGGCGGTAGCGGACGGTGCGCAGCCAGTCGTGGTCAATACCGGATCCCCCGCAGGATGGGCAGGTGTGCAGGTCGTCAACCTGGGACGGGCAGTCCTCATCCCACAGCTCGGGATGGTCGAAGTAATCCACATCGCCCTCGCCCCCGCAGTGCTCGCACTCGGCCAGGTCCTCGCCATCACGGCCAAGGCGAGCGTTCTGCACCGCATCCTCATCCCACAGCCAGCGCGCCCAGTCTACAGGCCCCAGGGCCGGCTCATACGAAACCCACCTGCGGCCGGGGATGCGGAAGAGTATGGGCAGGCGCTTGCGGGCGTGCTCCGCGTCCTCTACGGTTACGCCCCAGAGGATGTGGGCCGGAGAGGCAGAGAGTTCGTATCCGCTGTAGGCGAGGAGGATCGTATCTAGCATCTCTTGCGGTTCCTTGGTGAGGAACAGGTAGCGGTGGTGGGCGCCTTCGAGGAGGCAACGGCCGATGACCTCCAGGCGGAAGTCCATCGGAACCGCCGGGTCGAACAGATCCCCCATGCTGGAGACGAAGATGGTCCGCGGCCGGCGCCAACGCCCGAGGTCGTCCAGACGATGCGGGAGCGGGCGGATCAAGCCGGTCCACTCCAAGTGGCCATCCGGCCGGCGCTCGACCGTGCCCGCATAGTCCGGGTGGCCGGCCTGCTGGAGGCGGTAGGCCGTGGCCAGAGCCCAGCAGTTCGCGCAGCCCGGCGAACGCTTGCCGCAGCCAGCCACGACGTTCAGCGTGCTAGTGCAATAGGGGATCCCTGTGCGGTAACTCATCGTCGGATCCTCTCGTGGTGGTCTGGGCACAAGTCACGGTCTGGTCCAACGCGTGTCGCACATTGCTCGCACATCGGCGCGTCACAGGTGGCCCGGCCGTCCATCACGTGGTCGCACAGTCGGTTGGCAGGCCGCCCACACCACCGGCACACGGCCGGGCGGATGGCCTGACCTCTACGGCAGATGATGCGCAGCCCCCCGCCCGGAATGTGTTGGAACTCACATGGCATGGCCGGCTCCACTCCTAGTCCAGGGGGAGACCGGAGCAACGGCGCTTCGCGCGTAGCGGCGGGGGATGTAGGCCAGGCCGCCATTACCAGACGCGCAGCGGATCGTGTAGTACATGCTGCTGATTTCGAGTACCTCCCCCCGCATCGAGGGGAACTTTGCGTCCACGATGCGGTCGCCGAGTTGGAACTCCCTCGTCTGGAACTCGACATCGGTCAGGATGTAGAATCGGTCGATGAAACGCCACTCCGCAACACAGGGATCCCACGGCACGATGGGCGAGAGGAGCGGCTCGATGCCCCGGATGGATGTCCAGGGAGCCGGAGCCGGCGCCATCAGGTCGCGCTGCTCGGTCGCCAGCATCGTCAGGTCGGCAGCGTGGATGCATTCGGACATGGGCAGGTGCAGACTGAAGCGCCTGGCCACGGCCGCCTCGATGCGCTGCTCCGCATCGGCCAGGCCCGGCAGCATCGACTTCAGCGGCCGTGCGACATCGGCGAGGTAGGCCTCCGGCGCGTCGTGGAGGAGGCCCCACAGGGCGGCATCGTGGGGCACGATGCCGGAGACCAAGACCGAGTGCTGGGCGACGCTGTAGAACTCGCGCGTGTGGCCCGTGAAACGACACATCTGCGACAGCGCGTGCGCGATGTCCTCGATGCAGATGTCCTGCGCCAGGGGGGCCATCGGGTAGAACTGGCGCCCCGTGTATGTCTGGATCCAGCCCGTATCTTCCATGGTGTCTCCCAGCCCCCGGGGTGGCAGGCGTTGCCACCCCGGGGCTACCGTTACGGAGTCCCCTGCAGGACGGGCCGGCCGGTCTCAGCGGCCACCTGCGCGCAGACGGCCGCGAACTGCTCTTCGCAGATGGCGTCGATCTGGTCGAGCAGGATTGTGAAGCTGAGCTTACCGCCCGGCAGCTTGTAGCGGAGCCGGCAGGACACGGGCAGGGGCTGCTGGCCGGCGTAGCGGCGCAGGGCCAGCGAGAGGCGCGAGGGCACGGTGATGGCACCGTTGCCGGTGGTCTCCTTCTCGTCGTACAGGATGCGGTAGGTGCCATTCTGCAGGGAGACGCGCGAGTTGAAGACGACTTCCCGCCGGATGTCGAGGTTCTCGCAGATGTCCTCCAGGCGCGCAGCGGTTGGCTCGAGAATCTGACCAGCATGATCCTGCAGCCACTCGAGGAACTGCTCCTGGTTCATGCTCTGGCCGCTCCTGGCGGTCCACTGCACCCACTCGGGAGAGACCTGTAGCTGGAGGGCGGCGCGGTGGGTGTTCCAGGACGGCTCCCCGGGGGCATGATAGTCGAGCGCAGCGATGAGAGTGTCCTTCCTCTCGCTCGCGAAGATGAGAGACTCCGCCGATCCGACGAAGTGGCAGACGTAGGCGCAGAAGCTGCGAACGTCGGTGAACGTCGGCCTGGCCTCCAAACGGCGGGGCGCGGGCCGCAACTGTTCGAGGGCCTCGGTGACGTCCTTGAGCTCGTAGCCCGAGGGCACCAGGACGAAGGCCGCATCGGCGGCGTTGATGATCCCTGCTCCCAGGGCGCCGAGGCGCTGGCCGGCTTCGAGCGCGGCCTGGATGTTGCACGTCTTGCGAGTCTGCTCGTCTTTGTTCTCTTCCATCGGTCGTTTCCTCACCCCGGGACTGGCCCCGGGGCTATCATTCGGCGGCACGGATGGTCAGGCCCGGGAGACTGGGCTGATCCGGGTCCTGGCGAGAGAGGGCGCCGTCCTCGGTTGCGAAGAACGTGGCCTTCTGCTTGTCGGGGCGCGGGATGGTCGTCTTCACCTCGTCCTGCACAGTGACCTTGTTGCTGCCCTTGGGGGCAACGGCCAGCGAGAGGATGACCTTGCCGGGCTTGCCGGTCTCGCGCACGGCCTGCACGGTCTCGCGTAGTGCGCTGTGGAACTCGACCATCGTGTTGCCCTGGTCGAGTTCCTTGAGAATTTCGACCAGTTCTTCGGCGCGCGTTGCTGCCATTAGCTCATCACCTCCTTTCACGAAAGCAATGCTGTGCATAGGGCCTCTGCTGTCTTGCAGGGCACAGCGTTGCCAATCTGGCGCATCGGCACTTCGATGGGGTGTGCGCGGCGGGTGCGCGCGTGGGCTGCAACTCGGATGGATCCACGTCGAACTCGGGTTCGCCGATGCCAGGCAGGATGCGGACGCAGTTGATCCCCACGCTCACCACCAGGACCGGCTGGCACCGATAGAGGACAACCTGCCCGGCACGAAAGCCGTGGTCATTTGCTGGCATCGTTGCAAGCCTTCCACTCCATGAGCGCCTTCAGGCCGGCATTGGTGAGTTCATACATGACCCGGGTGCGCAGGCGCCCCTGGCCGGCCACGTGTGATGTGGAGACAAGTCCAATCTTCCGCAGCTTTCCCAGATAGCCGCCCCCGGCCCTGGGCATCCCCATGCCTGTGGCCGCCCCATTGGGGCCGCAATTGGAGGATGCCCTCCACCCCGGCGCGTCCGGCCACATCAGGCGCGCGAACTCTCGGGGCGTCAGTGGGCCGTGGTCCCTCAAGATCATCAGGGCGTGGACTTGCTTCGTGCTCATAGCGCCTCCTGGGTCCGGCTCCTCAACCGCCAGTCTGGCATCCAACTCTTCCCGCCTCCCCTGATGATCAGGGCGTCTTCCGTCTCTTCAACCTCGAACGTGGTCTTCACAGGTTCCTCTCTCTCTCGCCCGATTCCGGGTCTTTATTCCACCTCCAGCAGGTCGGCCAGACTGCGCTGAGTGGCCGCCAAGCCGACCTGCTCCAGGTAGCGGGAGGCGGCTTCCCAGTAGGAGCGCTTCAGCTCGATCCCGATGGCTCGGCGGCCGAGCTGCAGGGCGGTGACGCCCACGGAGCCGACGCCCATGAAGTAGTCGAGCACCAGGTCGCCGGGGTTGGACCAGCGGACGATGGCGCGCTCGCACACATCCAGTTGGAGGGGGCACACGTGGCGCTCGTCCTGTTGCTCGCGGGCCATGCGGCCGTTGAGGACGTTGAACCGCTTGACGTTCCACCAGACCGCCGGGCAGTCGGTAGGCAGCAGGGGGCCGTTGGCGCGCCCCAGCTCTCCCCGCTCGTCCTTCTCCTCCATCGCCTCGATGTGGGCATGATAGTCATAGCCCCCGGTCTCCCAGGGAGCGAGGATGCGGCCGTTGGAGCGCCACAGGGAGTTGGCGTCCACTTGCCAGCGGGGCAGGGAGTAGCCGGAGGGCAGCTCCACCGGCTCGTCCGACCAGGTGCCGCCGGCGGCCGTGGGCCGGTGGGGTTTGCGGAAGAGGAGGAGATACTCGGGCATGCCGACGCCGATGCGGCTCGCGTCCTTCTGGAGGTTGGAGTAGCCGAGGGAGTTGGTCTGGTTGTTCTCGTGGACCGGGTCGGTGGCGATGGTGATGCGGCCGTAGTAGAGCCAGCCGGCGCGCGCCATCATCTCCACGCAGCGGTCGCTGAACGGCTCGATGTAGCGGAAGCCGGCGTTCTTGGTGCCGTAGACGGTGCGGTCCTTGGCGTGGACGAGGGCCATGCGCCCGGAGATGGTGACGCGGAGCAGCTCGGGCAGGAGAAAGGCCATCTGGCGGGCGAAGTCGTCGTCGTTCTGGCAGTTGCCGAAGTCGTAGACGTTGGCGGAATACATGTATTGGTCGGAGAAGGGCCAGCTCGACAGGCTCAGGTGAACACTGTCGGGGGGCAGCTCGCGCAGGGTCAGAACGCTGTCGCCCAGGCGCATCTCCCAGGTCGCGCCGCGGCGAACGTCGGTCTCGACCGCGGTCTCCATTCCGAGCGCGGGCCTGATGTCTTGCAGGCCGTGTTCCCTGACGGCGGCGATCATCTGCTCGTGCATGGCTTCGTGCTTCTCCCACTTCTGGTGCAGGTTCTCCATGATCCCGGTCTCGCTCTCGGCGTAGACCAGGTGGACGTTCACGGACTGGTGTTGGCCGTAGCGGTGGCAGCGGCCGATGGCCTGATACAGCTCCTCCCACTTGTGGGTGGGGCCGACGAACACCACGTCGGCGCAGTGCTGGAGGTTGAGACCCCACGCGCCAATCTTCGGTTTGGTCGCCAGAATGCGGGCGCGCCCGCTAGCGAAGTCGGTGAGGAGGCGCTCTTTCTCCTCTGGCTGCTGGGAACCAGTAACGATGACGGCCTCGGGGATGGCGGCCTGGATGGCGTCGCGCTCGCGGTCGGTCTCGTGCCAGATAATCCAGGGGCGGTCGGGCGCGGTGGCGACGATGGCGGCGGCGCGCCGGATGCGGGCCGGGAGCGTCTCGCGCTTCTCGCGCCACATCGCGGTGGCCGAGCGGTTGCCGTCGAGGTACAGGCTGCCTTGGCCATGCTCGTCCACCTGGCCCCAGGCGCGCGAGTGGTCCGCCTCCACCTCCTGGTAGTGGATGCGGAGGGGGGGCAGGAGATAGCCCTCGTCGCTGTAGAGGGCGCCCAGGTCGGATGGGCGGTTGAGGCAGACGGCCCAGGTTGCCACCCACTGCCAGAAGTGCTTGACGGCATGCCCCTTGAGGCGCAGCTCGTTGGCGTGCTGGCTGTCTCGGATGTACCAGCGCGTCAGCATCTCGCCGCTGGCCATCACGCCAAGGAACTCGGCGGTCTGGCCCAGCTCGGTGGTGTCGTTGGGGCTGGGGGTGGCGGTGCAGCAGAGGCGAAAAGGAATGCCGGCGCACGCCTCGGTGAGGAAGCGGCGGGTGCGCGAGGTGTAGCCCTTGAGGCGGGAACTCTCGTCCAGGACGATAGCGGTGAAGCGGGAGAAGTCGAAGGCGCCCTCGCGGATCGCCATGTCGTAGTTCGTGATGACGATGGGCGAGGGGCTGGCATCGGCGCCGTCCCGGGAGCGGACGCCGGTGACGCCGATACCCAGGCGGGCGGCTTCGGCGATGGTCTGGTGGGAGACGGCGAGGGGGCAGATGATGAGGACGCGGCCCCCGGTATGCCGCGACACGGCATTGGCCCAGGCGACTTGCATGAATGTCTTCCCGAGGCCGACCTGGGCGAAGATGGCGGCGCGGCCCAGGCGCGTTGCCCAGCGGACGATGGCCTGCTGCCAGTCGAAGAGCATGTTAGGCAGCCCGCCCACCGGCACCTCGAAGCCGGCAGGATGGGCACTCTCGATGCGCCCGGAGACGAGGGCCTGGTAGTCAGCGAGCATGGGCGGTCTCCTGCGGAGTGGCAACGTTGCCACTCCGGGGTTCCAGGGGTTCGAGGTCCTCGCAGGGAACCCAGGCGACGTGGAGGCGCGGCCCGAAATCGACGCGGGCGCGCCGCTGGAACTGCCTCGGATTGTAGGGAGCGATGGCCAGGACGGTGCCGGGGGCGCCGGCCGGGATGGAGATGAGGTGGCCGGCAGTGACGACGGCCATGCCGGGCCGGATGCGCTCGTTGAGGATGCGCTGGCGCTCCCGCTCGCGGTTGGCGGCGGTGCTGTGGCTAGAGTTCACGGGCGGCCTCCGTCTCTGTGACGCGCCGAAAGCTGATGACCCAAACCCAGGGGTTATGGTCCCAGCTCAGGTAGTCGCCCCGGTTCCTGTGGATGGAGTTCCACAGACTGATGAAGGAGGCGAGTGCAGTGCGCTTGACACAAGCGTTGCGCCAGATCTCGTAATCCGCGGGGCTGAGAGCGTCGTCGTTGTAGGGCATCCATCCCGTCAAGCCAGCGGTAGCCCACCGCTCGACGCCTTCTGCGCGCGCGGCAGTCTCACCGATGTCCTGGAGGCGCTCGGCGTGAATGTCGGTGATCTCCAGGGTGAGGCGCGATGCCCACCTGGGCATGTGGATGGGGGAGCGCGTGCGACCTGCCCAGTCAGGCTTGGGGCCATCGGCCAGATACCAGATCCGGTCCCTCCCGATTCCAGGGATCGCGCATGGAGGCAGGCCATCGAGCAAGCAGCGGGAAGCCCAGGTCTCCCTGACCCACAGGAGATCCCCCGGCTCGCCGTACCGGCAAGGAAAGCCGGTGTGACCATCCCGGATCGTGGCTGCCACCAGCGCCTCACTCGGTCCGGCAGGATCATCCAACGCCCACCAGCCCCTCACGGGATGCCGTCCAACCCACCAACGCTCAGCCTGGTAGTAGCCGGAGTACGGTGCCGGCCGGTAGCGATTGCGCGGCCCGGAGCCGACGAGGCTGGCACCAACCCAGAACCGGTTGTCCGGCGGGCCGACGATGACGCGGCGCGTCTGGGTCTTGCGGCCGGCCAGGAGGGCGCGGACCATGTCTGCGGTGACGAGGATCGGGCGCTCGCGCATGGCTACCCCCTGATTCTCCTTGCGGCCTCGGAGAGGCTGTTGCTGCTGGCGACGATGCCCAGGGCGCGCTCGCGCTCGTGCTGGGCGGCGGCGCGCAGGCCGGCGGCCAGGATGTCGCGCAGGCCGGGGGCGCTCTCTTCCCGGGGGAGAGAGCGGGATTGCCAGGCGTAGGCGCGCAGCTCGGCGGCAAGGGCATCGGCGCGGGCCGCCAGGGATGGCCCCTCGGGGTGAGAGGGGGGGGGAGGTTCCGTGGGCGGAGTGGCAACGTTGCCACTCTGTTCGGGGGGCTCGGGGGGAGGGCTAGGACGGATAGGAGGGATAGGAGGGATAGGAGGGATAGGAGATTGGTCCTCCGGGGGGGTGGGGGGTGCCTCGGGCGCGGGGCTGGCGGGGGCCGGC
>Ga0209727_1002949_pt1 | contig 11361 bp, 30 predicted proteins | sample RifGroC1_FD_183995 | JGI IMG/M metagenome (GOLD analysis project Ga0209727, IMG submission 183995) | Groundwater microbial communities from Rifle, Colorado, USA - Groundwater C1 (SPAdes) (version 2) | ecosystem: Environmental > Aquatic > Deep subsurface > Groundwater | place: Rifle, Colorado...
ATAGAGGATTTAATAAAATATATAGAATTTTTTAACCAAATACCAAATTATAAAATAAATAATTTACTTTTAACATTTTATAAAACTGTAGAAAAAATAAATAATCCATTAGATGAATCTAATGTAATTCATTTACCTAATAGTACTTTATTAGTACCAGAAAGTTCAACTAATCTTTTGGATGATGATGAATATGACTTTCCTAATACTACAGATGAATGGAGAGATACTTTAATAAAAAGAGGTAAAATAAAAGGTGGAAAGAACAGACGTAATAAACATAGAAAGATATCTTTATCTAAATTAATAACATTACCTCATATTCCTTACGTGGAGTATTCAGTTTATACCGACATAGATATAAAAATATCTGGTATTCTTGAAGTAGTTATTTTACCTGGTAAACAAATACAGGTAAAATATGATAGTTCCTATATTACTGAATTTGAAATCCGTGGTATTTTTGAAGCCTTTGAACAAGAAAGTATTTTATACTATGATTTTAAAGGGAGTGTTTAAAAATGCTATATCATGATAGATGTAAAAGTTCGGCGTTAGTGGACGTAACACAAGCATTTAAACTATTAGCCGAGATTAGTATTGCTTCAGATGTAAATTCTAGTCAAACAGCTCAAATTCATATATATCAAGATTCGGATGTAATTGAAGAAATAATATTTAGGTGTTCTTCTTGTGGCCCTATTAGTATAAAAGACATATCTGGCCGCTGTCGTAATTGTGGAGAATTTAAACCCGTAACTGAGCTATCTATTCCAAGAGATACTTCGGGAATATATTGTGATATTTGCATTAAAAGATTTAATGATGAAAAACATACTAAATTATTAACTCTTTTAACAAAACCAATTCGTATTAGATAAAAGGAAAATTAAAAAATGGCTAACTTATATAGTGATTTAGATTTGACTTTTGGAACTGATCCCGAGGTTTTCGCCTCGTATGAAAAAAATGGATTAGATTATGTAGAACCACCTGCCTTTTTTCGTTATGAATTAAAAGTTCCACATAAGCCAGACAAAAAACATCCTATCTTTATTGAGAGGGATAATATAGTTATAATGGAAGATGGTGCTGCATTTGAATATACAGTACCTCCAACCAAAGGTAGTAAAAGTTTTTTTGACAATATTAGTTTAGCTAATAGAATGTTATCCGATTGGTTAGGTAAATATAATTATAAAATTTATAAAAAACCAGTTATTAATTATGAAGTAGATAAATTTATTAACAAACCTGAAGAATATCAATTAGCTTTAATATTTGGGTGTGATCCAGATGAAGATGCTATTGAAGTGGGTTATCAATGTACTACTATTGATGCTAAGCTACATCCCTTTCGCTATGGTGGAGGGCATTTTCATATTGGTAGTTTTGACAGTGAAATTTCAGAATTTATAAAATTTTACCATCGTCCTTTTATACAATTGCTAGCTATTACAGTTGGAACAATTGTAGTGGCACATTCTAAGTATCCTGATTTAGAGAGGCAAAGAGCTTTATTGTATGGTCGTCCAGGCAGATTTAGAAATGACAAACCTTGGGGAATCGAGTATAGAACTCCCAGTAATAGTTGGATAGATAATTCTAATACAATAAATGATATGTTTTATAGAGCTAGACTTGCTTTTAACTTTTTACAGAATCCAATAAAAGGAAAGAAACTTATTGCTGATAGGTTAGATAGTGCTGTACAAGCTATTCGTACAGCAGACAAAACTTTAGCTATAGCTACAGCATCACAGATTGAATCTTATCTCTAAAATAGGAAAAGGATAATGTCAATTAAAACATTACTTATATTAAGTAGAGTCCCTTTTGATAGTTCACCTTTATTAGATAGAAATTATGAAGTAAAAGGTACTCAAGTTAATCTATATTCAAATGCATTATTAGATTGTGCAAAAAATCGTCAATGTAAAACTATTTATTTTTCTTCAGCTACTACGTGTAGAGAAGTTTGTGTTACAGAATTAGCTACTTTATATTCAAGTTTAAGTAGCTTTTCATTTGAGTTTCCTTATCTAAGGACATTCATTTATTGTGATTCTAAAATAAATTCTTCTTTATATCTTTGGATACGAGATTTAATTTCAAGAATAAGTTATAGTAATAATTCCCCTATTATTTTTGGAATCAATATTACCTCAGATTATGTAGCTTTAGAAATTAATAAAAATTCTTTTTATACTGCACTTTTATCTTTTATTTTATATTTTATAAAAAATGGACACATATTTGATATACCTGATTATTTAATTTCTGAAGAAGAAAAAATAACTGATGATATTATTTTAGGTGCTATGTTAAATACTTACAAAACCCATTCTACTATGGTTATATTTACTGGATTTGCTTTATATTTATTTTCTAAATATCCAGGAATGTTTTTTGAACCTTATGTGGGAGGTCCTTATGGTATAGCATATAATGGAATAGTACAATATATCAGAGAATATATAATTAAACTTATTCCGAAGATTTTAAAAGAGTTTGTTGAGGTATATGATATAGATACTACTACTTTCCTTTTAGAAGAAAGATTATTACTTAGGTATCTTAAATTAACTGGTGTAGAAAAATGGAATATGTTTGGAGAACTAACATGGTAAAAGTTATCGTAGCTACATATCAATTTAAAGGTAGTTTTGAAAGAAGTCTAAAAATGGAAATTAAAGTGTGTGGTAAATTTGACTATGAAAATAGAAAAATTATTATTGATAATGAAGCTTTAGAAGAAGCAAGTTTAGTAATCTTTACTGGAGGAGAAGATATTAATCCAAATATATATGGTGAGGAAAATAAATATTCAAGTTATAGTGATCGGCGTGATGAAATAGAATTAAAAGTATTTAAAAAAGCTTTTATAATGGGTAAGAAAATATTAGGAGTATGTAGAGGACACCAGCTTATTAATGCTTGTTTGGGAGGTAAATTAGTTCAAGATATTAATAGACAACTTGGACAATCACATGAGAGTTACCATAATTTAAATATTTTAGAAAAAAGTTCCAAAATAGCAAATTTATTTCCAAAAGATGTTAATAGTATGCATCATCAGGGTGTTATAAGTTCGGGAAATGGATTAGTGCCAACTACTTTTTATAACGGAGTATATGAAAGCTGTGAAAGCGAGCAAATTATAACTACTCAATTTCACCCTGAATTTATGGATTATAATTCAAAAGACTTTTTTAATTTCATCAAAAGTTGGGCTAATTTAATTTAAATTTTTAGGAGTCTAAATGTCTGCACCATATAAAATGGTCTTATTAAAAAATGATAAAATTGTTAGTTTACGTAATTATAATTGTAGAGAAGTTTTATATAATGAATATGAAAGATATGCTAATTCTATAGATCAAGTATTATTAACTGGAATTAATAAACAATTTGATAGTTTAGCAGCTAAACCTATGGAGGACTTTTTTCAACAGTATATTTTCAAAAGCGAAGTTATTTCTGTTGATACTGATGATAGTACTTTAAGTATCAAATTTGGAGAGGCTGGTATACCACCTCCTCACCCAGCTTTAATATCTTTAGCTATTCTACTTAATAGATTTTATACTAAGGAATTTATACGCAAAAAATTATCATTGGAGTATATAATTGACAGATTATTAAATAAATATATATATAGATTAGAGTATTATGATACAGGAAAATTTAGCTGTGGCCTTTTTGTTTGGTATATTAGTAACTTTTTAGATCATACTTATTATTATAAAGATGATGTAACTACCCGTAATAGTAATGGTCCTCATAGTTACACTAAAAAATTATTAGATGGTTTCCGCCCTTATTATAATCAAGCTGAAGTACCTCCATTTTTTACTAATGAGCAAGTTGTTCAATTTATTATAGAAAACAATAAAGCGGTGTATAAATTTTATAATAAATTAACAACCAAATTAAGTAGTAATTCAATAAATTTAACATCATTGGGTTTAATACCAACAGTTCTTAATTTAAAAACAGGTACAATTTTTGTACCTAAAATAGATTGGTAAAAAGAAAGGAAACTTAAAATGTTTACCGTAGATAATTTCAAAGTTGTATTTCATCATACTAAATTACATAAAAAAGCTGGTGGTAATAGAATTACTGTTTGTGATATTATTACTTTAAATGAGGATGGTAGTCCTCGTAATTCAATTGCATCTGGTATATCTAAATGTAATAAGGAAGATCAATATAATAAAAACATGGGTAGAAAAACAGCTTTAGGATATGCATTAAATAGAATTTTTAAAAGCAACAAAGCTATGCGTGCTAAATTTTGGAAAGCTTACTTTGAAAAAAGAGGGAAGATAGACTAAATGACAACTTATTTTATAGTACAATATAAAGGTTTTTTCTCTAATAAATGGATAGATAGTTCTCATTTTAATATAGCTAATTATGATAATCCACAAATAGCTCTTAACGAAGCTATTAAGTACGTGGAATTTATAACTAAAGATGGCGAGTTTGATAAAAATGAAGTAAGAATTATAAAAACAACTACTGAAATTGTGTATTCTTATTAAGGAAAAATAAAATGGACTACATTTGTAAAATTTATAATGGAGAAGGTAACTTAAAAACATCTTTTCCAGTAGAATCTACTACAGCTTCAGCAGCTTTTGAAGGTATAAAAAAGGTTCTTTCTTTTAATTTAGGAGATAAGATTCAGATTATTAGTCTAAATCCAAGTAAATCTCAGGAAATTATTATATTAAGTTATATTTTTGGTCTTAGCTATGGAAATAAATCTTTTATAAAGGAATAATAAAATGATTATTAAATGCAACTGTAAATCAGAATATCAAGATAAAAAGTATGGTATAGGAAATCGTATTGCTAATCTCATGCTTAAAAATGGCTGGTTTAGATGTACCGTTTGTAATAAAGAACAACAAACAACAATAATTATAAAAGAAGAAAAAAGAACTAAAAAATGACCAGCCTAATGTCTTATAACTTACGTAGAAAAATGTTTAAAGATCAAGCTAAAGAAATTCACCCAGTTAGATTTACTTATGAACAAATTAGTTTATTAGAAACTATTCTTGCAGAAACTAATACGGTTGATTATTATCCAGAAGAAACAATTGAAATTTTTACTAAAATAACTGATGCAGAAGCTGAGGATAAGTAATCTAATGCATAACCTTAATTTACAATTCAAAATGAATAGATATGGTATAACCATCAATAAACGAACTCCAAATATGTTATCTATTATAGTAAATACTTACGGGCCTAGGAAAAATACTATAGATTATTTTGGTATCTACTTTAAATCAAGTAATGCCAGAATGATTATTTCAGTATCCAGTAAATTAAAATCTGAAACAATAATCTATGTAATGGGAATTAAAGAATGAATACAACTTGGGATGATGAAATTATTGAAATTCTTTTGGATGATCAAAATAGTGGTTCTCTTGGAGGTTAACTTATGTACCACTATAAAACTAAGTACCTTAGTGGTAGAAAACAAAAAAGATATATTAGAAGAAGGAGATTATATAACCGACTAGAAAAGAAACGAACAAGAGCTTTATTAGAGAAAGAATTACAAATTGAAATAAATTTAGTATTTGAAGAATTAGGAGATTAAAGTGAACTATAAATATTATCTTGTAATTAGGGAACAACTTGGGCAAGTCATAGTTTGTATGACTAAAGGATTAACCTCTGAGTATGCTCATCTAATTGTATCTAACTCTTTTAAAGAGAGTAGTGGAAGATACCTAACTATGGAAATTACAGAAAAAGAATATAATAGACATCACTATAATTATAAGGTTATTGGAAAATTTAAATTTAGATTGGCTAACCAATATGAAACTATTGAAGGAAAAGAAATTGTATATGTGTTAGCTCATGGTTCTTTGAATGCTAAAATGTATTTTAAAGAGGAAGCTATTGATGGAGGGTGATATGTCAATTCTACAACAACAAGTACTAGATTATATTGACGGAAGAAATACAACTACTTTACAGTTTTGGGATTTAGATAAACTATGGGAAGATAATCTAACTAATATAGCTAATTCAGATAACTTAGATATGTTAGTATTTAAGTGTTTAGAATTGACTGTCACATATTTATCATTTAATATAGTGACTAAAAATATAGAGACTACTTATAATCGCTGGAGAAGTTCCCTTGATATTTGGAGGCATGTTAAATATTTCAAATCAGATGTTACTATATTTCAAGTTATGAAATCTCTTTGGAATATTAGAAAATGTTTAGTAGGTCACTATTGTCCTGATATATCAAGAAGAGTTTTCAAAATTAGATTAGATAGTTATACTTATACTATGATGAAAGTGGATAGATATGATGAATACAATTTGGAGTGGGAAGATTGGAAACATATTTTAGAGGAATAAATTATGAAGCCAAATACTTTTTATAAAAAAGTACCTGAAAAAATTAGTAAAATTACAAGAGCCTACGTTAATTTTTTTAAAGAAAATCCAGGATATGATTGTTATACAGTAACAAAAGAATATTTGTTCCCTAATTTATGGAAGGAGTTTGTAGACTTTTGGAAACAGTCGGGCGAATATCCAGAACCAATTTCTTTTTTAGGTAATCCTGACAATGTTAGCTTTGTTTTAGATTATCTTTTTACACTACATTCAGATTTATTAGAACAAATTACAGAAGATATGATTAATATAGATATTTTGAAAAGAGAGCAAATATAGCCTTGTGGCGGAGATACTAAATTAGATTAGCGAGAGAGGATTATAAAATGCCATTAAGAAATGTATTACTAAATCAGGATAATAAACCTGAGGTACAGCTTTGTCATACAGATCAAGAACAACTAAATATTGATAACTATAATAGAATCTACGTTATGCTTGATAATGTGGGTCTTTATATATTACATGCTGATACTTGGAACACAGATAGTGTAAAGGGAATAAGTTCCTCCTATCGTTGGTTAGCTACTTGGAACTCAGTAACTTGGACTTCTGTAAAAGGCATTAGTAATTGGTTATCTATTGAAGATGCTCTAAATGATGCTCTTAAAGCTGGATATAAAGTAACCCAATTAAACTATGATGCCTTTAAAGATATTATAAGACAGATGGAATAATTATTATGTTAGTTATAGTACACATCATAAATAAAAGAACCAAAGCTAAAACTACTTATCCAGAATGGTCTTTAAATGTAAATACTAGAAAGGAATATTTTCTATTTCTAACTAAAATTTTTAATACACTTCCTAATGAAGGATATAATTTTGAAATTAATATGATAGATGTTGAAAAGGGTAGAGAAGATAGGTACTTTTATTCTTTACGTGAACTGGGTACTTTTATTGAGGGTATATTTTTTACTATTTCATTTGGAAAGGGATTAAAATGAAATTAATCAGAAGATTAAATTATTATGGTAATCGGCGTGACTATTTATGTTATATGATTCTAATGTTATCAAAATTAATTGACTCTTTTCTAACACTACTTAGTTTAGGTTTATTAGAGTTTGGTATACATGAATACTTATTTAAAATACTTTATATTGATAGGTGGAAAAATGAACTATAATAAAATAAATCTGTCTGTTGAAGTTAGTAAAGATTACTCACTTAAACTTATAATTAGCTCAGCTGGTTTTGTGGATGATTTTATGCATGGAGGTTATGTATTACAATGTGGAAACTGTGAAAAAAATTTCTTTTCTAGAGATAATGAAATAACAACTAAATCTGACCTTAATTGGGTATGCCCTCATTGTGGTGCTTTATTATACTATCCACCTTGGTGTAGCTGGTAAAGAGGATTGTATTAGAAGTGTTGTTAGTGATAGAATAAGTAAATATTATATAGATAGGAGAGATTAATATGTTAATAGCAATAGAGTGTCAAACTTGTAAAACTAAACACCATGGTCATTGGGAATGTGATGTTTGTGGTCATATCTTTGGTTATTCAAAACCCGCTGATATAAAGGATTATAATAAGGTATATAAATATTGCCCTTATTGTGGGACTTGTTTATATGGTTTACTCTTTAAGGAAGCTAAAGATGATTAAAGAAAATCAATACTTTATAGTAGAAAAACAAAGTAATGAAACTGATGATGAACCTTGGATAGTAGCAGATATATTTGCTAATCTTAATACAGCTATAAATTGTAAAAATAAATTAGAATCAATAAATCCTGAACTTTCTTACAGAATTGCTTTAGTAGCCCGTATTTTTATGGTTATCTATCCATAGGAACTAAAAATGATAAAATATCCTCATATTGAAAGATTAGGTACTGATGAAGTAGACGGGATTCTTAATGGTACTATTTATATTATGCCTAAAATAGATGGTACTAATGGACAAATTTATTTAAATGAATATGGCGCATTAAATTGTGCTAGTAGAAATAAGGTTCTAACGTATGGTAATACTAATCAAGGGTTTTTTAATCATGTTTTTGAATCTGATATGCTAGAGAAGTATACAACTTATTTAACTTATCATCCTCATCATGTATTATATGGAGAATGGTTAGTACCTCATACTTTGAAAACCTACCGTAAAGATGCTTGGAGAAGATTCTATATATTTGATATATTTGATAACTATTCAGGTATGTTTATTGAGTACAATAAATATATGGATAATCTTAGAGAATTTGGTTTAGCTTTCATACCTATAATTGGTAAAGTATATAACTCTAATGAAGATAATATTCAACAATATCTAGATAGGAATACTTTCCTAATTGAGGATGGTAAAGGAATTGGAGAAGGTATCGTAATTAAGAATTATAGTTTTGTTAATAGATATGGTAGAACTACTTGGGCTAAATTAGTTAGAAATGAGTTTAAAGAACAACACATTATAGCTATGGGTTATCCAGAAGATCAATTAATGCCCCTCGAATTAAAAATAGCTATAGAATTTGTTACTAAAGGGAGACTTGATAAAATCAAAGCTAAAATATTAACCGAAAAAGAAACTGGTTGGAGTAGTAAATATATTGGGGAATACTTAGGTAGAGTTTGGAATGAAATTATTGTAGATGAAATGTGGAATATATTAAAGAAATATAAGAATCCTAAAATAGATTTTAAATCATTTAATCAATTTGTTATTCAAATTGTAAAAGAAATTGATAGAGAAGTTTTTGGAGGCTAACATGAACTTTCAACTATTAGCACCCGAATTTTGGAATGCTATAAAAGCTACTGATCATAAAGGTAGAGTTGTTACAAAAGGTAATATAGTTTATGATTCTGATAGCGATGATTTTGATACTCGGTGTATAGTAGCTGATATTATGGTAATGGTATTTGATCATTCTTGTTATGAATGTTTTTTTATTTTAGTATATGAAGATACTAAACAATATAGAAATATTTGTCGATCTAGAGATATAAGTATAAATTATGGAGGTTAATATGGAAGCTTATTATGTACTTCAAATTGATGCAGGTTTAACTGGTGAATGGGAAGATGATTGTATATTAGGTTTATCTTGGTATGGGTATAGAGAATTGGCCCTTAATTTAATTACAGATCGTAGGAATAAGATATTAAAAGAGGGTATTTTTACTACGGCTGAAGTAAGAATTATAAAAAGAACTGAGGAAATTGTTGAGGTTTAAATGGATAAATTAACAACAGAAGAAATTCTAACTATTACTGATATGGCTACCACTATAGAATCCTATGCTACTTTATGTATTCAACTTCAAACTTCAATTAATTTAACTGAGTTTACTAAAAAACAATTAGCTGCAATGGGCCTTATGTTACAAAGATTTAGTTTAGATATTTATAAAATTAGTATCAAAAGTGAGATACTATAATGTTATATTTAATTACTCATGGAGAGTATGATGACTATGGTTGGTTAATTTTAATTGAGGGGCCAGACAATCTTGATATAGATGAATTTGAAAAAGATTTTCATAATAAAGAAACTCAAATTAAATACTTTGAAGAAAATAATATTCAATATAGAAAATCTGAAAGTATAGCTAATTTTGATTGGTTAGATACACAATTTAATACTGTTGAATCATTTTGGAGAACATTTTATCCAGAAGCATATACAGAATATTTAACTTGGATTATTAAAAAATGGAATTTAAATAGAATTGAATGTGAAGAGATAAGTTTATGACCTATAATAAGTGGCAATTAAAAATTATTGAAGAAGAAAAACAAATGTCTAATGAAGTATTATTGGATACAACATTAGGTTTAGCTGTTGGAGATACCTCTGATGGTAAATTTACTATAGAGGGAGGCTGGAAATATGAATATTTGATTTCTAAATTATGGGAGCGTTTAGAGGAGTGGTTTAATGATGGAAACTAAAACTTATACTAAAATGGAATATCATGAATGGGATGATCTAGTTAAGAAGTACTTTCCTATGGTTGGGTCTGGTTATACTATTGTAGCTGCCGAGGAGTTAAATAATAATTCCAGCTGGACTTGTAATAATATAACTAAAAAAGATTTTCCATTAACAGTGTCTGATGAAGCTGGATTGGAATTACTAGGTAAACTAATCCTGGGAGACGGGTATGCCCTAGCTACCTATATTATTATAGAGTTCTTTGTTTGGATGGATATTTTACCCGAAGGAGCATACATTATCAATGTAAGTTGGTAAGATTAAAGGAATAAAAAACTATGTCAATAAAACAGATAAAAAGTGAAATTGAATTAAATATACCAACTAAGTTTACTTGTTTAATATGTGAAAAATGTGGCTATGAATTTGTTATCTTATATATTATGGAATTAAGGAGTTCAGATGAACCAATAAAATTAGATTACATTAATATTGGTAAGTTAGAATATTGTCCTCATTGTGGAACAGATTGTAGATAAATATAAAAAGGAATCTAATTAATGCTGCCTGAAATAATGCCAAAAGGTAAGGCACGTAAAGAAGCTAAGGCTAAAAAAGAAGGTTATACTTGTGATCTAATAATATATATTTATATGAATACTAATTTTGGAGAAAGAAGGTGGTATATTCGAGAATGTATTGAAAGATTTGGTATTAATATAAACGGTATTGTAACTAAAGACCCACATTATAAACTTAAAGTAGGAGATACAATAAGTATTAAATGGAGTGATTTTTCTTTTTATAACACTACTAAATCAAGTTTAATTATGAGATGTTGGTAAAGGAATAATTTGGAGAACTAATAATGGATACTGATATAAAATTAAATTCTGGATTAATAGGTAAGACTATAGAGAAAATAGAATTTCCATCTATAGATGAACATATTAGGATATTTTTTACAGATGGTACTATTTTAGATATTTTTAATGTAAGTGATTTAAATGATTCT
>Ga0209727_1002954_pt1 | contig 11353 bp, 10 predicted proteins | sample RifGroC1_FD_183995 | JGI IMG/M metagenome (GOLD analysis project Ga0209727, IMG submission 183995) | Groundwater microbial communities from Rifle, Colorado, USA - Groundwater C1 (SPAdes) (version 2) | ecosystem: Environmental > Aquatic > Deep subsurface > Groundwater | place: Rifle, Colorado...
AAAATATTTCAAATCGCGAATAATGTGTTGATTATAACGGGAATTCCGCTGGTTTTGGGCGGAATTGTTTTGAGCCCGCGAATTATTGAACTTTTAGGAGGGCCCAATTTTCCCGAATCAATGCCGGTTTTGGCGATTTTGATGATTGCCGTCGGCTTTATTTTTTTTGGCACGCTTTTTTCTTATGTCCTGATCGCCTTGGACAAATCGCGGAGTCTTATGATAATTTCAAGCATTGGAGTCATTTTGAACCTTGTCTTGAATTTTTTGTTCATTCCCCGCTATTCTTATGATGGAGCGGCCGCGATCACCGTTTTGACCGAGGGGTTGGTGACGATGTTAATGGCCGTTTCCATTTTTAAAATCATAGGCTATCTGCCTTCTTTTAAAGCCGGCGTTAAAGTTTTGTTCGCTTCGTTGATTATGGCGGCGGCTATTTGGGAATTCAGAGAACAAAACGTTTTGATTCTTTTAATCGGAGGGTCTTTGATCTATTTTTGTTTGCTTTTCTTGTTAAAGGGAATTTCAACGAGGGAAATAAAGGAAATTCTCGCTCCAAAAGAAGCGCAAAATTAATTCGGCCGATATGGATTTAACCGGAGAAAAAAATAATTTTTTTTGGCCGTTCGCGGCGGCGATTTTTCTTTCGGTTCTCACGATTTTTTCCGTCAAAATCTCGATTTTGGCCGCCCTTTCTTTAATCGTCTTTTTTATTTGTTGGCGCCGGGATGGCGCTTTTTTTTATTTTTTGGCGGCCTATTTGCCTTTTCAAATAGCCCTTAATCCCGCCGCCGGCGTTGATTTGGCGAGCGGGAGGATTTTGATTCTTGTTTTATTTGCCGCCGTTCTTCTGAAAAATGGCTGGCAATCTGTTCGGAGTGGCGGAAAAACGGGGATTTTTTTGTCGCTCTTTTTGGTTTTATGTTTGATTTCATTATTGGGCGCGAATGATTATTGGCGCGGAATCAGAAAAGTTTTATTTTTGGCTTCAATCTTTCCTTTAATGCCGCTTGTTGTTTGGTTTATCAATGACGCAAAAAAAGCGAAGAAGTTTTTGGATATAATTTTATTTTCATCGCTGGCTTGCGCCGTTTTGGGATTAATTCAATTTATTTCGCAATTTTTCATGGGAATTGAAAAAGCAAGCCGTTTTTTATCGCTCTATATCGCCCCTGTTTTTTACGGCCATAGTTTCGGCCGGCTAGTGGTGGAAAACCCAAGCTGGTATGCCGAGGTTCGCGGAGAGACAATTATGAGAGCTGTTGGCGTATTCCCCGATCCTCATATGTTTTCTTTCTTTTTGGGATTTGGGGCTCTGTTTGCTTTGTCCGTGGTTATTTTTTATCCGAAGAGAAAAATATTTTCTTTCTTTGTTTTTATTGTCTGTTCATTGACTTTGTTTTTAACTTTCTCCCGCGGAGGATATTTGGGATTTTTGGCCGGCGTTTGCGCCTTGATTGTTGTCTCTTGGCCCAAGTTAAGCGTTAAAGCAAAAAAACTTTTTAGAGTTTCGTTGTTGGCGGCAACGGTTTGCGTTTTTATTTGGGGCGGCCCCGTTGCCTCCAGATTCATTTCCAGTTTTGATTCAAACGAAGGATCAAACGCAGGCAGACTTGAAATTTGGCGAGAGGTTGTTTATTTGAGCCGGGATTCTTTTTGGACCGGCGCGGGGCTTGGCAATTATCCTTTATTGCTTAATCCTTACGAAAATTACAGGAGCGCCGTTACGAGCCATAATTTATATTTGGATATTTTGGTTGAAACCGGTGTTTTCGGTTTGATCGCTTGGATTGTTTTTCTGTTTTATTGCTTTAAAAATTCTTTACGGCAAATAAGAAGCGAAGAAGCGATTGCGCGGGTTTTTGGCGCGGGCTGTTTTGGTTTTTTTGTTTATTTTTCCGTCCACTCTTTTTTTGAAACCGCCATTTTTAACCCGACGATTTTGGCTTTCTTGATGATTGCGGCGGGGTTGAGTGCAAGTTTAAATCATAATAGCCCCCTCTCCTCTTTGAGGAGAGGGTTGGGTCTTTAGACTCTGAGAGTCTTTCAGACTCGAATGAGGTGAGGTAATTTAAATTTAGAATTAATCACCCCCTCTTTTATTCTCCCCCTCGTCTGAGGGCGAGAGGATTAAATTTTTATGTTTTATCTTCAAAAAATAATCAAATGGATTCCGGCGATAATCATTTTTGCCGCTCCTTTGTATTTGGTCCAATTAAAATTCGGCTGGTTTTCGACGAATGCTTTGGAAATTTTGATGGCGGGATTTTTATTGATTTGGTTATTTTATTCGTTTGCGCTTTTTTTTGTCACCCCCGCGCCGCGCCCTTCCGTATCCGCCCAGGGCGGAGAAGGAGGGAAAGCGGGGGTCCAGATTAATTTAGGTCTGGCTTCCCGCCTGGAGTTTACCCTGACCTTGCCGAAGGGCGGGAATGACAGAAAGGAGGCTTGGCGCAGTCAGTTTTTTTTACCCATAATTCTGATTCTGGCCGGCGCTCTCTCCTCTTCTTTGGCCGTGGCCGATCCAAAAACAAGCTTTGGCATTTTGAAATCCTGGTTTGTCTTGCCCGCTCTTTTTGGTTGGGCAATGGCCGATTTAATCAAAGAAAAAGAAGATATAAAAAGAATTCTTATCGCTTGGATTTCTTCGGGGGTTGCGGTTTCTCTGATCTCTTTGATTTATTTTTGGCAGGGCAAATTCACTTTTGACGGGCGGCTGGCTGCTTTTTATCTTTCGCCAAATCATTTGGCGATGTATCTGGCGCCGGCGTTTTTGGTTTCTTTGGTCTTAGGCTTTTTTGCCAGAAAGGATGCGGAAAAGATATTTTTGTATGCCGCGGCAATTTTAATGGCGGTTGTTATTTATTTCACTTTTTCTTACGGCGCTTGGTTGGGAATTTTGGCGGGAATATTGGTTGTTATTATTGTTCTCTATTTTGTCACCCCCGCGAAAGCGGGGGTCCAGGCCCGAATTAATCTGGATTCCCGCCTGCGCGGGAATGACACTAAGAAATTTTTTATAGTTTTTATAGTTGTTATTTTGCTTATAATTCTCCTTTTTCTCGGCAACTCCCAAAAATTTATTAATCTCGTGAATTTTGACCGTTCTTCTTTGCAATCCCGCCTGATGATTTGGCGATCAGCCGGATTAATTTTAAAAGACCATTGGTTTTTAGGAATCGGGCCCGGGAATTTTCAAGGGCAATATTTGGCCTATCAAAAATATTTTCCGCCCTATCTTGAATGGGCCGTGCCCCAACCCCATAATTTATTTTTGGCCTTTTGGCTGCAAACCGGGCTGGTTGGTTTAGCCGGATTTATTTGGCTTTATATTCTTTTACTCAAAATTAATCTTTCTCTCTGGCTAAAACAAAAAGAGCCACTGGCCTTGGCTCTTTTGGCAGTCTTGATCTATATTTTAATTCACGGACTTTTGGACACTCCTCTTTGGAAGAATGATTTGGCGTTGATTTTTGCCGTGATAATCTTTTTAACTTCTCAAATCGGAAAATTCGAGCAAAATTCATAAAAAATTTATAAGTGCGTTATTCACGCTATAGCGTGAATAACGCACTTATGGGAAAGCATAGTGGAAGAATCAAATCAGTGAGGAATAGATGAAATAAAAAAGAAAATAAAAGAGCCGCTGCGCGTTTGTTTCGCGCGGCGGCTCGGGTGTTTGATGACTCTGATTTTATTTCATCAGAGTCATCTTGATTTTTCTTATTTCATTCTCTTGCCGGATCACACAAAAGTATGTTCCGGAAGAGAAATTCTTTGCATTCCAGACGATTGAGTGCCTGCCCGCCGATTTGAATCCATCGGCGAGCGTGGCAACCTTCTGCCCGGAAATATTGAATACCTCGATCGTAGTCTCTCCGGATTTTGCCAGAGTAAAATCGATCGTGGTTGAAGGATTGAAAGGGTTGGGGTGGTTTGCCAGAGCGAATGCTTCAGGCGAATCGGTTGATACGGAAGTTTGAATCCGGTTGCTTTTGAGCATTTTTACAAATGCCCGAATGGATTGGGCTTCCGCGGGATATTTTTCCAGTAGCAGGTCTTCCCAGGATATAGCGCTGATTTTGAATGATCCCGAATCGTAGGTATTTTTTGAATCGGAGAAAAAGACTTTAACCGCTAAGTCCAGGTCTTTCTTTGCGAAAATCCCATTCTCATCAACATCACAAAGAATATTTAATCTTTCCGGGGCGAAACCTTCATTGCCCAGATCAAAATAATATTTAAAAAGGAGATAAACATCTTCCATTTCAAAATGTTTTCCGTTTCGACTTAAATCACTGGGCGAAGTGATAGTAAATTTGAAATCAAAGAAAGGATCCTCGATTAATGCCCAGTCGAGAAATGGTGATATTTTTCTACTCACTTCGTCGAATGTTACTAGAAAAGTCGACAGATCAGCCTCTCCTTTTACTTTCCAGCGAACTTTTGCTTCTCCTTGTCCGGTCGAGCACCAATAAATCATGGATCCGTTTAACTGATTAAAGAGTGAAAAGCTGCTTCCCTCTTCGTTTATGCCTTGGCCGATGTAGAGTGCGTGATGAGGTGTAATCTCTTTTGGAATCACCGGAATTGACGACCTCCTTGCATGAAACCCCAACCGGAATCCATTATCCGTTGCGGTGGCCGGGCACTTGAAGGTCATCTCGATGATTGCCTCTGATCCCGTCTTTTCAACGACTTTGATCCCGATTTCTACGCCGTTGCGGGGACTTTCGTAGGAAGATTCTTCATTTGCTGCAAACGATGCAAATGAAGAATTCGGGACGATTGAAAGCAGAATTGCCCATGCGGTGATTGTGAAAAATTTCTTCATAGCATACTCCCTTCCAAAAAAGTGATATTTTGTTGTGAAAAAACGATCCGAAACAGCCTTATTTGATTGATCTTACATTATATCATAGAAGACATATCTATGTCAATGGTTTGGCTTCTGGGATCACAAATATGGCATTTTGCCGCTTTTGGGGTTTATAATGGACTGTGAAAACTAGACAGGTGTATTAGATAGAAGATTCGGGTATAATTACTAAAAAATATGAAAAAAGTATTTACTTCAAAACAGAAGTCCGAAGTGGCGCTGGCTGCCATCGGAGGCCGGCAGACCATTAATCAGCTGAGCAGTATTTATCAAGTCCACCCTACGCAAATTCAAAATTGGAAAAAGATTGTTTTAAAAAACCTGCCAGCTCTTTTTACTGACAAGCGCGGCAAGGAAAACATTTCCCAGGAAAAACTGATTGAGGAATTATATAAACAAATTGGTCAGTCGAAAGTAGAATTGGACTGGCTTAAAAAAAAGCTGCAACCCTTTAACTCGCCGTGAAAAGGTTTCGTTGATTGATTGCGATAATCAAGATATCAGTTTATCCCGCCAAGCCAAGCTGCTGGATATTTCCCGCTCGTCCATATATTACCGGCCGTCAGTAAATCAGATAGATATCGAAATCATGAATGCGATTGATAAAATCTATACAGACTTACCATTCTATGGTTCGCGCCGAATTCAATGGGAATTAGGCCAAAACCACAAAATACAAGTTTGCCGCCAGCATGTCCAACGGTTAATGCGAATGATGGGAATTGAAGCGGTTTATCCCAAGAAAAACACCAGCCGAGAAAATATCCTTCACGCAAAATATCCTTATCTGCTTAAAAATATCACAGCTTCGGTCATTAACCAGATCTGGGGAACCGACATTACCTACATTAAGCTGGAATGCGGATTCGCTTTTCTGGCGGCCATCATTGATTGGTATTCAAGATATGTCGTCGCGTGGAAATTGTCTCCGACTTTAGAAATGGATTTCTGCGTCGAAAACTTAAAAACCGCGTTGAAATTTGCCACGCCGCAAATCCATAATTCAGATCAAGGCAGCCATTTTACCAGCCCAAGATACACGGGAATTTTATCAGAAAAAGAAATTCAAATCAGCATGGACGGACGAGGCCGGTGCATGGATAATATTTTTACTGAACGGTTATGGAGGACGGTAAAATACGAAAATGTGTATATGGCGTCTTACGCTAATTTTGCACAAGCCAACGCCGGACTGAAAACATATTTCAATTTCTACAATAACCAAAGACCCCACAGCAGCTTGCGAAACCAGACGCCTTCGCAAATATATTTTAAAGATCGAACAATTTTACAAAAAAATTAAAAAAATCGCTAAAGATTTATACTTCCGAAACCATCTAACTTATCCACTTTAATTGTCTTGACAGGGCAGTCCAGTATAGTTAGATGAAAAATCCGGAATATGAAGTATTGCCAGCTTGGTATGAGCTATCGGTGAAAGATGAAACAACGCTTAGCGTGAGCGTCCATCAGCGAATAGTCGATTTTTTGGAAGAAGTATTTTCGCGGAAAAAGATTTCCATCGTGGAAGCTTTGAAAGAATTATTCGGTCTGGGCGAATTTATTTCTCCCAAAGAAGGAGATTGGGGTTTTGCCGGAACATTGCGAAAAACCAAGCCGATAAATCCCGGTTGGTCAACTTGGGAATATTTTCTTCCTGTCCTTAGGCACAAAAATGGAAGGCGGGGAAATCGACAAATAATGACCGCTCTCCGGGCTTCTCTTCAGGTTTTGTTTTCTGCATTGAGTATTTTTGAAGAAGATACCGGTTGGAAAAAACCGCAACTTATTGTAATTCAGAATTTGAATACCAGCCATAAAATGGATCACTCGACGATTTGGGCGATTATAACTCCTCCTATGCACCAATGGATTTGTTCTTTGGGACAAGATGCGCAAAAGTTGGCCGAAACGGAGGATTTCATGAGAAAAGTCGATCGGCATATTTGGTATGAGAGAAAAAGTTTCGCGACAAAATACGGCTTTCGGGTGAGGAAGGTTCATGATCATAAAATTTATCTTTCTGTTCCCGGCGACGCTTGCGAAATCAGCTGCAATGGTTCTTGCCCCAAAGAAAATTCGGGTTATAATCTTTATCCGCACAATATCCCGCCCGACGGGCTCAATTTGTATGGTTTGCTTTTGATTTTTTCACAGCGCTTCGGCGCTTTTTTTGTTTACGCGATTTTATGATGACCTCTAAGGGAGTAAAATGATCGAGACAATCCATGAATTTTCTTTGCAGTTTGTTTTCAATTTTTCTGATAAATTGTTTTGAATATCTTGAAATGTCGCTGCCCTTGGGAATATCTTTTCGGATGCATCCGTTGATATTTTCCACTGTTCCTTTTTCCCATGAACTGTATGGATGGCAGAAATATATCGTAATATTTAAAAGCTTCTCCAATTCTTTATGACGCTGCAGAAGCAGGTCGTTGTCCGTGGTAATTGTTTTTAATTCGGGGAATCGTTTCTGAATCTTCAGAAAAGCGAGATGGACGTTATTGATCGTAATATCCGTTATCTTTTCTAAAAAAGGAGCGCGCGATTTTCTGTCGGCAACAACAAGAATTATTCCCTTGCCTGTTTTGCCTGACACAAGAAAGTCAGCCTCGGCGTCGCCGATTCTGCCGCGTTTTGCGACTATTTCAGGTCTTTCGTCGATAAATTACGTCAGTAATTTTACCCCGCAGCTCTGCTGCGGTTGGGTCCGAACAAGAAAAACAAGAAGCGAACTATATGATATGCTGGAACCATGGAAACCAAATTTGCCAGCCATTGCAGTCACAAGATCCGGTATCACATGGTTTTGTGCGTAAAGTATCGAAAACAGCTTTTAAGGGATCGCGGCAGAATCGCCAAGCTTGCCCAAACAATCAAGGAAATCGGTAAAGCCTATTGGTTCGAGACGGATGAAATCGGCACGGATGGGGATCATGTCCATTTGTTCATCGGAGCCGCCCCTCGGTATTCCCCATCGAACGTCATGCAAATCGTGAAAAGTATTTCCGCCAAAGAAATGTTCAAGGCGTTTCCCGAGCTTCGCAAACAGCTCTGGGCTCACGAATTCTGGAGCGATGGCGGCTATATCGGAACGGTGGGCGATCAAGCCAACGCGGAAATCGTCAGAAAGTATATTCAGGAACAGGGCGAACACGAAGAAAAAACATTATCCAAACAACTTAAGCTGTTTAAGCTTTAATCAACCGACTAAACTCGGCTGCTGATACCCCGCAGCTCTGCTGCGGTTGGGTAATTCATTTGGTTCAAAATAAAATTGGCTATTCTTTCCCCCGACTTCCCGTCTTTAAACGGGCATTGCTCCCAAACAAGGCGTTTCCGCCCTTCCTTGTCCAAAGACGGATTTTCCAAATATTTATTTATCCACTCAATAAGTTCTTCTCCGCTTCCAACCAGCTTGATGCCGCCCGTCGCCACCGCTTTTTTGTAATGCTCGGTTTTGAAATATTGGGTCGGCGATTTCATCGCCATTTTTTCTTTTTTGAATTCAAAATTTATATTGATCACCGGTTTGTCAAAAATCGCGGCTTCTATGCTCAAACTGGAAGCGTAGCAAATCAGAAGCGACATTTGCGAAAGAGTGTCTTTGAGATGATTAATCTCCGGCGCGCCCATATCCCATTCCGTGCCCCCCAAACGCCTTGAATCAAAACGCACGCCCGGATAGTCATAAACCAAACCCGGCCTTTTTTTGAGCTCTTCCTCCTCCAAAATGTCATAAGGGAGAAAACGAACCAAAATCTCGCAGTCGCCGGATATTTTTCCGCCGGAAATCAATCCGCGCAAAAAATCTATCAGTTGCCAATCCGAATTGCTGAAAGTTTTTCCCATTGTTCCCAAGAGTATCAGTTTTTTTGAAGGATCGACGCCGATCCGCCGGAAAAAATCCGCCCGGTTGGAAGTCTCGCCGTTAAAATAGATATCATATGTCGGAACGCCGCCAATAAAAATATTTTCCGGCTTAACATCATTGTGAATTATCAATTCATCTTTGACCAAATTGTTCACAACAACGAATTTTTGAGGCAAAAGCCTGATTAGGCACCGCGAAGTGATTTTATCCCAAGAATAAATCATTCCCAGAGTTTTTACGTCTCGTTTTTTGGCTTCGCGCAAAATATGGATTTCTTCTTCATCAAAAAGATGGGGTAAAAAAACCAAATCCGGTTTGTATTTTTCAAAATAACCGGCGTAAAAATCGTTTTTTACCAGAAGAAAATCAAGAAGTCTGGCAAGCCGGCGAAACGCGGGCCTGGCCACGATAAAATTCAACGCCTTGCTCAAAAAATAAATCAAAGGATTTTTTCTGATTTCAAAAGCCATTGCGCGCTTTAAATCGGTTGTTTCGGTTTTTATCAAAGAAAACTTGAGCCAAGCAAAAAATTTATCCAATCCCCCGGGCCTCGGGCAAGCGGCCACTTCGTATATCAGGCGCGGATCATTGAATTCTTTTTGGTAAAAATCGGCTTTTTCCCGGCTCCTTGTGAATAGGACTATTCTAATTTGAGGATCTTTTAAAAGAGTCTTCAAAATCGAAGTCCGCAAAATATTCCTCGCTTCCACCCCTTGAAAAATTGAAATAAATACCGTTTTCATAAAGAAATTATTTTTTCCGCCAAATCGACATTGCGCCGGAAAGACCGGCCGTCGGTGAATTTGATGAAATTTTCGGTGATCTTGCGCCTTTTTTCGCCGTCGGCCCGAGGGTTGGCCAAATAAAAATTTATACCCTCAATCATTTGGTTAAAACTTTTGGCCACCTTCACCGCCTCTTCTTGAACAATGGGCTTGTAATGCGAAAACTCGTAAGCGTCCAAATATTTTTCAGGAAATCCTATATTGATGACGGGCTTGTCAAAAACGCAGGCTTCCAGAGTTATTGTTGAAGCGTAATTGATGACCAAATCGCAAAATTTCAAAGTTGATTTCAGGTTGGCCAGATCCTCGCCGCTCATTTCTATCCGGCTGCCCGCCTCAACGCCTCTTTTTTCTCCCGCCTCTTCCACGGCAACATTTTTTTGGGCCAAAAATCTTTCATATTTCGCCCAGTCGTCTTTGGGATGCAGCCGAATGAAAAAATTCGGCTCGTTTTTTATCTTTCCGTTTTCCCTGGCTTCCAACAATCGGGCAATCAGTTCGTTTTCCAAAGGATAATTTCCGTCGGTGACGGTAGTGATTAAAATCGTTTTTTTGGAAGGATCCAGGCCTTTTTTGTTCAGAAAATCAGCGCGGGAAAGCTCTCCGGGGGAATCAATGAAATAATGATCAAACCGCATCACGCCCGAAACAAAAACTTTTTCGGGCGAAAAACCGTGCATTTTTATCGCAGTTTCTTTGATGATGTCGTTCCAAACCACCAAATAATCGGGCTTGCGCAAATTTTTCGATCCCCCGAAAAGATTATCCCAACTGAAATCCACGGCCGCGGTTTTTAATCCTTCTTTTTTGGCGAGCGCGATAACTTCCGCGTCCAAATGGTTAAAACCGGGAGTGGCGGTTAAAATAATCTCCGGATGATATTGGGCGCAATATTTCTTGAATTTTCCCGACCGAGGCAGAAAAAAAGTTTCCAATTTCAAAAATAAATCGGGTGTCAGAAAATTCTTCGGAAAAAGATAAGCGAACGGCCGAAAAAACTTTCTTTTGGCAGTAAATCCTCTTTTATGATGGCGTTTTAAAACCGGCTCGCCATCGAATTTTCTGATCAGCGAATAGCGCAGGATTTTGCCGAAAAGATTCCAGAATTTGGGAAATTGTATTTTCCAGGGCAAATAAACAATATTCGGGGAAGCGTAATAAGGATGCTTTTCATCCATCGTTCCTTCGGGCAAAAAAACAACCGCCTTGAATTTTTGGGAAAGATATTTAATGTAATCCGTGCACAAAAGATCCGAAGCGTAAACAAAATTGGGAATGAATAAGAAAATGGTTTTCATTGTTTTTTGAAAGTGAATCAATAAAATATCAGCTGAATATATGCTTTAAAATATATTCAGCCAGGCGTTTGCCCGATCGGCCATCCAGTTTCCAGCATTGATCTTCGATGATTTTTCGGCGATTTTCTTTGTCCAAAGACGGATCGGCAAGATATCTTTTGGCGCCTTGGACCAATTCTTCTTGATTTCGCGCCAAAACCGCCCCTTTTCGCTTTATAATATTCAGCACGTGTTCGTAATCGTAATAACGCCCAATGCCGCGAATGTATTCCCTTTTCTCGCGTCCGTCAAAAGCGATAAAAATCACGGGTTTATCAAAAACAAAAGCGTCTATGGCGATTGTGGAGGGCCCGCAAATAATCAAATCAGCCTGAAAAATCGAATCAATCAAATGTTTTTCATCATGGCGGGAAAGCTCGAATTCCTTAAAAGCGCCCTCGTGAAAAATCTTTCCCGGCCGGTCAAAAATAACCCCCTCTTTTTTTTGAAAACCGTCCAGATTCACCGTATCGGCGGG
>Ga0209727_1002955_pt1 | contig 11350 bp, 22 predicted proteins | sample RifGroC1_FD_183995 | JGI IMG/M metagenome (GOLD analysis project Ga0209727, IMG submission 183995) | Groundwater microbial communities from Rifle, Colorado, USA - Groundwater C1 (SPAdes) (version 2) | ecosystem: Environmental > Aquatic > Deep subsurface > Groundwater | place: Rifle, Colorado...
CGGGAGTAGATTAAACAGTCTCTCTTGATTTTCTCTCGATTAATTTTTGAATCGTTCTTTTGAAAACATTTAGACATATCCGGTTTAAGAGGGTAGTAATAATTGAGTTACTTCGATATGCAATCTAATTCAAATCTAATAACCTCAATTAATTAATCTCCCTTAATTTTTAAATTTATGAAAGAACTTAAATCATGGGGGAAAGTCGAGTCAGGAAAATTTGTCCCTATCGACGTCTTGTTTGACACCTTTAGACACTTCGAGGGGTTGAATGTGGTCGTCTCTGTCAAGAAATACTCGGAGCCTAAATCGAGGAAACTACATAATTATTACTTCGGTGGAGTCGTTAAACCAATCGCCCTTGAGACAGGATACTCGATAGAAGAGACTCATTTAGAACTTAAAAAGATGTTTGCCAGAGAAGATATGGAGACTCCCTATGAGCCTTTTTGTCGACTTAAGTCCTTCTCGGATTACGCAGGAGACTTCGATACCGCAGTGACGATGCAGTATGTAGATGAGATAAGAAACTGGGCGTCTAACTTTTTGAATCTTTATATAGAGAGTCCGGAAGAATGGAAGATGAGAAAAGGAATGTAATCTCTTACGAAAGTTTGGGTTTGACAGTCGATGATAATGGAATTACAATAAGATCTCCATCTAAATGGATGATTGGGCGTCCCATGAAAGAAGTCTTTGAGCAATGGTTCGTCGGGAGAACATTAAAAGAAGTTAGAGAATGGTTAATCAGCGGGTTAGAGTAATGGAATTATATATGAATGAGGAACTTAAACGTCAAGACGAATATGTCTATAACGAGATATTTGTATGGAATACCTATAATCTCTTGGAAGAAGATATAAAAGGACGTGAATTATTAGATATAGGCAGTCAATATGGTATGTTTACCCTAAAAGCATTAGACCTTGGGGTGAAAACTGTCTTCTGCTTTGAGGCGAATATCGACAATTACAAACAAAGTCTTAAGAATCTATCGAGCTATAAAAATGTGTATGTGCAAAATTTAGCCGTTGTAGGCGATGATAAAGATAATCAAATCTTTTATATAGATAATGCAGGAGGACATTCAAGAATTAGAGAAAATGGAATTCTTCCGGTTAAATCTATATCGTTCAGTAAATGCACTGAATTACTACAGAAAGGATCTGTTTTAAAAATGGATATCGAGGGATCTGAACATTCATTATTATACCATACAGATCCATCTATCCTCAAAAAGTTTGAGTTGATCTTTATCGAAATCCATAATTTTGAGGGTAATACCATTAAAAATTTAATAGATTATATTAAAAATGCTGGCTTTAAACTGATCGGAGAATGGACTTTTTATATGGATTACCCCGATGGACGAAGATTGTGCGAGGATATATGGACTTTCAAATTTAAAAGATTAGCGGGTTAGAGTAATGGCACCTCGCCGGGTTCATATCCCGGAGATTGTGGGTTCGACTCCCACACCCGCGACTTAGGAGATTAAAATGGATTACAAAGAATTTTTTCGATTTATTCCAGCTCCGCTAACTAATCTCGTAATGGGGAGTAGATTGTATGGGAGACTTCAAGAGATGATGAGTGGGACGATTGATAGAGAGACAGGATTACGCGCCTTAGATCCTCCCTTTTTATACGATGAAATACATATAAGAGAAAATATGCCGAGGAGAGATATGCCAAGATTTAACCAAAGAAGAGATTTAAGTGGATTGTCGTCAGCCCACATGTGCGAACCGGGGGTTGTCTTTGATTCCTTCGACCCGTCTTGGAATATACAATCTTGGAATATACAATGTAGACCGCCGAAAGACCACAATCCGGGGGGTTACTATCAAGAATTAGAGAAGGAAAAGAAAAAAGAATTAGAAATCGTTTTAATCGACGGCTTAGAGTATTGTTGAGCATTATGGGATTTTTGACATCATCACCATAAACGGTGAGAATTATTGTTAAATTAAGGAGATTTTATGAGAATTATCCAGCGACCTGGTATTAATCTTGCCGGCGGAGAGGCTTTCTCTCTTGAACCAGAGATGGAATTGACATTAAATGTCTTGACATCTTTTGTCAAGGAGTCGTTCTATCTCTCAGAGAGAGAAGGTCTTAAAAAGACAAGAGACTTGATCTCGAGAGCAGATCCAACCTTTTTACCCAAATTGGCTCTTTATGCCCGTCATAAAATTGGAATGAGAACTATCTCTCACGTCCTCGCAGCAGAATTGGCGACTAAAAGATTTAACGGAAAGAAAGATTTCTACAGAGATATCGTTAAAAGACCTGACGATATGTTTGAGATCATCGCCTATTATAAGAGATTCTGCAAAAAAGCAGGAGGAGGGAAGAAACTCTTTTTAAATAACTCTCTCAAGAGAGGATTCGCAGAGGCTTTCTCTAAATTTGACGGGTATCAGTTAGCTAAATATCGAGGGGAAGGGAAAGAGATCAAATTAGTCGATCTTGTTAATCTTCTCCACCCGAAAGCAGTAGGTAGAAATGCTGACGCTTTGGCTAAATTAGTTAAAGGAGAACTTAAATCTACCGAGACTTGGGAAGCTAAACTCTCTAAGACAGGACAAGATGCTGGAAATGAAGAAGATTTAAAATCTTTGAAAAAGAGTGCTTGGATGGATCTTCTCTCAAATAAGAAGATTGGATACTTTGCTCTCTTGAGGAATCTACGAAATATCATAACCCAAGCTCCAGAGGCGATCCCTCTCGCTTGCGAGATGTTAACCGATGAGAGATTGATCGAGAGTTCATTAGTGATGCCTTTTAGATTTTCAACCGCTTATGATGAGTTGACTAAGATTTATCCATCTGGCTCACAGCCTATTATTCAGGCTTTGCATGACGCCACAAGTAAATCCTGTAAGAATGTCCCAAGATTTACAGGTAAGACTGTAGTCGCAGTGGATATCTCTGGCTCGATGAGAGGACAACCATCAGATATCGCATCTCTTTTTGGGGCTATTTTAACTAAATCCAATAACGCAGACTTAATTAAATTCGGGACTAAGGCGACTTACGTCTCTTATAATCAGTTTGATACAATCTACACTATTAGAGATTATCTCAAATATGGGAATCATAACACAGACTTTAAACCCGTTTTTCGTCTTTTAGATAAAAAATATGATAGGATAATCATCTTATCGGATATGCAGGGATGGGTCGACCGAGAGTCTCCTAAGAGAGTCTTCGAGATGTACTGCGAGAAGTTTGAGTGTAAGCCCTTTGTCTATTCATGGGATTTAAAAGGATATGGGACTACCCAACTCCCAGAGGATCAAATCTTCCTCTTAGCAGGATTTTCAGATAAAGTCTTTGACGTGATGCGCCTCCTCGAGACAGATAAAAATGCTTTGTATAATGAAATTATAAATTATTAGGAGTATATATGAAATTATTTAATCCGCCAACAGTTGAAACGATAGAAAAAGATTTAATATCTTTATCGGAACTTAAATCGATTCCTCTTGTTAAGTCGCCTTACAGTGACGAAGATAAGGTGAGAATCCAGAGATTAGAGTCTTTAGGCTTTACATCTAATCCGGATGTGGTCGCTTATCAAAAGCATAAGACGGCTGTAGCCGAGAGACACGAGAAAAGACAAAGGATTGAAAATATTAAATCGGTTCTCTCTCTATATCCTATATATAAGTATATCTCAGAGGACGCCCTTCAAAGTGTCTGCAAGAAGTATAAACTTTATAAAGGATACCCAAAGAGATTTATAGGCAAGATCCCTGTCGAGAAACAGAGAGAAATTCTTAACTTTAAAGCAGATCCGAAATTATTCTCTGGAAAGATTTTGATTGTAGCTCCTCTCAATATGTTCAATCTCGGAAAGATTGATAGCCATAAGGGCGTTGTGACCAAAGAGACTCATCTCATCCAAGAGGAATATACTCTTAATTACAAGATGAGAATGGCATTTAATAATATGAAAGAGTCGATGAAATCTTTTTTGATGTTTAATACCGATCCTATTGTCCTCCAACCTCTACAAATCGGAGGATATTTTATCGTGACCTCATGGGGACCGGAAGCCTCTGATGAATTAGTCGCCAACGAGAGGATGAATTGATGGATAAGAGAATTGAATCCGCAGTTGAGATTATTCGGCTCATGGTCGGAGGCGAGATGACTGAAAAGACAGCAGAAATCTTTCTTAAAAAGATACTGAAAGAAATCCCCGAAGATTATTTTAAAGAGATAAAAAATAATGCTTAGTTACCTTATAATAGTAGGAGATAGGACTAATTACTTAAGAGGTTGTCTCAAGTCATTACCCCAAGGGGAAGTGGTTGTTGTGGTTACGGCATCCGACAAGGCGGATCTGGTTAGAGAAATCAGAGAGGATGCCGTAATCGTTTATAAGAAGTGGAACAACGACTTCTCGGATATGAGGAACTATGGATTAGAGTTTTGTTCAAAAGAATGGGTCCTCGCAATCGATGATGATGAAAGACTTATCCAACATCACTTGATAGACTTTCTCAACTTGACCCACGAAAGTGTTGGGGGGTATTATCTTAACATCTATGGATATCATACAACTCTTAAAGATTCCTACCTTAGTAATATACAACTTTGCCGTCTCTTTAAAAATAAAAAAGGATACTTGTTTGAGAATCAGATCCACGAGAGAATAGATAAATCTATCTTCTCTAAAGGGAATCTTTTAGAGGGTCTCCCTCCGTCTATCGGGAAACTTGCTCGCCTTGGATACGACATATCTAAAGAAGAGATGAAGATAAAAGCCGAGAGGAATCTCAATCTTCTGCGTAATCAATTGAAATCTAACCCACGTGACAGTATTACTTATTATAAATTAGGGAATACTTTTGACGTCTTGGGAGATACTAAGTCCGCTTTAGAAATGTATGTTACGGCAATCTCTTATGGAGGTATCTCAGAAGAATTACACAACAGTCTGACAATTAAATTACTTAACGGAGGATACAAAATCAATGCTAAAACCAATAGGCAACCAAGTTTTAGTCAAACCATTAGATCGGGAAGAGACATCTAAAATCCTCTGGCTCCCGGAGGAGGCGAAGACCTTGACTGCATTAGGATACGTTAAAGCGGTCTCTAATGGATACTACGACAAAAAAGGAAGGTTTCACGTGAAACATGTCAACGAGGGAGATCTTGTGATGTTCATGCCACATAGGACAAGTCTTGGAGAGAACACCTATCTCCATCTAAATCAAGGTGGTATTTATCTTAATTGGGAGGGGGAGGATCTTCTCTTTTTACGGTTTAATGAAATATTAGGAGTGGTAGATGAAGATAGAAATTGAATCCACACCAAGCGGAATGAAACTCCATATCGAAGGGGGGACGAAATTCGAGGCAATAGGGATAATGGAAATAGTGAAAATAATACTTATCAATCAAACAACAGGGGAGAAAAATGGACAAGGAAGCACAGAAGAAGTTAATAGAGATAAGGGATAGTTTAACCAGCCCGCAAAAAGAAAAAAAACTCTTAATCGAGTTCAATGCTCAAAAGACGATAGACCTTCTCGCAGAAGAAGTCCGGGTAAATTTAAACAAAATCTTACAGGAGTTTATCTCGTCGACTGCGGGTTTTGAGCAGTCCGATGGAACGTTTTGTTTGTTCAATTACTCGTACAATTCAATAAAAGACACAGCAAACTCCAAGGAGATTATGCCTATACACACTATATTTGCGACTAAAATTTTAGGTAAATTCATCCAATCGATTGAATAACCCAAGTGATTAAAAGATAATTTGGTTTTTAATTAAAAAAGTATTATTTTTGCGGTGTACATTTTATAGATTAAAGCGGAAATGTAATGGTTTTTTTCATTTATATATCGACAACAAAAAGGCTTATTGGATTTTTAAATCCGTTACATCCGTGTAACGTCTATAAAAGTGTACAACCAATAAGCCTTCTTTATTGGAGGTTTAAATGAAATACTTTCTACACGACACTTCGGCTTTCCAGGATGAAAAAATCACAGAACTTTATATTAAATTTGGTTATACGGGTATCGGATTGTTCTTTATAATGCTCGAAAAAATGGCTCTTCAGGAGAAACCAATTAAGACAGAAATACTAAAAAAACAACTTCAAATTAACAAAAAATTGCAAAAAATTTGGAGTTTCATGGAAGAAATTGGGCTAATTTGTTCGGCAAACGGCGATACTTTTAACAAAAACCTCTTAAACAATTTAAAAATACAATTAAAACAAAAAGAAAATAATAAATTACGTGTAGAAAAATGGCGTGAAAAACAAAGAGTTACTGAAAATGTAACGGATAACGTAACGGTTACAGAACAATTACGTAACGCTGCAGTAACGCCTGCACATAACATAACAGTACATAACAGTACAGAACAGTACAAAACAAAAAAAGATAAAGATCTTTTTTTTAAAGAAAATACCAAAGAAAAATTTTCCTCCCTATACGAAATTCCGGGTTTTGAGGAAAAGTTCGAGGAGTGGCTCGCCTACCGGAAATCGATTAAGAAACCAATCAAAGACCCGTCTCTTGGCTATCAGTTGATTTCTTTAGACAAACTGAGGGAGGGCGGCTCGAACCCAATCAAAATAATCGAGCAAAGCATAACAAGGGGGTGGACGGGATTTTTCAAATTACAAGATTTTAATAGCGACAAAAAAACAAAGAGTGAAATACTTTTGGAGAAAACGAGAATTTTTATGGGGGAGCAGAATGATTAACTTAGAAACACTAATGGTATGGTACAAGAAAAACAAATACTTAACGATAAATCAAATACTCGAATACTCAGAGTTGAGGGAGGAAAACTTTAAGCACTTCTGCAGAATCCTAACTACGGTTTTTAACGAAGATTACACAAGTGGAATCCTTTACGAGAAGACGCAACTCGTTTTTAAACAATGCAAAGAGGAACATTGGGCAGAGAGAGATTTCTCAGAAACGCTCGCAAATTTTGTATCGTATCAGAAATTTTTAAACTGGACTCCTGCAAACTTTTTTGAATTTTATAAACCCGTCAAACTTTACGACAGGATATGGGCGGAATGTCGATTAAAAGAAAACCCAACTCTAAGTATCGAGCATTTTGTTATCCCGGTGGACGGGAACCCGCGTAATTTTTACTGTCTCGCAGATGAGAGAAATAGAATTCTTGGACAGTACAAATCCTCGACAGGGGTTCCGCCAATAATTCCACGAGAGGAAGCGTTGCGTCGAGAGGCGAAAGAGGAGGAAAGCTGGAAGTCGACAGAGGGAGAGAAGCTAAAACGCTACAAAGAGAACAATGCGGAGTACAAAAACATGAAAAAACTATTTGAAGACGAAGAAACCGATAAAACCCACAGTGAACGAGTTGTTAATTCGTAAAAGAAGGGGGTTCTTGTCGGCTTGGTTAATTTTTTATAAGGCGAGCCGATACTTAGCTCGTTTTGAAAAAAGAAACGCAGCAGAGGGCTTTAAAACGCAAAATAAAAAACTAAGAAAGGGATGAAAAAAATGATTAGCAAAGAAAAATATAAAAAAATCGACGAAGGGCTTAAGGGATTGAATCAGAGAATTTACAAAACGATCGAGGATTACCTCGTGGAAATGAAAACAGATGTCAGACTTTTTAAATTTATTCCGCTGTTGTTTGAGGCTTTGATGAGCAAATTGAAAGAAGCAGCGGGGGCTGGGTCGACTCCATTGGAGGCGGCGATTATTTACAAGTGTTCCCGTGATGCTTCTCTGTTGCTTGGCAATGTAGTCGACGAGATGGCGAAACACAAGGAACTCTTTCAGGATGCTTTGGATTACATAGAAAAAGATTATTTGCGATTCCAATCGGAAACTGCTATTTTTGGACGAGAAAACTGAGGTATAGATGACTAATTTGTGTGTGTTGTGCGAAAATTATCAGACCGAATATACGGATGAAGGTCGCTATAAATATGTAACCAGATGTATTAGACATAGGAATCCTGTTTTCCGCAAATGGAGTAGGATAAAATTCGAGGGGTATGGAAAAAGGGATTGTCCATCTTTTAAGTGGAATCAGAAATATATCCAAGAGACGGGAATAATAAAGGAGACGATATGATGAGAATAATAAAAGAAATTTTAACTGATGCAGAATTGTGGGTTACTCCGTTTTTAATTCCTATAATTATTTACAGGATATTCGGCGAAGAGGTTTTTGATAAATGTGGATTTATATGGTTTATCTTATATGCAATTACTTCTATATTTCCTGCGATGATTATGACTGTTGCGTTATTATTCCTCACTCCAATAATTTGGATAATTTTGTATTTTTGGAACAGAGGTTATAAATGAGTAAAATCGATGATGCGATAGCAGAAGTTTTCCAGGGGAAGATTAAACGTAAGACTTTTACGGGATGTCTTAATTGCGATTTCCACAATCGGAGTGTTTCGGCACCTAAAATTTTATGTTATAATGTAGAGAGAGCTAATTATCTTAAAAAACAATTGCCTATGGTAGAACATTATAATTACAAATGTAAATTTTTCCACATGAGGAGTGTTGAAAATGCAACTTGAGGAAAAGTTAAATAGATTGAGCTATTATAAGTCGATCTTACATGGTCTCCATTTTATAATAGAATGGAAGAAAAAAGATAAGGTGTGGAAGGTAATCATGCAGGATCCTCCGACAGAAGAGGAGCCTTATCATATATTCAAAGAAATAACAGACAGCAATATGAATGGCTTGATGGATAAAACGCTTCATTATATAGAATGGAGCAGAGGGAGAGAATTAAGTGATTTTAAGGAGTTAAATGACAAAATCAAAACAAAACTGGAAAGTGGGAGTAAGGAAGGCGTGGATACAAGTCTATTCGGGGAAAAGATATTATCTACTTGATCCTAAAATAGAGGATATAGAGATCAAGGATATTGCTCATGCGTTATCTAATATATGCAGATTTTCCGGTCATACAAAGACTTTCTATTCGGTAGCACAGCACTCGGTGATTGTGGGAGATCTGATGGTTATCAATAATCCATTGTATGGACTTCTTCACGATGCATCAGAGGCTTATTTGGGTGATATTACAAGACCTTTAAAGAGTCTCTTGCCGGATTATCGTCTCCTGGAAGAGATTACGAGGAATAATATTTACAAAAGATTTAATCTTAAATTAGACTTGATAATAAAAAGCGAAGTGGATAAATATGATTTAATCGCACTCGCTACTGAGAAGAGAGATTTAATGGGTGGGGGACGAGGATGGAGAAGTTTGCTTGGGATTAGACCCGTGAAGGAAAAAATCAATCCGCTAAGTCCTAAAGATTCTTATACACTATTCATGAGTAGGTACAATGATTGGAAAAATTAAAGATTTGAGGTATTTGAAAAAGAAGAGAAAAGGCGAGAGAGGGAAACTAATTAAAGAATTAGATAAATGGTTTTCACTCTATATAAGACTAAGAGACGCCAATTCTAATGGGATGGTGCGATGTTTCACATCCGGGAAGTTGATGTATTATAAAAAAGCACAAGCCGGGCATTATATCTCCCGGAGATACTTTCCGACGAGATGGGATGAGAAGAATGTTCAAGTCCAGTCCGTGGGAGAGAATATGTTTAATCAAGGGAACGCTCCCGTCTTTGGACAGAAGCTGAACGAAAAGTATGGACCGGGGACTACTGATATGCTTCTGATTAAAAAAGGCAATCGATTCAAAGTGGCAGAATTTGAGATGAGGCACATGATTAGCGATTATAAGAAAAGAGTAAAAGAGTTATTAAAAAATATTAATCTCGAGTAATTGTTAATAGGATATTCTTAGGGTTTGGTGGTTGTCTGAAATTTTATTATATTTGCATTATGAAATCAGGAATATATATAATAAAGAATAAAATAAATGATAAGGTTTATATCGGGAGTTCGGTGAATATCCCAATAAGAAAATACAGCCATTTCTATCAGTTACGGAATAACAGGCATCACAATAATCATCTACAAAGATTTTATAACATACATGGCAAAGAAAATTTTGTTTTTGAAATTTTGAAAGAATGTCGAGAAGAAGATCTTTTATCATGGGAACAGCATTATTTAGATTTATATAAAGATAAATTTAATCAATGCGAATTTGCGGGACACACATTAAACCGCATCTTTTCAGAAGAAACTAAAAGAAAAATATCGAATGCTTTAAAAGGCAAATTAAAAGGAATTCCTAAAAACGAAGAGACAAAATTAAAAATGCGGCATCCTAAAAGTGTTGAACATGCTTATAAAATAAAGTTAGCACAGGAATATACAAGAAAAATCGTTTATCAATATAATTTTAAATTGGAATTAATAACGATTTTTAACAGTGTAATAGAGGCATCGCGGCAGACGGGATTAAAACGTTCAGAAATTTCAGCTTGCTGTAATAGACGAAAGCAAAAGACAGCGAAAGGATTCTTGTTTACATTTAAAAAACTCGATAACGCCGATGAACTTTTTTATAATAGAGTGATAGAAAGAACAAAGCATTATCGCAATCAATATAGCGGAAGGGATTAATATGGGATTACGAAGAGTAGGGAACAAAACAAAAATAGCTTCATTGATAAACGAATTTTTTCCTCGGCATGAGTCGTACTGCGAATTATTTTTTCGGTGCGGGCGGAATGTTTTTCAACAAGAGACCAATTTCGCCCTTTAATTATTTGAATGATTTGGATAATGATGTGATCAATTATTTCAATATTTTGAAGTATAGACCAACAGAATTAATCGATGCTTTTGAGCAGTTACCAATTCATCAAACTTTGTGGCAGGAGTGTAAAATTAAATCGACGAGTGATGAGATATGGCGGGCGGCAGAGTTTTTATTTATGTCGAATTTTGGTTATTTGGGGATGCAGGAGACTATGCGGTACTCAACCGACCATTCATTTAGCCAAACTCTCAACGGGATGAAAGACGTCTTAAAGTTTTTTAATCGATCAAATTGCAAGTTTTTATGTCATGATTTTAGGAAAGCTGTTGATGTGGTGTATAGGTCTGTAAGAGATCCTGCGCAGTTGTTTTTCTATGCCGATCCCCCTTATATAGGGACGCATGGGAATTATAATTCTTTCACTGAAAAAGATTTGAAAGATTTAATAGAGGTGCTATCTAATACCGGGTGTAATTTTTTAATCTCAGAGTTTGCCTCTGATGAGGTAATCCGAATAGCCGAAGATAGTCTCCTTAATTATCAAAAGATAATCGAGAGAACAACATTAAAAAACACGAATACAGAATTAGTGATGTTTAATTATAAAGTAGATAATACATTATTTTAGAAATAAATAAAATATATTGCGGAAATTGTTTAGACATCCT
>Ga0209727_1002957_pt1 | contig 11346 bp, 21 predicted proteins | sample RifGroC1_FD_183995 | JGI IMG/M metagenome (GOLD analysis project Ga0209727, IMG submission 183995) | Groundwater microbial communities from Rifle, Colorado, USA - Groundwater C1 (SPAdes) (version 2) | ecosystem: Environmental > Aquatic > Deep subsurface > Groundwater | place: Rifle, Colorado...
GGAAAACCCCGGATGGTTCCGCGTGGGAGCGGGTGCCATACAACGGCCAGATTGCCTTCGGGTTCGGCGACATCAAAGTGCTCCAGGATACGCCCTTCCTGAGCGACCTCCAATATTTCGTAAGACATTTCGAGTCAGAAGCGTTCCTGGACGTGCGGAAAATGTTGGTCGGGAAGATTCCGAGCCTGCCGAATGAATAATCACTCTAAAAGGCACTTCTTGGTCGATTTAACCCACTCGCCGCCCTCGGCCTCGCAGTTCTTCCGGTTCGGCTTGATAGTGGTCTTTCCAAGCTCTCTAGCCCACTTCCTGCTTCTCCTCTTTCGCGGGAACGCGCTTTAGAGCCTCGTTTGCGCCGTAGTTCCAGCCGACCGCCCATACGAATCCGAATCCCACGATTGCCGCGTATCCGCTGCCGAAAGGCCATCCCTGCGCCCAAGCTACGGCTGCGTCTGAGAACATCGAGAGCGCCGTCATCAGTGCGCCTACGAACGCGACTATTGCGGTCCACAGGTATGCTCGGTCGAACTCATTTATCTTGCCAGCCTTCTTTTTCTGCGCGTAAGGCGCGTAGGTCTTGTATAAAATTCCTATTGCCAGCCCGATTAGCAGGGCTACAGCCATAAATGGTGTCATGTTTTTAGCCTCCTATTATTGCTGCCGCCGCGATTGCGGTGGATATCGCCGATATGATTACGGCTATAATTGCGATTGTCGTTGCTTTTGTATCTTTCTTGTCCTCTTGCAAGCGTTCCTCTAGGGCACGGTGCTCTTTCGGGTGCTCGGTGTATACCTCTGTGCATACCCCAGTTAGTTTGTCTTTTATCCATTTAAGGTCGCTTCTCATCTCTATTACCATGTCCCTCATAGTCACATTGGGGTCATCCCCGCCGCCCATGCCCGGTGTACTTTCGGTCAAGATTGTTTCCTCCAATCTGTTTTCGTGGCCTGGAAATGGTCGCCTTGCTCAACGTTCAAAACCTTCGCGCTCTTTGATGTTTTCTGCTTGAATGTGAAATCCTGATGAGTAATGACAATCTGTCGGACCGCCCCTTTCCCGCCACTGAGCCTTTTTGTACAGTACGTGGTCGGGTGCTGCTTGCTGTACGTCCTGGAGCATTTGAAACCTTCACCCTTGAGCGCCTTGACCGCATCGGCCTGGGACTTGCCTACGAGCTTGGATTTGTATTTGCTGGTTTTCTTGACGCAGTATAGTGTGTCGAACATCGTTGGCTTATTGCTGGCACGGGAAATCGATTTCCTGATGTAACCTTTTGGGCAGGGCATTTAACCACGCATCCTTTGGATACATATCGGGCAATCCCAGACCAGCGCGTTCCTGCGCTTGTCGTAGATTTGCATCAGTCGGTGGCCTTTATTGCAGAACGGATATTTCGGCTCTGGGTGGGTCTGGAGGCATTTCTTCGGCAATCTACTTCCCCCTGCACTTTTTCCCAGTCTCAAGGAAGCACTTAGCTCCGGGGGTGCGTCTCATCTCAAAATATGTGCCTTTCTTCCAGACAATGGCATCGAGGTCTTTCGGTGACTCGCCCTTACGGAGCACGGACCTGATTGCCTCTTTTTTGGTGTCTGCCAAGATGTAGTGACCCTGCGTCTCCCGCTGGTCGCCGGATTTCTTTCGCCATACCCTGTATTCTTTTCTGATTTTATCTGCCATGCTTTTACCTCCTGCACCTGTTCTCCCTGCACTCGCAGGCCATCAGCTCGTCATAGGCAATGTCGATTTTAGTCTTAAATTCTCTGCTTTTCTCCGCTCTGCCCGGATGCGATAATGGATGGCGGTCGAGCAGCCGCTCCCTGGCCGCAACCAGTTCGTACAGTTCTTTCCATTTGCCCTCGCACTTCACCGAGGGCGAGTTATGTTTTTCTTTGGCATTCTTGGCCTCTGCGTAGTCCTTCCGCGCCGCATTAGCCTTCTTCGCTGCCCCGAGACCGTACCTGCCCGCTGCAACGCCCTTGCGTGCCGCCATCGCGCCCGGTGGACCGCCGACCATGAACCCGGCAACTCCTGCGGCCTTCTCTGCGAGCGGCATGGTTAGCGCCCCTTTGAAGAGTGAACTACGTTCCATTTATTACGCTCAGAGTCGCGGAGGATAAATGTTTCTTCGCCTTTAGCTTGGAATAATTGAGCTAATTTGTCGCAATTCTCTCCGCCGCTGACCTCTGTGATTGCAAATGATTTTGTTTTGAACGTTCTGCCAATAGCTTTGCAAAGCTTTGCGTGCTTCTTTGATTTACAAAACGATGGTTTTTTAGACTCGTCGACACGCATTATTTCCGCCCCCCGCGTCTGCGGTTAATTGCGTCCATGATTTCTTCTCTGAGCCATTCTGCTGGGATGCCAGGCGATTCTCTTTTTTTCTTCCATGATATAGCGCGGTCTATTGATTTTGTCCTCAACCCCATGCGTATGTTTCCAATATCTGATTTTCTTTCAATGTCCCATGTCTTAGGGCCAATATAGAGGTTACCTGGCGAATCTATGATTGGTTTTTCCCCCGATGGGACGCATACGCATTTTGCGTCCCATCCACCGCCCTGCCATAGAGATTGAGCCTCGTAGCATTGCAATACATACCCGTTCGGCAACTTATTTGCGTTCCCAGCCGTGCGTTTTAGTTTCTTGGACATGTTCAATCACCGCCTGCATTTTTTGTACTTGAATGCGACCAAGCAGTTAGAAATCTGTGGATAATTCGTAAAATCCTCGTATGTTGAGTAATTGATTGAGCGGACCACGCCGGTAACGATACACTTATTTCCAGCCTTGGATATTTTGTTGTACTTTACTTTGCCAGTTTTCAGTATGGATTTTATCGACGTAATGTCCTTGTTAGTGCACTTCTTCGGCATGGTCAATCACTCCTTGGTTATGTCGCATTTTATCTCAATGCTATAACGAGGATATGGATATTTCTTTCGCATCGCCTTGGCCTTGGCGAACACGGTCTTGAAGTCGTTCATGCTCCCGGTTTTAGGGGGCTTGCCGATGAAGTGCTGGATTAAATTATCATTGTTGATTGTGTCGAACACGTCTCCGGAACAAACTGCTCTTGTTGCCATAGCAATCACCCATCGATTATGCTTTGGATTACGTCTTTCACATAGCCCTTGCTTGCAATCTCTTCTGGATGAATTAATATAGTTGATGCCGCCGTATCTGCGGGGAGTAAACGCCACCCTAATGTGTGTAGGTTCTGTACGTGTTTTTTATCCACCATGTAGTCAACTAAATCCTTAGCGCCTGCATGAGTTTTGCATTTGATTCTATATCCGTCTTTAAATGTGGTTATTTTACATTTGAATTTCGCCATCTCGCTCACCGCCTCTTCCTGAGTACGTAGACCTTCGTGCAGACCTTCTTGCCGCTGGCCTTTTTGTAGCACTTCTTCACCGGGGCGTACCTCGGGTTGCCTATCTTTTTCGCGCCCTTCCCGCGTTCCCACGGTTCCTTGCTGCGCTGTCTCCGGTCCTGGTTCCTGCCTCTAGTTGTCGTTGTCATAGTTTCAACTCCTGTCCCCGATTTTTTTCATCTTACCGTTCGGTTGTCTTTTGCACTGGACAGTTGTAACGTTCTTGACTATGATGTCTTTTTCTGCCATCTTGAAATTCTCCTGTTCTGCCCGACCCAAAAGGTGTGTATCGCAGGTGCGAGCTGTTTATTGGATACCTATATCTCTTTGCAAGTATAAAATGGTTGTGTTAGATACCTTTAAATACACCTGCTTTTCCCATTAAAAAAATAAGAGCAGGTTTTTGATTGCTGGAGTCTCACAAATTGCCTAGATATGGAGACCCGGCTTTCATGGTTGGAGAGAGAAACCCGCTCTGAGTGGGGAAGAGTTAATCGTGATTGCCCTCCACGTCGAATACTAGCGGAGAATATCCGCAGTTCGGGCATTGCGTCTCGTTCCCTTGCCAGCCGCACCGGGGGCACTCCGCGCAGGCCATTACGGTCCCTCCGGCCCAATCACAGGGCGTTGAGGCGGCAGATAGGTCGGGCATTTGAGGTCGTGACCGTTGCACGCATGGCAGAACCCGGTGTCCACGCGAGCGATGCAATCGTCCTCTGGCGTTTTCTTTAGAGCCTCGTTCAGCTCGTGCTTGGCGAAGTCCATCTAATTCCCCCAGTCAGCCTTACATACTGGGCATTCCGTGGCCCCTCCGGTATCTGCACTCCTCGGCAAATGGTCTGTCAATAACCCACCTCTAAAGAGTGTGGGCTTGTAACTGGAGGAACAACATGGTTCAAAAAAGCGTCCGAAACAATAGGCGCATTGACGAGCGCCCTTGCGGCGGTATTAATAGCCGCGATGCGGTCAGCGTGGCGCTTCTGGAGTTTGCGGTCTGGAGCGCGGTACGAAGTTTCGCGGTCTTGCTACGCACCTTTTCAACAGTCGCGCCGGAATGCGTGTCACCATCGGAATCGACCGCTATATTCACGATACCGAGGTCGATGCCGAGGACTCCTTTTACATCGATTGGCTCGGCATCTGGAGCCTCGATAACCGCGCAGAGATAGAATATATTATCAATCAGAATCAGGTCGGCTTGGCCCCGGATGCGATTGTCCAACTTGGCTTTGAAATAATCATAAATAACAATCGGCAGAATCAACCTGCCATCGAGTGTCAGGATGGAAACTTTATCTATTTCTTTCCAACTGAGAATGCGCTGGTCGTAAACCATCGCACCGTGCGGTCGGAAGTGCGGCTGGACACTCTTATCGAGTTTGTAGGCTTCGCAAGTCTTGGAGATGGCACGAACCGCCATCTGTGCGGACAGCCCGAACCGTTCACGGACTTCACGATAAACTATGGGTTGGAGCTTGACTTTACCAGCGCATCTCAACTCATACGCAATGCAGGCTATATAATCACAGGCGGCATTGAATTGTTCCATAGTCCGGAGCAAGGACGCATGTTGTTCTGGGGTCGTACAGAGCTTGATTTTGAGTGTCAGTTTCATCAACATAGATATAACTCTTCAATCATAAATAGTTTATGGTCGCCAATTCCCCCCCACCGCTAAAGCATGTGGGCTTCCTTGGCGACGGGATTGGTGACAAATATGGCCCCGCACTGGAGGCAGACCCTTATCTCTTTTGGAAATTCGCCCACCATATCTTCGTAGTTGTCGTGATAAGACATTACCTCACCGCCCTGTTCTTCCTGGGTTTGAACCAGTATGGAGATTTGCATCTCGGGCAGACCCTCGGCTCCTTGGGGTTTCGCAGGTTCCAGGTGTGCTTGCAGCGGGTGCATTCCCGTGAAGATAGTTCAATCATGCGATTTCCTCCCGGTAGTCCAGGAACGGGTCGGCTGTCGATGCGTCCTGGATGAACTCGGCTATGTCCAAGATGAAAGCTACTTCATCCCAAGCTGCGCCTGTTTCACCGTCGTGTTGCTCGCGCCATTTTTCTGCGGTTATAATGAGATAATATACCCGCTCCTTCATGGTCAGTTTGGACCATTCCCCGACTGCGATGAGTGCGTCGATTCTTTCCTTTGCTTTTCTCTTAAATTCCAGCGATAATTCTGTTTCTGGCGTCATTTCAGTGCCTCCTGTCTCTGTCTTAGAATCTTGATTCCCCTGGAACAAGCGTGCCTGCCCCGCCCCATGCAGGCCGCGCATTCTGGATGCACCGTGTTGCTCAAGTGGCACTCGTCCGGCACGTCCGGGGCGTTCGCGGTTATATTGTCTACAGTGCTGACCATCGCGCCGAGCAGGGCGCGGTCGAAGGATTGACTTGACCTGACATCCTCCCCACCCTGAAGTGAGGGGGTTCTTCGGCTCGCAACATTGCTCACGCGACCACCGCCCAGCGATGGTTATCCCAACGATGCACCGATGGGGCTGCCAGCGCCCCGCTACTACTTGGGGATTGCTCCTTACGTAGATACCTGGCTTTCTGATTTGCAACAGCATTTACATCCGCGTTCTGCGTGCTGTTGCAGTTCTCACAATAGAACATCCCTCGGTGAACTCGGTGCAGTTTTTTCTTGTCCGTGCAACCGCACAAACTGCATCGACCCTTGGATGTCCAACTTTCGTCCTGCTCGATTAACTGTATGCCATGTCGGGCTAATTTATAGTCCAACTGAGCGACGACCTTCGATATTGGAAAACTCTGCCAGTTTTGGCTTGATTTGTCGTTCCACTTCTTTCCTGCGCCGTTCTTGTTCTTCTTGATTCCTACGATGTCTCCGACCACGACCTCCTTTATATTTCTTTGAATACATAATTCTGTAAATGTGCTTGTCAGCGCATGGACAGCGTGGTTGACTTGTGCCACACCATGCTTCGACATCTTGCTCAATGCTTTCGAGTGTTTCTTTCTCCCTTTGGTCCGACCCATTACCTCGGCCCGGACTCTTGATTTCTCTTTATTCCAGTATCTCAGGTCACTGAGTATCTTCCCGCCTTTAAAAATATCCACGTTCCCAACCTCGTCCATGCTGACAATCGGGTTCCGCATACCGAGGTCGATTGCCACTACCTGACCCTCGGTTTTCCACTCCGGCTCTGGGAGCAATATCTTCGCGTGAACCACAAAATAACCGTCTTTCGGAACTATCTCCAGTTGCTTTATCGTACCATCGTCTGGCAACGGTGTGTTCCAATGAACTCGCATTGGCAGAAACTTGTTTGGATAAGCGAGTTCGGTCTTGAGTCCCTGGCTGAGCGTCAAAAGGATGCTGCCGCTAGATGTTAACCGGAACGCGTCCTCCGTGAATAATGTTGATGATAACTCTCCTTTTTTCCGGAACCCTGGCGGGTTTGCGGTCTTATCTGTTTTACGAAGCGCAAACCAGGAACGGAAAGATTGACCAACCTGGTGCGCCGGATGTTGGTACGTGTGAGCAGGCAATAAAACGTGGTGAGGACTGGCAAGTACGATTTTCTGCAAATCGAAAGCCGTCGGAATATTTCCGGTTTCTTCCCACTCCTTACGAGCGGCCCATAATGCCGTGTTATAGAGCTTTGTCGCTACCCAGGACATCCGTGCCAGTATCCTGAACGTCGTGATGTCCGTTTCTATTCTTCCAATGCGACACTCGTATCTTGGCATTTTGTTTGCTCCGCGATATATTTCTGGATTGTCTCTTTACTGACCGTACCAGCCGTTCCGACATAATACGCATTCGTCCAGCGTATTCTCTTTTCGCTAAAACGTTTGTTGTATTGATGGGCACTTATACCCTTGAACCAGTTGATTAGCAGGGATGGACTGTTTTGTGGCGGACTAGACACGAATAAATGTATGTGGTCTGGCATTATCTCCAACCCGACAATCTCCAATCCTTTCGCCACTGCAATATCCCTAAAAATCTTATCTAACCGCTCTGCGACAATACCGTGCATCGCTTCCCTACGGTATTTCGGTATCCACACTAAATGATAAAATATGTGATACCGACTATGCCTTGTTGCTTTTGTATCCATACTAACCCCTATACATTGCCCACTATATCTATTTTTCGCTCGCTAACTCCGGCCTCCAAGACCGGAGAATGCGCTCGCCGAGTTTCTTTCAGCACATCTCTATTATCTCCGCAAAATGTTTTGTACATGGTTATTTCTCCTTTTTCTTCTTCAGCCCCAGGCCAACCGATATCTCATCAATCTGCTCATGCAATTGCTGAATCTCGGTGTTCTGCTTGCCCAAGGAGAGCTGGTTGAACTCAATGTTGTTGGCTAGCTTTTGAATCACCCCGAGCATTCCTGTGATATTCTTCTGGACCTCGAAATGATTCCGGATGAGATATTGACTGTTCACCCCGCCCCCGAACTGAACTGTGCTGGACCGTAGGAAGTCTGGGAGGCTCGTGTAATCATCGATTACCTGCTCCGTCCTGACCCCTACACGACCGTCCGCGAAACGCTTGGTATAGAGCCGCGACATCATGCCTCGGAAGTCCTTCACCGTGATTGCGAAAGAGCCGTGTCCTTCTATACTCTCCAGCATCTCGTCGTGCGCCCACTCCCAGGTTATCGTGGTCGCGTCCAGCACTTCACCGAATCCGATATTGCACATAGCCGTGAACATGCCATCGACCCAGTTGAAGTATTCCAGTACCTCGAAAAGTTCCAGCGGGTGTTCCGATGCTTCCAGGAAGATGTTAATGTTTCCAGTCCCGAAAAGCTGGAAAATGACTCTGTGACCTTTGTAATACCTGTAATCCTGGATGCCGCCCTTGATGTCGTGCCAGCTTTCGGCCTTCCAGAGCCAGCACTGATACGGCGATTTCGGGTTGATGGCGTTGAAGAAGATTTTTATCGCATCTGAAGGGGGGACTATCGTTTTGTCCAATTGCTCCTTTTTGATGTACAATCTGACGTTGTGATACTGAGGAATTTTCGGCTCTTCAAGCTGTATCAACCCTAGCAATTTCTGCTCTAACTCCTCGATTTCTGTGTTTCCAATGGAAGCGCCGGGGCCGGTCGCTTGAGTTGGATAAACGTAAAAAGAATTATAACCTTTTTTGATTTTCTGGATAATGCCAGACTTGACAAATCTATCTAGTGCTTTTCTCGGGTTTTTAATTTTCGTATAGAGACCGACCGTATCTGCAAGGAACTCTTCGTTTGGTCGGGATGAGAGATATTCTAAAACTATCTCGTGGTCCTTTTTGTGTGCTGTCTTGCCTCGCCTATTTACTCCCATCCTTGGCATTGATTCCCTACCCTACTATTTCGGACATTTCGGCGCAAAACTTTTGTAAATCCGTGTATGCCAGATGTTCGGACAAACATCGGACAAATCGAAAAGACATGCGCCTCGCTTGCGAATGATTTTGTGGTGCGACAACAGGGGCAGCGAGGTTGGTGAGACGGCAACGGGGGCGTGGAAAAATAGATTTCCTCACCCTGGTTTGCTGTCCCTGTTGCCGTCTCACCGTATCTTGTCTCTGCTTATATGTTTTGTGGGGCAGGGAATTGGGAAGGGCGGCTACCTAGTACCGCCCAAATCACGACAGCGATGGGATGAGTCAGACGACCCAACGCCCTGCCTTGCCACATTATTTCATTGCTTCTGCCCAGCTTAATATATTATCCGGCTTCTCCGGCCTCAACGCTTCCGCGTCCATCGCTTTCTCTATCATAATAATTTCCTCCAATCGCGCATTCTTGTCGAATGAGTCCGCTTTGTGCCACCGGACTATGTGACCATCCTTCTGATGCTCTATCCAGCCGAATGCAACCAAGCATTTTATCGGAAGGTAGAAATAACGGTGATAATCTGACCTGGAACCGAAGAACTTGGACCAATCGAATTTCTGAGACCTCGCGTGGTTCCATTTTCCGACTTTTACGCAACGCTGCATATATCTATCCTCGTCATCGTGAAGCATGATTGGGTAGTTGAAATGTGTGTTCCCGAGTGCGCTAATTATGGCCTCCCCGACCTCTCTGCTCTTGATGGGTACGCCAACTGGATATGCTCGGATTACATCGTTCCATACAAGTTCGACAAAGCTTCTGGCCACCAAGAACTGCTTTTCCTCGCCGCTCTGGAACCATTTTACCAGATAACCTTCACCCTCGACCATGATGGTGATGCTGCCCTTGCCCGTCCGGTGCAGCTCCACAGTGATTTCTTGAATGAGGGGGTCGCAGTGTGGGAGAATGTCACGCATCAGATGTTCCCGGTCGTGCTCCAGGACGCTGCCGCCGAGCGCGTTCTGGACTGCGCCCCAGTTCTCATAGGGGAATGTCCAATCATAAATGTTGTTCTCTTTTTTCTTATAAGTGCCGAGCTTTTCGAGCATGTTGTATTGCCGGTGCAGGAACGGAAGCGAGAGCTGGAAGTGGGAAATTCTGGCCTGGAGTCGATGGGGTTGCATTATTCTTCCTCCCCTAGAACTAACTCGTTCGGATACAACTCTTTCAATCTCCTGCATTGAAGGCCTTGAACCATGCCCCTGCGTTCACTATCTATATTGCTCGGGGTCTTGTTAACCTCACTGCACCAGCAACACCGCAAGCCGCCTGAAACGCGCTTCGCGTGCAGGAGATTGCCATCGCAGTTGGTGCAACGCAAGATTGAGTCGGCTATGGGTGGGACCCCCGTGGGACTTTTTTCCTGCCGTGAATGGGGCAGGCTGGATTGATTTCCACAAGAGTGTGGCAAATGCGCTCGCAGGTGCAGTGCTGCATCTCAGCCCTCCTGGACATGGTCCTTGACCTGGAACTCTTTTTCGAGATATTCCTGCTTATACCGTTCCCAACTTGGTACGTAATCGCTCGGCAGTGCGTCCTTCTCGAACGTTCCACCGTCCGGGCCGAGGATTTCCTGGAGAGAGGCGTTCCTTTGATGCACGAACGGGCTGTCTTTTGGCATACCCATTGTTAGCGCATTATAGGCAGCAAATTGGTCGCTAAATCTCTCCAGGAGAGGAGATATCATCCGCATCTTCTCGCTGTACATCAGGTAGCCGTAGAACTCGGCTAACGTGTCGTTATCATAGACCCCAAAATTTTTGTGGAACCTCAACCAGTCCATGAAATAGTTGAACCGCCTGCGCTCTGGAATCTTACTAGCATACGCCTCTAGTTCCTCAAGAAACGGATATCCTCTAGTTCTGGCCAGAATTTTCTTCTTTTCTTCTAGGCTGCGATGCTTCCATTTCGGCATTATCACCACATCCTCGTCCATTCCAGGTTGTCCGGCAGCCCCCACAGCTCCAGCTTGATGCCGTTTAATGTTGCCCTGGTCGCGCTACTCGCATCTAACCAATACTCGCGGTCCGTGGACGGGTCGATTACCACGAGATAACGGAAGGACTTGTCATGCGAGGGTAATATAATCTCCACGAGTTTGATTGGCTTCCCGTTGGATTCAACGCCCTCTTGCAATACCCTTGGTTTCAGTTCCGACATCTTAGACTTATCCAGTCGCTCATACGCTACGCGACGTATCTCGGTATTCTCGATTGCGAACACGTCGCTCGCCGTCATCGTGCCGTGTCGTATCGCGTCAAATGTAGCTTTGTCCATCGCAACATCGCTTATTTTATATTCTATATCCTGGATTGTACTGGTGAGTAATATTTCATCCGCGCCTTCGCCCAATACCCAACTCCGATTCTTCGCGTAGGTCTGAAGTAAGTATTTAGCGAGTTTTTCACCGACGTTGCTGTGGATGGATAGGTAGCCGCCTAACGAGGTCAGCGCGGGTAGGTCGGCGTGCACGTTGCTGTGGATGAACAGGTAGCCACCTAACGAGGTCAGCGCGGGTAGGTCGGCGTGCACGTTGCTGTGGATGAACAGGTAGCCACCTAACGAGGTCAGCGCGGGTAGTTGCACGTTGCTGTAAATGTA